>Ga0066369_10000674_pt1 | contig 14361 bp, 15 predicted proteins | sample Knorr_S7_td_Bott_FD_70972 | JGI IMG/M metagenome (GOLD analysis project Ga0066369, IMG submission 70972) | Marine microbial communities from Southern Atlantic Ocean transect - Knorr_S7_td_Bottom_ad_4513_LV_A | ecosystem: Environmental > Aquatic > Marine > Oceanic | place: Southern Atlantic... | reverse complement strand
CTCATATAGATAAAATGTCTCAAAAATATCTAGGAATACCCAAATTTCCTTGGAAAAATCCTACTGAACCACGAAAAATGATTAAGATTATTCCTATAATTGCTAAACATAGCTAGATTACACTATGTCAACTGGATCAAAAGTATATATAGAAACTTATGGATGCAGTGCAAGTTTTTCTGATTCAGAAATTTGCGCTGGTCAATTATCTCAAGCCGGATATTTAATTGTAGATAATCCTAAAGATTCTGACGTAAATGTTATTGTTACTTGTACTGTTAAAACTGCAACTGCAAATCGTATGTTTCATAGATGATATAATTGTTGGTTATCCTACTGAATCTGACGAAGAATTTCGTGATACAGTTGAACTAATCAAATCTACGCAACCTGATGTTGTTAATCTCTCTAAATACGGCGCACGCCCTGGAACCAAAGCAATAGAGATGGAACAAGTTCCTAATTCTATAATTAATGCAAGATCAAAGTCATTGACATCAATTATAAAAGAAATTTCCTTGGAACGTAATAAAAAATGGCTTGATTGGACTGGTAATTGCCTTGTAAATGAAAACGGTAAAATTGACGGCACAATGATTGGTAGAAATTTCGCGTACAGACCTATTGTTTTAAAAAATTCTGACGTTGTTTTGGGTAATCATTACAATGTAAAAATTGTCGAAGCACACTCTACCTACCTTGTTGGTGAAATTTTATAATAATAGCCCGGGGCAGATTCGAACTGCCGTCACCGCCTTTCTTCATCTTCCAAAGGGCGATATGCTTGACCGCTACACTCGATGGACTTTCATCCTCCACCGGGCTAAACCGGGCATAGTATCATTTTCGTGATAGTTCTTGATTAAGTTTTGCTCTCATTAAAATATCTAATCTATCTACTATAACTCGAATTGGGTCTTCCATTCCTGCTCTAATTCTTCCTGCTCGCATTTTTATCTGCTTTTTCATTTTAGGATCTCTTAAGAAATTTTTTGATACACGAATTACTCCGTCTATATCTCTTGGTTTAGTTAGAAGACCTTTTGAAACTAAATATCTTTCTACAAAATAACTTCCACTAAAGAATGATATTGCAGGTGTACCCATTAGTGCAGCTTCTGCAGTCATTGTTCCTCCAAGTCCGATAAATAAATCAGATTGTTGAAGCAGCGCAACTCCATCTACTATGTCATTCGGAACGATAACTCTTCCTTTGAATTTTTTCAATACCGCATCTACCTGTTCAGAATATCTACAAAGAATTACAATATTTTGATTCCTAAATTCCTCGATTAGTCTTTGAATTAATGCAAATTCATGCGTGTATACGTCATTTTTAATATATGCTGCGAAACTCTCTTCTAATCTTAATGATATTGTAGTCTTTGATTTATCAATATTCAATCCTAAATGAAATTTTTCTGATAAATCTTTTCGTGATAACCAAACAAATGGATCTAAAGCTTTATATGATTCTATTTTACTTCTTTCAATTCCATAGACTGTCCATGATTTTTCAGGAACTATCCATGGAGTTAACAAACAATCAGCTAAAGGAATGGTTAATTTTGATACAGCTTCTGCATGCGGTGAGTCACTCACACATATGTTTATTATTCCTAATCCAAACGCTACTCTTCCTGCTTCTGGCGAACTAAAAGATACAAGAGCATCTGGCTTATCATCTTCAAAATATTCTAACAAAAGTGTACTTCTTTCTAAACTTGCACTTAATTTATTCCTTAATTCTTTGCCTCCATGGCTTCCAATAAATACTGCATCTATCTGTCTTTTCCGACAAATTAGCTCTGCTTCTCTATACCTGCGCGAAGTTACTACTACTTCGTCTCCTCTCTCCTTAAGCGTGTCAATCAAAGGTTCAAAAAACAACGCTTGTTTCGGTGTTAATATGTCAATCCAAACTCTCATGTCTTAATGTAGTATATCATCATAATTCCCCGATATAACTTTTTTTTAACCAATTATAATGATATGATTCGTCATTCTGACAATTTATTAATATAAAAATTGCTTGTATAATGTAACCTTGGAGAATAATGATTCTGTTTTAGTTTATGGCCTTAGCACAGAAGGTTATATTCTATCTAATTCACTTGTTTCAAATTCTATCCGTACCACAATTCTTGATGAAAAATTACACGTCGCTACTGAAATAACTCCTCAAATCTTGTCTGAATATTCCACTGCAAGATCTATAATTGAGGAAGAAGCTCTTTTCAGCATTCAACCTGAAAAAAACGCAATTAGTGAGAATCCTATAATCTTCTTTACTCCTAAAATCCGTGAAACTGATGATTATAAGAAAAAAATCTTCTCAATGGTTTCGGAACTTTCTACTGAACTCTCTAAAGGCGCGGTGTTTTTTAATTGTGTTCCATTAGGTTATGGGCAAAATTCTGAAATGGTTGAGATTATAGAAAGAAGTAGCGGTCTTGATTCTGAAACCGATTTCATCTATTCATATCTCCCTCTTGAACCAAAAACTAACAAATCTATTACCTTTGGTACACATAATCTTGATAATAAAAAAATTGTACAGAATCTTGCAAAGAGTGCCAATATTAAATTCACACAAACCTATGACTTAGAAATATCCGAAATACTACACCTGGAAAAAATCTCTTCTCTATACTCTCCAATTATTGCTAAATCTGAATCATTAAAAAAACTCAAAGATTATGATAAACGTAAAATATTAAAAAATGAAATTTATTATATTGAAGATCTTACAAACCACCTCTCTGACATACGTTGTTATACTTCATCTCTGGACTCGGGTGATCCATCTCTATACATGATGTCTGGTATATTGAGAAGTATTGATTCGTTTACTCGCTTTTTTATTGATGAACTTAAATCTTTTATGAAAAAGAATTCCCTTAAAGCAAGTAAAACAGAAATTTATTTATGCTGGTCGATAGATAAGTCTGAAATTCGCGGCGATAAAGTTATTATGCATGAACATATCATCGATAAAATTTATGATGTTGTTGGAAACATTAAAGATATTAATGATTATGCGACAACCAAAAATGGTGAAGCCAGTTATTATTTACCCACTAGCGATAAAAAACAATTATTGATAATATGCTCAAAAAATGACGAAAAAATATTAAAAACCTTTAAAAGAAATCTAGATGACAATATGTTTTTAATTCACGCTAATACTTTATGTACTAGGTAATTATTAAGAGGAAATATCTGTATTGAAAGCAGCTGTTGTGGGCACAGGATCTTGGGGAAAACATCATCTTCGTGTATTAAATGATTTAGGTCATCTTGATTCGTTTGTTGAAATGGATAATGAACGTAGGATATTTTATGAAAAAAAATATTCAATAAAGGGGTTTTCCAATATTAATGATCTTATTAACGATCACGATATTGATATTGTGAATATATGCACTCCAACAATTACTCACTTTGAAATTGCTAAAACTACGTTATCTAATGGGATATCTACATTAGTCGAAAAACCACTTACCTATTCATCCTCTCAAGGCGAAGAATTAGTTAACCTTGCTCGTGATAACAAAGCTGCTCTTACTGTTGGTTTTGTAGAGAGATTTAATCCTATTATCATTAATATTAAGGAAAATCTTCAGAAACAAATTTTTGGAGATCCTCTATTGATTGAATTTCAACGTGAAAATCGATGGGCAGGTGTTACAAAAGATATAGGCGTTATTCTGGATTCTTCTGTTCATGACATTGATGGAGCTAGATGGTTATTTAATGAAGAACCCAATATAGTATTTGCACGAACTGGTAATGTCTTAAATCCTAAAGCTACTGGATTTGTTGGTACTGATTATGAGGATTTTGCTACTATAATTCTTGGGTTTAAAAACGGAAAAACTGCCATAATAATTGCAAATTGGGTTACTCCATATAAAGTTCGAAAGATATCTGTTACTTGTACTGATGGTAATCTATCAGGAGATTATATGTCACAAGAAATTAGACAAGACGACGGTACTTCTGTTACTATTCCTACTCGAAAATACGAAGAACCATTGGTAAATGAATTGACTAGCTTTATTCATGCAGTTGAATCTAATACCTCACCTGTAGTTACTGGTTTAGACGGATTGAATACTATTAAAATCGCAGAAGCTGCAATAACATCTGCTAAACGTGGTTCTCCGATTTATCTAGACTTGTGATCAACAATGAAGAAACAACTTATGAATATTCTAATATGCCCTTTTGATAAATATGCTGATCTTGATTTAATCGAATTTGAAACCAATAATTCTAACGTCAACTCCGGTATTCTTTATTGCACTAAATGTATTCGATATTATCCAATAATCAACGGTATACCTATAATGGTTCCTGATAATCAAAGGAATCTTATTTATGAATCTAATTTTCTATCTAAATGGACTAATAAAATACCTGAAAAAATAAAATCTAATAGCATGCCATTTAATATCAATTGAATCTATAGTGAATTATCATGAGTAACAACGAATCTAATATTGCTACCACTGCATTTGTTGGCAAACAAGTAAAGTTCGGCAGTAATGTCAAAATCTGGAATATGGCTTATATCGGCACTAATACAGAAATTGGCGATAATGTAATTATCGGTTCACTTGCACATGTTGATTATGATGTAAAAATTGGTTCTAATACAAAGATTGAAGGACTCGTATACATTGCTCCTAAATGTATTATTGGCAAAAACGTGTTTATTGGACCTTCTGCAACACTGACCAATGACCCATACCCTCCAAGTACTAAACTTGTAGGCGTATGCATAGAAGACAATGCAGTGATTGGCGCTAGGGCTGTAATAAAAGCTGGTGTTACAATAGGAAAGAATAGTGTTGTGGCAATGGGTTCTATAGTTACAAAGGACGTTCCTCCAGATACTGTGGTTATTGGTTCTCCTGCAAAAATTGTTTATACTCGAGCTCAATACGATGAAAAAATGAAAGATTGGGAAGTAAGTTCTAAATATTAGTTCTAATCTCTAGTTATTATGACTGATGTAGGTTCTAATATCCCAAGTTTTGAATTACCTGATGCAGATGGCAAGTTTGTAAATATATCTGAATTTAAAGGTAAAAACATCGTTCTGATATTCTATCCGGCGGCATTTACCGGAGTTTGTAAAACTGAACTTTGCCACTTTCGTGACGATTTGTCTAAATTCTCTAATATGGAAGCCGAAGTTATTGGTATAAGTGTTGATTATCCATTTAGTGTAAAAGAATTTTCTACAACAAACAATATTAATTTCTTACTTCTATGCGATTATAATAAAACAGTAATTAAACAATTTGATATAGAATTCTCAGATTTTTTCAATTTAGAAGGATATACTGTCGCAAAAAGATCAGTATTTATTGTGGATAAAGCAGGAATTATTCAATACAAATGGATTGCTGATGATCCTGGCCAAGAACCTGATTACGCTGAAATTGATTCTAAAATATCTTCAATGAACTAATTTATTTCTTTTAATTTCTTTTTTAAATATCTAGTAATCATCTTCTGTATAATAACAACCCAAATCAAAAACAAAATAAAACTTGTTATTAATTTAATAATTACAATCAATATTTCTCCGAACTCGAATGCAAATGGATTCTCTAACGGTACTATTATAGTAAAAATTATCGCCGCTATTACAAACACTAATAAAAATGCAGAAACTACAATAAAAACCAAATCTAATATGTTTTTCATTTATATCATCCAGGTTAATACTCCCATTATTGTTGCAAGCGCTGCCGATATTAAACTCAATACAAAAATTGTATTTACTATTGGTAATTCTTTTGAGGGATTTCCTGCCACTATTAATCTTACAAGAGTTATGGGCGCATTCTCATTACTTTCTGCTTCAATAGTACCGTCTGATAACACTCTTGTTGGCCTCACTTTGATATTTTTGTGTTCTACAAAGTCTCTCATACTCGCTAAATAGAAAAATGAGTTCAATATTGCTGGTAATATTGCAAATACTCCAATTAGTTCTATTCCTCCCACGATGGCAATTGCTCCATACATCGCTCCTATTGTGAGTGTTCCTGAATCACCCGGAAATATTTTTGAGGGATATCTATGAAAAACAAAAAATGCCAAACAAACAGATATCAAAATTAATGTCACTAATACCATGTTGCTATCTCCCATTAGTACGAGTAAAATTAACAATGGAATAGAAGTAATTATTACAAATCCTGTTGATACACCATTTAATACATCTATTGTATTGATTGTATTGGCTGTGACTGGTATTGATATCAATATAAGTAATGGGTATATTATTGATAATTTTACAGAACCAAAAAATAAGAAATTCAAATTTGGTTCATATGTTCCCAATAAAATTATTGGTAAAGAAGCTAATACTAAAATTAAAGGCTTTTTCCTTCCGCCTAATGTTCTAAAATCATCAACTAACCCAATTGCTGAGGAAATTATTACTACTCCGAGTATTGCTATTATTCTTATATCATTTGTTATTACAAATGCCAATACAAGTGACGATATAAGACCTATAATTAGTGCAGGTCCACCAGGGTATGCAACAAACTTCTTTCCTTCTTTATGATAATCTAGAACTACTCTTTTTGAATCAATTAATAAAGAAATCAATATTTTCGTAGCAAAATAAGTAATAATAAAGGACATTAATACTAATCCATATTCAAATAATCCTAAATTCATCCTATATTACCCTTGTATTATGGTTACTAATAAAAAAAACATAAAAAAACATTAAAAAGTTAAAATAATATTGAGAACGCATATATTGCTATAAAATGAACATTCACGAATTAGTTGATGGTGCAAGAAACGTTGAAATTGCAGAAGCTGAAGTCACTGAAAAGGGTGAAACACGCACTGTAAATACACGTTTTGGCACGGAAGCCCGTGTCGCAGACATTAAAATAAAGGACGAATCAGGAGAAATTACGCTGTCATTATGGAATGACGATATAGAGAAAGTAGAAAAAGGTACCAAATTAAAAATTGGTAATGGCTATACTAACAGTTTTCGCGGAGAAGTTAAGTTAAATGTTGGCCGATACGGAACACTTGACATACTCTAAATTACTATTCTAGCTGATAATACTAATATTATAATCAGCACAACTGATTCTGTCATTACATTAATATAATTTCCCGATTTGTAAAATTCTATTGCCATTATGGACAATCTTATGACTGGTATCATGAATAATGCTAAAATTGCCAGAAATTTTAACAAGTCAATTCCTAATAGATTTGTATTCACCATTTCACTGATGATATATTGATCCATAAAACTGATTTCTATTATTACTGAAGCTATCGACATAGTTATAGAAATCATTAATAATAATTTCATTATTTTCAATATCAAATATTCTACTTTGTTTTTCTCATCTATCACAGTCATATATTAAACACCTCAATTTCTAATCCATTCATAACCATTCTAAACGCAATACAAATAATTACTAAGATTAAAATATTTGTAAGTAATTTTATATTTATTACCATATTTATTCTGGATCCTACTTGTGCACCAAAAAATATTCCTATGATTATCGGAGAAACAATTAAAACATTGATAAAACCATTGTTAAAAAAAATCAACATTCCAACCAATGAAGTCACTCCAATCATAAAACTACTTGTTGCAATTGCTACTTTTATTGGAACATTCATTATTCTATTCATTATAGGTACAAAAATTGCACCACCTCCAACTCCTAATAGTCCCGCAAAAATTCCCCCTACTGAACTTAATATTATTCCCTCTTTCTTTCTTAGCAGTGAGTATTTTACCATCTTTTTTGTACTCTCTTCAAAATATTCTCTTTTTTCCCCCGAATTCAATTCTCTTTTGATATTGTTCTCTTTCATCGTTCTAGTCTTTCTATACATATCAATTGCCACATATCCCAATACAATTCCAAAAATTATACTCAGAATATTGCTCTCCATTAATAATGCAGTATATGCACCGATGATTGATCCAATTGCTGCACCTATTTCCAGAATTGAACTTAATCTTATATCTGTTATGCCATTTTTTATATATACTAAAGACGAACTGCTTGAATTTACTAATACTCCTATGAAACTCAGTCCAATTGCTTCATGTATTGGCATATCGAATAATATTGTTAATGCAGGTACTAGTATTATCCCTCCTCCTAGTCCTAATAATGATCCTATTATTCCTGCTATGAAACTTGTTGATAGAATATATACAAAGAATAGTATCTCCACACGCATAATTGCACAATCTTGTTAATAATATTGTTCTAATTAGTGACCAAAATTATTTCATTCCTGAAAAACTATAAATCGGGTTGCACATATAAATATGAAATGCCATCGAGGAAAAAGAAGAAAAGTTCTAAATCTAATGAACTATTGAAAAATAAGATAATTGCGCCTATTCTTATTGCATTCATATTTGGATCGATTCTTAGTTATGTCGTAATACAACCACAAGTTAACAGTTTAAAAACCAATGAAGATGTACTTGAATCACAAATATCATTTCTTGAAAAGCAAATTACTAAACTCAAAATTAAAGAATCTGAACTATCTCAATCGCAAACTATAGTTAATGATTTACAATCACAAGTTACTTCTAACGAACTCGAAAATGAGGCTATGTCGCAAAAAATCTCATCATTAAATAATGAACTGAATGTTCTTGAAAATCAACTTCAAGATAACAAAATTCAACTTTCTGATTCTATTCTACGAGCAGAAATCTCTGAATCTGAATTATCGAAATTAAATTCTCGTCTAGATTCCATAACTACAACTATTGAAAAATTTGAAAATGATAAGCTTCTACTTGTAGAGCTAAGAAAAGAAATTCCTTCTAGTAGAAATGAAGCGCATGATCATTGGAATAGAGTTAAAGGTATAGCAGTAGTTAGTGACCCAACACTCGGTCCAAAAATTGATAAAGTTATTTCTATGATTGATGCATACTATGATTGGCTTGACGACCAACCTGGAGTTAATTCCACTGATACAGAATTTTTTAACTGGATTGTTGACGGTAATATTAGTGGCGCAATTAATTATACATCAGAAATCGGACAATTCCAAAATGACGCACTATTGGCCGTTATTATCAGAATGGATGCTGCTATTAGTCTTGTTTCTTAATCCTGCTGACAATTATTTCTCCAATTAATACACTCTTTAAATATTTTAATAACAAATCTAATTAAATGAAAATATTCCCATATGTTGCATTATTTATTCTTGTATTCACTTTACTAATTCCTTTGTATAATCCTGCATCTGCAGGACCTGAAGATATTCTTTGGAGTGGCGTTCGGCCATACAGAGCAATTTCTCCACTTATTCCAGAAAGTGGTATAATGTTTCATGAACCTGTTTCCAAAGTCTTTTCCGGCGCTGCTCAGGGGGTAATTAGAGGTGAAGATGTCCGTTTTGCTAATGCGAAGAAAGGAGCAATGGAAGACTGGCTCAAAGACAATGTTGATTTAGCTGGCGCAGACAATAATCAAGATGTCCGATTTCAAGCAGCTGGCGCTGCCGCTTTAGTTCCTTATCGTGACCCATCACAAAAATTTAGTAGGAATATTCTTATTACAAGAGATTTTGGTACTACCCCTGTTCAAACTGAACCAATACTTGCCGTAAATCCTAATGATCCTGAACATCTTGTAATGGGTACAATTGATTACAACTTTGCAAATGTTGTTTCATATGTTAGTCGAGATGGAGGTCAAACTTGGGCTGGTGCATTCCAATCTAAGTATTTGCAAGAAGACCTTGGTGCTGCAGGAGATCCAATTGCAGCATTTGATAGAAAAGGAAATGTGTACATGGGTTGTATATCTATCGGCAGTGACGATTTTAGTTTAGGTGGTACACCTTTACAAGAAACCGTTTCTAGTATCTCAATTACTCGTTCTAGTGACGGTGGCGAAACTTGGCTTCAACCAATATCAAGTGCTCGTAGTACTATCTCATTGGTTTATTCTAAAACTCAATACGAGGGTCAAACTACTAATGTTACAAGTAGTGGAACGTTAAGATTTGGTTTCTTGGATAAACCTTGGATAACTACCGGCCCAAACCCTGAAAACCTTGATGAAGATATAATTTACGTCACTTACACACATTTCGTTACACGATATGACTTCTTCTTTGCTTTAGATGGCGCCATTCTCTATTTCCGTTATCCTGTTCTAGAAACAACTATTCAACTTGTCAAATCTGAGGATTACGGAATGACCTGGAGTGAACCACTTGCTGTTAGCCCAACAGTATATTCTACATATGGAGGAGCCGGTGGCGGAGAAGGAGGCCCACTTGGCGAAGAACATGACAGAGTTGTTCAATTCTCAAATGTATTCACACATGACGATGGCACATTATATATTGCATATCATGATTCCACTGACGATGGGCCTTTCGAAGGACTAGGTGAGATTCACGTTGCACGTTCCGACGATGGCGGTGAATCAATTTCTATCAACGAACGCGTAGCTACATTTAATGAACCATTTTATCGCTCTAGAAACGCTCCATTTAGGTCTTGGGCCAGTGCGGCACCTCGTGGAGCTGTTTCTGATGTAGATGGATCAGTCAGTCTTGTTTTCGGAGGCAGACCTTCTGATAAACCTACTGATGACGGCGACGTATATTTTGTACGTTCTACTAATCAAGGAGAATCTTGGTCACTTCCAAAACGTATTAACGATGATACTAAATCTGCATTCCAATTCTTTCCAGCATTAGATGTTGGTCCAGATGGAAATATTCATGTATTCTTTGGAGATTTCCGTGATAGTCTAAGTGAAATAACTTACCATATGTATTACACTCGTTCTGACGACGGAGGTAAAACTTGGTTGCCTAATTCTCGAATTACTGATTATCCAACAAATCCTAACAAAGCTTTTCCTCGAGGCGCATTCATTGGTGATTATAATGATATCAAAGCTGTTGCAGATGACGTTTATATGATTTGGACTGATGGTCGATTAGGTGAGATTAGTGGAATGAATCAGAAAATTGCTTTTGCACGAACTAAAGCAATGCCTACTCCTTCTATATTCATAAGTCCACCTTCTGGACCTGGAGGTAGAGATGTACGTATATCCGGTTTTGATTTCCAACCAGATCAAGAAGTATATATTTCTGTCAGTGGTGTAATTATTTCCTCAACTCGTACTAATGATGACGGTTTATTCAATACTGATATATTTATTCCAATTGCTGGTGAAGGAGCTCATACAATTCTGGCAATAGAAGCATCTGGAAATGTCGCTTCCGCATCATTCTTTATGGACTTTGGTTTCAATAACTTAGAACAACTTGAACATCGATTAACTGACATATCTGAATCTATATTTGATATGTTACAAACTCAACCTGGTTCAAATAGTCCTGTTCCTCCTATAATTCCATCAAATGATATTGCGTCTGAACTTGGTGATTTATCCAATCTTCCCGTTCAAATAAATCAACTACAAAGAGACGTATCTGATATCTCCGACAAAACAAATACTTTTGAAACCCTAATCTATACTTTGCTTGCAATGATTCTGGCAATTGTTGTGGTAGTGTTTCTTTCTATCTCTCGTGAAAATGGAATTGATATGAAAAAAATTCGTGAACTAATGAATAAATCATAGGCGACTCTTATGATAATTAATACCTCTACAAAATTAATTACTATTCTGTTAAGTATCTTACTTGTAATATCAGTTGTTCCAACTATTGTACATAGCCAAAGTAACTATAAACCTCCTCACGATAAACCTGGTCCTGCTATTGACATCTTGCGATTCCGTGCATTCCATGTAGATATTGCCCCTCAGGAAATTCTTGCGAATCAAATGGATATGTATTATTTTGGTCTTAAGGTAGCAGCTGCAAAAGATATACGTGATTCACCTGGAATTAAAGTACACGAAGCTCCTACATCTACAATTTCATTATTACTTAATCCTGCCCCTGGTCCTGAAGGACAACTAAATCCTTTTTCTATTAAAGAGGTCCGACAAGCTGTACAACTAATTATTAATCGAGATTTTGTAGTCCAAGAAATTTATCAAGGCATGGCAGTTCCAATGTTAACTCAAGTCAGTTCATATGATCATGATTATCTTACTTTATACGACATGATTCTCGAATCGTCCATCAATTATGATCCTGATTATGCAAAATTTATTATAAATGAAGCAATGACAAATGCAGGTGCAGAATTAATCGAAGGTAAATGGAATTATGAAGGTAAACCAATTCGTATTGATTTTATTATTCGTGTTGAAGATGAAAGACGAGATGTTGGTGATTTAATTAGATCAGAAGTTGAAAATCTAGGTTTCATTGTTCAACCCACATATCAACAATTTGGACCTGCAATCTATACTGTTTACAGCTCAGATCCTAATCTTGTTGGAACTGGTGGATCTTGGCATATGTATACTGAAGGTTGGGGAAAAGGCGCTGCTGATAGGTATGATTCTGGTACATTGAATCAAATGTGTTCTCCATGGCTCGGCACTATGCCTGGATGGCAAGAATTAGGTTTCTGGCAATATGAAAATGAAGAATTAGACTTGTTAGGACAAAGAATTTTTAGCGGAAATTTCCAGAATGAAGAAGAACGTAATTCAATTTATGTCGACGCATCTAAATTATGTCTTGATGAATCTGTACGAATATGGATTGCAAATATTATTACTAATCTTCCTGCTGACGATTCTATTGAAGGAATTAGTTTAGATATAATTGCTGGACCAAAAAGTTTATGGACACAAAGAGATGCTTATATTCCCGGTAAAAATGATTTAACTATTGGAAATGTATGGGTCTGGACCGAACGTACCACTTGGAATCCTGTTGGCGGTTTTGGTGATGTATACGGAAATGACATCTGGAGAAATATGTATGATCCTCCTATCACTCGACATCCATTTACCGGATTACCAATACCCTATCGCGCAAATTATGATGTAACTACATCTGGACCAAATGGAAATATTGAACTTCCATCTGATTCATTTATGTGGAATTCTGAGACAAGTTCATGGTCTAATGTTCCTGTTGGCTCTACTGCTACCAGTAAAGTTGTATTTGACTATTCAAAATATTTTGCTTCTAAGTGGCATCATGGAGAACAAATAAACATGGCAGATGTAATATATTCAATATACCAAACTTTTGATTTAACTTACAATGAAGATAAATCATTAATGGAGTTTGCTATCGCAACTGTATCAAAACCATATCTTGATAGCTTCAAAGGATTTCGTATAGTTGATGACAATACACTAGAAGTCTATGTTGACTTTTGGCATTTCGCACCTGATTACATTGCTGATTACGCAAGTATAACTAGTATAACTATGCCTTGGGAAATTCTTTATTCGATGGATACCTTAGTTTTTGATCAAAGAAAAGCTGCATATAGTGATACCGCTGCTCAAAGATTCAATGTTCCTTGGATTAGTCTTGTTATGGATAGAGATGCTAGACTTGTTCGTAATGTTATCCGAGAACATAATTCTGCCAATAATATACCTGATAACGTCTTTAATGTACAAGGACTTCAACTTGTTTCTGATTCTGATGCTACAAGTAGATATGATTCTGTTTTATCTTGGTTTGATGAATATGGGATGTTAGTTATTTCTAACGGACCATTTATGTTATATAGATATGAACCTCCGGCTCAATATGCCGAATTACATGCATTCAGAGATGAAAATTATCCATTCAAACCTGGACAGTTTTTCTTTGGAGAAGCTGATTTAGTTGATATTCTAGACGTAGATTCTAACATCATAGAGATTGGTTCTGATAACGAAATTACTGTTACATTAACTGGCGAAGGTAATCTTGATTTACGATTTGCGTTGAAAGACGAAATCTCTAATACAATATTGATAAATGGACTGGCTTCAAAACAAAATGATAATAAATTCTTAATAACTCTTGATAGTTCTCTAACTTCTACACTTCAACCTGGCTTGTACAAATTATATCTTGCAGGTTATAGTGATAGTCTCTCATCTCTTAATGAAAGATTAATTGTAATTGAAGCAGTTACTGACAAGCCCGTTTCAGTTGAACCATCTGGTGATTCACCAGTTGTTGGCGAACCACCTAAATCTGAAATCTCTAGTAATGAACCAGTTTCTAGTAACGAATCCACAGAATCTGGATCATCTAATTTATTGATTCCAATAGTTGTTGCACTTCTAATAATTGTTCTTGGTGTAGTATTTACTCAGAGTCAAAAGTCCGCTGCTAAGAAACCCGCTGCTAAGAAACCCGCTGCTAAGAAACCCGCTGCTAAGAAACCCGCTGCTAAGA
>Ga0066369_10000673_pt1 | contig 14364 bp, 14 predicted proteins | sample Knorr_S7_td_Bott_FD_70972 | JGI IMG/M metagenome (GOLD analysis project Ga0066369, IMG submission 70972) | Marine microbial communities from Southern Atlantic Ocean transect - Knorr_S7_td_Bottom_ad_4513_LV_A | ecosystem: Environmental > Aquatic > Marine > Oceanic | place: Southern Atlantic... | reverse complement strand
TTTTTTGGAGCGTCACGTTACGATCCAAAATCAGATAGATGGTTGCGTGTAAGTTTTTTTGCAGGCGCGCCCTTTTATGAAGAACTGAACTCTCAGAATGTTGAGGATTGGGGTTTTGCGACAATGAATTCCTACCAATAAAAGTTATGAGCTTTTCTTATTATGAAGTTTACACAACTTCCCTTCGCGCTTTCTCGAGTATGGGATTCCCCTATGGTGCTGATGAGGATGCAGCTTATATAATAGCATGGCTTGAGCTAAATAAATTCAATGGGCTAAATTCCTTGGTAAACTCAATTGAAGTAGTTGATAATAAATATGACGGCAAAATAAATCCAAATGCACTGAATAATTCAAGTTTAGATTTGAATTACTCCTCGCTTTTAATGAAAGGAACTGGCTTAATTGATTTTTATCAATCCGAATTGGGTGATAAAAAAGATTTACATGTTACGCTCAATAATTGCCCTAATCCAGAATATTTATTACCTCTTTTGTATAGATCCTCAAAAAAAATATATTACAGTAACGCCATCTGGCTTGACACTAACAATCAAATTCAATTTTGTGAAGTTATAAAAAATATCATGAAAATTGGCAAAGTATCAAATCAAGAATTAGTTGATAAGAAACAAGTAAGGATTTTTTTTTCACATGAACACAAGATTCAAAAAAAATTTGATTCTGTCACTTGCACAATCACTTCAAAAACAATTCAGGATAATCTAGCCAATGGTATATCGCCCAATGAAAATAACTGGAAAATAATTTCTAAATTAGCAGATAGAACTCTTGTTCCAGAGTCCGAAGAGTCACGAATTAAAGGTGCAGGTGGTAGTGATGATGCAAACGATTAAATTCTTATTTGTTTCTTAAAAAAGGCAGGTCACAAACATTAATCTCAAAATCAGAATTATTCTTTTTAATGAAAGGGTTTTATTTAAATCTAGTGAAATTGTCTATTAAGAATAATCATTTATTAAAGAGTCTCCGACCATGTAAAAAATAGGTTTGCAGGTGCGTCGTATGAACGTCGAAAATTTATTATTTAAATATTTTTCTTTTCATTAATTTATATAAGACAATTGATTTATAAATTATGAGTAAAATTGAATGAAATTAATCAAAATAATTCCCGGACCAATGCTGGTTTTCTTAGGTGCTTTTTGTTTAAGTTTTGGTGGTTTAATTGTTAAATCATTTGAAAGTGCTAATCTATGGCAAATTCTTTTTTGGAGACAGACTTTTTTTGCTATCATTGTGGCCTTATATTTACTTGTCAGTTACAAAAAAAATATTTTTAAGTCATTTTATAACTCGGGTCTTTCAGGTTTTATAGCTGGATTTGTTTTATCCATTGGTTTTTCAGCCTATGTTTTTTCTATGTATAATACGACTGTAGCAAATACGAATTTTATAATTACGACAGAGACAATTTTTTTAGCAGTATTTGGATATTTTTTTTTGAAAGAAAAGATTAATTTAATAACTTTTATTTCAATTATTTTTGGTATGTCAGGGGTTTTGTTGATACTTGGAAGCTCCTTGTCCATTCAATCCAACGAACAATTTATTGGAAATATTGTGGCATTTTTAGCGCCAATCTCTTTTGCAATATTGATTATCATAATAAGAAAATCTCCAAATGTTGATATGGTTCCGGCTCAATTCATAGCTGGAGTATTTTCCGCAATTCTTGCTTACTTAATTGCTTCCAACTTATCAATTTCTCCACATGATCTTTTTTTAGCTTCATTGTCTGGTTTTTTTCAAATTGGATTTGGATTTATTTTAATCACTATTGGGTCACAAACCACACCTTCCGCTGTAGTTGGCGTTTTAATGTTAACTGAAGCGGTGTTTGGGCCTTTATGGGCTTGGTTGTTTATAAATGAAATACCACCAACAAGTGTGCTGATAGGTGGTGGAATTATTATTTTTTCAATTTTGTTACAGTCATTTTACAACAAAAAAAATCATTAAATTTAAAAAATAATAAGTATATTAAAAAAAACTTGTAACATTATTGTAAAAAAGAGATAATCTTTCCAATAATATAAGGAGGGACAATGACTAAAATTTTCAGAAATAGTTACATTGCTATCGTTCTGTCATTAATCTTATCGATTTTTTCTTTCACTGCTTTTGCCAAGGGTAAATTAACCTTGTATTGCAGTGTTGAAATTGATGTATGTGAAATGCTTGTTCAGGCTTTTGAAAAAGAAACTGGCATAAACGTTGCGATGACTAGAAAAAGCAGTGGTGAAACTTTTGCGCAAATAAAAGCGGAAGGATCTAATCCTAAAGGCGATGTATGGTTTGGAGGCACAGGCGACCCTCATTTAACCGCTTCACAAGAAGGATTAACACAAGAATACAGATCAAAACATTTTGATGATTTGCTTCCTGCCGCTCAAAACCAGGCCATTAATGGTAACTACAGAACTGTTGGAATTTATGTGGGTGCGCTAGGTTATGGATATAATCATGAATTAATTGCATCTAAAGGATTGCCTGTACCTAAATCATGGGAAGATTTAACCAACCCAGTTTACAAAGGTGAAATCCAAATAGCCAATCCAAACTCGTCTGGAACAGCATATACTACGCTTGCAACTATTCTTCAGATTTTTGGTGAGGAAAAGGGATGGGATTATATGAAAAAACTTCATCTTAATATCAACCAATATACAAAATCTGGATCCGCACCGATTAAAGCTACCGCAAGGGGAGAAAATACCATTGGTATCTGTTTCCAACATGATGGTGTCAAGCAAGCTAAAAATGGTCTGCCTATAACGGTTGTATCACCTACGGAAGGTACGGGTTATGAGGTTGGATCAATGAGTTTGATTGCTGGAGCAAGAAATTTAGATGAAGCGAAAATATTTTTTGATTGGGCTTTGAGTCCAGATACTCAAACTTTGATTTTCACTTCTGGTAAATCTCTGCAAGTTCCTGCAAACACAAAGGCCCAGGCTGATCCTAACGCTCCTGATCTTTCAACGATTAAGTTAATCGATTATGATTTCAAAACTTATGGAAATAAAGATAAGAGAGCCGAATTATTAGCAAAATGGGATAACGAAGTGTCTGTTATTCCAAGATAGTTCTTTTACTTAATGAGAGGACTCGTCATCAGTTGGATCCTTATTGGAAGTTTAGGTTATTTTGTTCTTCCATGGTATGTAACTGGTGACGGGTTCTTTTCAATTGAATGGTTATTATATTATAGTTTTGAAGACTATGGCTCTGCGGTTGCTGCAGCATTTGCAAATAAGCAATACTGGCTGCTACCCATAGTTATCCCGCTGCTTCTTCCCTTATTTGCATTCAATGCAAAACAGAATACGCAGTTTTATTCTAATCTTTTCATTTATTCAGGCATCTTAGGTTTTGCATACTTATTTCTTCAGGGATTTTCTATTGGAATAAGAGGATGGAACTTTGAAGTTTTTCTTAGTTTATTTGGAGAAGTTGAAAGACAATACGGGATGGGAATTGGAGCGGTCTTAACTTGCTCTGCATTTGTTTTTTATATCACTCATGGATTGGCTGCACGAGGATGGCTAAATGGTGATAATTTTATTGTTGGAAGTATCGGCTCAATTATTATTTTAGTTTCATTATTTGTTTTCTTTCCTATTTTTCGTATGTTTTCGTTTGCCTTTAAAAGTAGTGGTGGGGGGTATGAGTTAATAAATTTTTCCAATAAATTCATGAATAAAGGAATATGGGGTTTAGATTGTGTAGTTAGTAATTATGGTTGTGGAGTTGTGTGGAATACACTGACCATGGGCATGCTTTCTGCATTTTCTTCAACAATACTTGGCCTTGGATTTGCTTTGTTAATCGTAAGAACCAATTTCAAATTTAAGCGTGCCATACGTATTCTTTCCGTACTTCCAATAATAACCCCGCCATTTGTAATCGGGCTAGCCATTATTATTTTATTTGGGAGAAGCGGGGCGGTAAGTTCTTTTCTTGAATGGGCTTTTCATATTGAACCGTCTCGCTGGATTTATGGTTTGCCAGGAATATGGTTTGCGCAAACTTTGGCCTTTACTCCTATCTCATTTTTGGTTTTAATAGGTGTGGTTGAAAGTGTTAGTCCATCTATGGAAGAAGCATCCCAAACCCTTCGTGCTTCAAAATGGCAAGTATTTAGAACTGTTTCCTTGCCATTAATGCGCCCAGGAATTGCAAATGCCTTTTTGCTGGGTTTTATTGAAAGTTTGGCAGATTTTGGTAATCCTTTAGTTCTTGGAGGAGATTTTGATGTTCTTTCTACTGAAATATTTTTTGCTGTTGTCGGTGCTCAATATGATGAAACTAGAGCAGCTGTTTTAGCAGTTATATTATTATCATTAGTACTATTTTCTTTTCTTTTACAAAATCAATGGCTGGGGAAAAAATCATATATTTCTATAACAGGAAAGGGTGATAGCGGGATCCATCCCCAATTACCAAATCCTGTAAAAATTTTAACTTATTCAACCATAATACCCTGGTCAGTTTTAACTTTTTTAATTTACGTAATGATTTTATTTGGTGGCTTCGTTGAAATGTGGGGTGTAGATCACAACTTCACCCTTAAGCATTATATCGAAGCTTTTAGTGTTGAATACATGTCGGAGAGAGGATTATTATGGACGGGCACCGCATGGAATTCTTTTAGTGTCACTTTCTTGGTCGCTGTTTTTTCAGCCCCCCCAACAGCAGCAATTGGAATTTTAACGGCTTACTTGTTAACCAGACATAAATTTAAAGGGAAAAATGCATTTGAATTTGGCACAATGTTAAGTTTCGCGATTCCCGGGACAATAATTGGGGTAAGCTACGTTTTTGCCTTCAATGTTCCGCCCATTGAAATGACAAGCACTGGACTTATCCTTGTTATTTCTTTTGTTTTTCGTAACATGCCTGTTGGGGTAAGAGCGGGGATAGCGGCAATGAATCAATTGGATCCTCATTTGGACGAGGCTTCTACAACTTTAAATGCCTCTAGTTTCCAGACTTTTAAAAATATAATCCTACCTCTTCTAAAACCTGCCATTGTTGCCGCACTTATATTTAGTTTCGTTCGTGCAATGACAGCAATTAGTGCAGTTATTTTTCTCGTTAGTGCCAATTATGATCTAGCAACTTCATATATTTTGGGACGATTAGAAAACAATGATTATGGACTTGCCATCGTTTATGCTTCTGTACTAATAGTTACAATGTTATTTACTATATTAGTTATTCAATTATTGGTCGGTAAAAGAAAATTAGGACGTCGGGATCAAGACGACACCTTCTTGCATGGAAACATGGGTTAATGAAAAAATCAGAAGTTAAATTTATTGATGTAACAAAAAAATTCAAAGAAACCATTGCCGTTGACAATATATCTTGCACTTTTGAGCCTGGCACGCTTACAACTATATTAGGTCCTTCAGGTTGTGGCAAAACCACATCCCTTCGTTTAATTGCTGGATTAGAGAGGGCAACGCAAGGAAATATCTTTATCGATAATGACGATGTAACTTTGCTTCCTGCAACCGATAGGGATGTTTCAATGGTATTTCAATCTTACGCGTTATTTCCCCATATGAGTGTAGTAGAAAATGTTTCTTATGGTTTAAAGATGATTAATGTTCCCAAAGAAGAATATATTCAAAAATCTTTTGAAACCTTAAAGTTGGTTGGCCTTGAAAGTTACGAAAAAAGAATGCCTTCTGAATTATCTGGGGGGCAACAGCAACGTGTTGCCGTAGCCAGGGCTATTGTTTTGGAGCCGAAAGTTCTTTTATTTGATGAACCCCTATCAAATCTTGATGCCAAGCTTAGACGACAGGTTAGAGAAGATATAAGAGAATTACAACAAGAGTTAGGTGTTACAACCATTTACGTAACCCATGATCAGGAAGAAGCGTTGGCAATTTCAGACAAAGTAATTGTTATGAACAATGCTGTCATTGCCCAACAAGGAAAACCAAAGGACTTATACAATAATCCAAAAACTTCTTTTGTAGCTAATTTTATAGGTGATGCCAATATTGTTAAAACACAGATTGAAACTAGAAATAAAAATGACTATGGTATCAATTTTGGCGGCATTCAAATGAAAATTTCATCAAATATTGATTTGAAAGATTCAGTTTCAATTGCTTTACGTCCAGAAACAATTGAAATTATAAAAGAAAAAACTAACAATTGTATGGCAGCTAAAATAATTAATGCCTCCTATGTAGGAAATTGTTATCAATATGTTGTTTCATCAAGTGTTGGTGAATTATTTATAGTTTCAAATGAGACAGTCAATCATTTTAAATTAAACGAAGAAGTTTTTATAACATTTGATGAAAGTGGAATTACTATTTTAGAGGATTGATTAGTTTTTTTTATTAAATCTTTATTTAATTCATCAAGATCTTCTTCTGCTGTTTAATTGCAATCAAACGGGAATTATATTCTTCTTTAGTGAAAACCATATTGGGTTTATTTAAATCTAGTGAAATTGTCTATTATCGTTAATGCGGATTCCCAATCCTTTAGTTTCATCATCCCATACGATGTAGGTTGCAGTCCTGATTGGCAGATCTGCAATCAACTTGTTTGTTAGTTTTGTCATAGTGCTCGCTCCATTTCTGGGACAAAAATTTCTGGTACCACATTGGTACCACCGTTAATTGATTTTATCATAACTTTAAACAATCATCGAGGAGAAAGCTTATTATTCTACTGTGGGAAATATTCTTACTATAGGGCTACTGTGTTAGTTTTAAAAATTTAAATTCAACATTCCTCGTGGTTGGTGGTATAATAGAAGTCTTCAATATATAAAATCAAAATGCAATATAGAAAATTTTCAGATCTTGGTTGGAAAATATCTGAAATTGGATTAGGATGTTGGGCCATTGGATCAGACTGGGGTGAAGTATCAGAACATGATGCAAGGGAAGTTCTTAAAACATCTCTTGATAAAGGAATAAATTTTTTTGATACTGCTGATGTATATGGCGATGGAAGAAGCGAAAAATTTGTGGGGGAACTTATAAGATCTACATCAGAAAAAATATTTGTAGCTACTAAATCTGGCAGAAGACTAAATCCCCACACCGCCGATGGTTATAATCTTAAAAATATTGAAAAATTTATTGATAGATCACTGATCAATTTAGGAATTGACTGTATTGATCTCTTGCAATTGCATTGTCCCCCAACTGAAATCTGCCCTAAAAAAGAAACATACGAAATGATGGATGAGATTGTTAAAAAAGGTAAAATTGCATACTACGGTGTTAGTGTTGAAAAAATATCTGACGCGATGGATGCTATTCAATTTCCAAATGTAAAAAGCATTCAGATTATATTTAATATATTTAGGCAAAAACCTGCCGAAACCTTTTTTAAAAATGCCGCAAAGAGAAATATTGGTATTATTGTAAGAGTACCACTTGCAAGTGGTTTGCTGACTGGAAAAATGACTCAAGAAACAACATTTCCTGAAAATGACCATCGTAATTATAATATTAATGGAGAAGCTTTTAATGTAGGAGAAACATTCTCAGGTGTAAATTTTGAAACAGGTCTTAAAGTGGTTGAAAAATTAAAAGACTTACTTCCTGATAATTTTTCATTAACAGATTTAGCACTGAAATGGATTCTAATGCATGATGAGGTTAGTGCTGTTATTCCAGGAGCAAAAAATAAATCACAGGTTCTAAAGAATGTACAGGCATCAGATTTAGAAGATATTTCATCTTTATTACCAAAAATTAATTCTATTTATGATGAGTTTATTAAACCTGATGTTCATAACCGCTGGTAATAATTGAATATAGTTTCTCAACATCCCTCGTGATTGGTAGTAGAATTATGTCATTTGAAAATTAATGTTAAATAAAAAAAAACTAATTGAATATTTTGTAAAAGGAATCAAGTCTGATACTGAATTAAAAATCGGAACGGAGCATGAAAAATTCATCTTAAATAAATCTACCTTAAAAACTCTTTCTTATGATGAAAAAAATGGAATACGCGACGTTTTTCTAAGTTTAATAAAGTTAGGCTGGAAACCCACTTATGAGATGAAAAATAATACAATTGTAGGTTTAAAGAACGGTCAACAAAACATAAGTCTAGAGCCAGCTGGTCAGTTTGAACTTTCAGGTCAGCCGTTAGAGAATATCCACCAGACTTGTGATGAAATCACTAATCACCTTAATCAAATGAAACAATTATCTATAAAACACAACTTTATATTGCTTGGCATGGGTGTAGAGCCAACACTGGATCTAAAAGATTTCTCCTGGATGCCGAAGGAACGCTATACTATCATGCGGGAATATATGCCTAATGTAGGCAAGAATGGGTTGGACATGATGCAAAGGACATGTTCCTCACAAGTGAACCTTGATTTTTCATCCGAAACAGACATGATTAAAAAATTCCGCGTATTATTGTCTTTAGAATCTATTGGTACAGCTATTTTTGCCAATTCACCATTTGCCAGTGAAACATTAACTGATTTTAAGAGTTTACGGTCAGTATACTGGATGAATACTGATAATCAAAGAACAGGAATTATACCATTTGTATTTGATGATAATTTTAATTTTGAAACGTATGTAGACTATGCCCTAGATGTGCCAATGTATTTTATAAAAAGAAATGACACATATATTAATGTGGCGGGTTGCAGTTTTCGGGAATTTATGGGAGGAAAACTCGGGCATCTTCCAAATGAAACAGCCACACTTGATGATTGGAAAAATCATTTAACTACTTTATTTCCCCAAGTAAGACTTAAACAATATCTTGAGTTACGATCAATGGACGCATGCTCGTGGGATGAGATTTGTGGGCAGCCTGCATTTTGGACGGGAATTTTGTACGATAAAGACTGCTTGGATGAAGTCTATAATATAACTGGAGAATGGACACATGAGGACAGGTTGTATCTTTATAAGAATGTTCCCCAATACGGTTTAGCGACTTCCTTCAAGAATGGCAAGGTTCTGGATATTGCAAAACTACTATTAAAAATATCACAAAGGGGTCTTAAAAACAGAAAGTTTTTATCCCCTAGCGGTTATGATGAAAGAAAATACCTTGAAAATATAGAAACAAATCTTGAAAAGAATCTCTCTCCCGCCGATATACTCATTGATAAGTATTATCATCAATGGGGAAAATCTATTAAACTAATTTACGAGGAAAATATTTTTTAATGACCATAAAGAAAATAGCCATTCAAATGGACGCAATTGAAAAAATTGATCTAGAATTTGATACGTCTTTCCTGTTAGCCATGGAGGCACAGCAAAGAGGGTATACAGTGTTTTATTATAGTCCTGTTGATCTTGAATATGATAACGGCATTGTACAAGCTTGGGGATATTTTATTGAACTTTTTGATCAGAAGGAAGCTTATTTTAAATATTTGAGTGAAAAAAAAGAAATACTTAATCTTGCCGATATGGATGTTGTATTAATCAGGCAGGACCCGCCCTTTGATATGAATTACATCTCCTCCACTTACCTGCTGGAACAATTGCCGTCGTCGACCGTGGTATTAAATAACCCTTCCTCGATTAGAAATGCGGCGGAAAAAATTTATCCCTTTCAATTCCAACAATATTTGCCACCAACAATAGTTACACAAAAGATTGAAACGATTAAAAAATTTTTAATAGAAAATAAAGATATTGTAACAAAACCTCTTTACGGGAATGGGGGTGAGGGTATTTTTAGATCAAAGATAGATGATTCAATTTTACAGGGTATTGATGAGAGTAAAGATACATTGGACGAACCTATTATGGCACAAAGGTATATTCCGGAAATCGTGGAGGGTGATCGTAGAATAATTCTCATTGATGGTGAGTATGTCGGGTCTGTCGCCCGTATTCCCCAGCCCAATCATCTCAAAGCCAATTTTCATGCTGGAGGACAACCGCAAAAAACCGATTTAATATATAGGGACGGGGAAATTTGTGACGCATTAAGGAACGACCTGAAAGAAAAAAATCTTTTTTTAGTTGGTATAGATACAATCGGGAATTATCTCACCGAGATTAATGTTACTTCTCCAACTGGGCTTAAACAAATAAACGAACTCAATGCTGTCAATCTCGAGAAAGTTTATTGGGATAAACTAGAAGTAAAATTTTTTTAACCCTCAACATTCCTCCTGGTTGGTGGTAGGATAAATTGAATATGAGCAACAAAGAAATCAATAGATGTCCGTGGGGCATTAAGGATCCTGACATGTTAAAGTATCATGATAAGGAATGGGGAGTGCATGTTTCAGATGATAAAAAACTGTTTGAGTTTTTAGTATTAGAGGGTGCGCAAGCAGGACTGAGTTGGCTTACAATTCTAAAGAGAAGAGAGGGTTATAGAAAAGTATTTGCTAATTTTGACGTAAGAAAGGTGGCAAAATTCTCAGATAAGAAAATTGAAAAACTATTACAGGATCCAGGTATTATTAGAAACAGACTGAAAGTCACTTCCACAATTCACAATGCTAAATTATTTATGACTGTCCAAAGAGAATTTGGTAGCTTTTACAACTACAGCATGCAGTTTGTTGGGGGAAAACCAAAAATAAACAAAAGAAAAAAGATGAGTGATTATCCCGCCACCACCAAAGAATCAGATCTTTTTAGTCAAGATCTTAAGCAAAGAGGTTTTAAATTTGTCGGGTCCACAATTGTCTATGCTCACATGCAAGCCTGCGGCATGGTCAATGACCACTTAACAAGCTGTTTTAGATATAAGGAAATAAATAATTGATTTGTATTAAAGCAGAAATACCTGAAGAATTGTCATTAATAGATGACGAGCTTAAAGCTATCTACCATAGCACAGATACGGTCTGTTTTTTTATTTTCAAAACACGAGCAAAGAGAAATGAATTTATGGAGAGAACGCAAGGAATGATGAAGACTGAAAGAGAAGAAGTATACAAAGAATATAGCTAATTCTTTTCTCAACATTCCTCGTGGTTGGTGGTAGGATAATCTAAATGAAGAAACTATTATTACTCATTGGGTTGGTTGTTTTGATTGTTGTAAATGTGATTTCGACTACATTTGCGTCTCCGGTAGAAGAAATTTATTATCAACTTGAAATAATGTAAAAATTATTAACATGATATTACCCAAATATATTAATGTGCCAGCTGCTTGGAAAGGCGTAGATATGCGTCAAAATCCTGGTCGTTGGATATATTCACTCGCAATTGATGAGATTGCAGAATTAAAAAAAGCAGCAGATGATTTCTTATTTAGTGGTGGCGATATTGGGTCATTAAAGATTAGTGATTTTCCCCTTCCAACCTTTGGGCTTAAATTAAAAAATCTACAGGAGACACTTACTAAAAGGATTGGTTTTCAACTTATAAAAGGACTACCTATAGACCAGTATGGTATTGAAACGACCGCAGCTATTTTTTGTGGCATTGGATCCCATCTTGGTTTTGCAAGATCACAAAATGCAAAGGGTCATATTTTGGGACATGTCAAAGATTTGGGTATAAAATTAGATGATCCAAATACACGCATTTACCAGACAACAGAGCGTCAATCATTTCATACAGACAGCTGTGATGTGGTTGGTCTTTTGTGTCTTATAGAAGCAAAGGAAGGAGGTCTTTCTTTGTTAGCATCCACTGTGACGATCTATAATGAAATTCAAAAACACAGACCAGATCTTATAAATTATTTGTTTGATCCTGTATCAACGGATCGTAGAGGGGAAGTACCCGAGGGACAAAAGCCATACTTTAATATTCCAATACTCAATTGGTATGAGGATTTACTTACTGGAATTTATCAGCGGACATACATTCAATCTGCATCACGGTTTCCTGACTCCATTCAACTCTCTAAAGAACATCTAGAAGCAATAGATTTGTTTGATGAAATAGCTAATGAACCTGACATTCATCTTAGTATGCAGCTAAAACCAGGTGATATGCAATTTGTTTACAACCATTCTTTGTTACACGATAGAACTGGTTTTACTGATTGGCCAGAGGTAGAAAATCGTCGTCATTTACTCCGACTTTGGTTAGCTATGCCGGGTGACCGAGAATTGCCTGAAGTTTTTAAACAGCGGTATGGATCGATTGAAATTTCTAACAGAGGTGGAATTATCACTCACAATACTAGATTGCATGTTTCTCTAACGCCTTAGTATTTTTTTTAAAATTAATATTAGTTTATTTTAGAAGGTGATCTTGATCTGGACTCTGACAATACTGTGCCAATGATTATTAGGGGTTCGGTTGTTCCAGAAGAGAAAGGAAAATATAACGTAATAGGTCAATGGTGTAGATGTATTAAAGCTGATGAATTTATTCAAATAACACTTTCACCAACAGATAATTTACCCCTCCACATTTCTTGTGGTTGGTGGTAGAATGATTTCATGAATATACTAAAATACCTGCTTCCAAGTATCACCCTGTTATTTTTTTCCGCCACAGTGGTTTATGCCGATGACCATGACAACAAGAAATACCAAGACAAGGATGGAAAAAAATACCTTAAAAAAATGTGGGATAAAAAAGGAAAGAAAACGTGGGATAAAAAAGGAAAGTTGAAGCAAGGACATATGTTTGGACCACCTCCTATGATGGGGGACAGGATGGGACACGGAGGGCCTTTTGCCATGATTGAGGCACAAGGCAGACTATTTTTATACAATAAAAAAACCGGAGATGTCTGGGTGTGCAATGCCTTCCAAAAAACCTGCGAACAGGTAACAGTCGAGAATAAAGATACAGATTAACTTCTCAACATCCCTCGTGGTTGGTGGTAGGAAAGATAATGGCTTTTGATGAAAAACTTGCATCACGAATACGAATAATACTCAAAAACAAAAAAAATATAGTTGAAAAAGATTTATTTGGCACTTTGTGCTTTATGTTCAACGGTAATATGCTGTGCTGTGCGGACAATAAAAGTCAATTGATCATCAGGGTGGGATCAAAGCAGTATGATAAAGCCCTGACACACAAACATGCAAGAGAAATGGATTTTACGGGAAGACCGCTTAAAGGTCTAGTCTATGTCTCTTCCGCTGGTATATCCAATAACAATCAGTTATCACAATGGATAAATATGGGTCTCCAATTCACCTCTTCCCTGCCTGGAAAATTACCCAAAAGGAGAATACGCTCACCCTATAAAATACGGAAAATGTAGTCAACATTCCTTGTGGTTGGTGGTAGGGTAAATTGATGAATGATATTTTCTTACTTATAAAAAATCTTTTCATTAAAACTATTTTCAGATATCATTAATTATGCGTAATATGATTCCAATTTATTGGGAATCTACTAAAACTTGTTTTAAAAAATATGCAGTATTTAGTGGAAGATCAAGTCGTCAAGAATATATAGGTTTTTACTTATTTATAATTCTTGTTTCTTTTTTACTTGCTATTATTGAAGGATTGCTTGGAGTGTTTCCATCCACTTATAACAGTATATTTGCTTTTATTTTTAATTTAGCAGTTTTTCTTCCTAGCTGGGCAGTTATGATTAGAAGACTACATGATGTAAATCGATCAGGTTGGTGGATTCTTATTAGTTTGACCATAATCGGTATCATTCCATTTGTGTACTGGACATGCATAAAAAAAAGTGATGAAAATGAAAATAGATTTGGAAGTAATCCTTTAACTGGTTTGGAAGTATTTTAATTCAATCCTAGTCTCACCATCAAATTCCCTGCTCTTAGAATTGCTGTGTCATTTGCTCCTACTGCTGTGTAAAATGTCCACCAATCCAAAAAGGTTAATGCTGTTAATTTAACATCTTTCTCTCAACATCCCGCGTGGTTGGTGGTAGGATGATCGTAATGAATAGAAAAGGTTTTTCTTTGATAGAACTTTTAGTGGTTGTTGCTATTATTGGTATCCTCGCAGCGGTGGGGATTGTTGCTTATAACTGGTATACAAATTTAATAAATGTATTCAGAAATAACTGCCAATAATATTAAATTCTTCTTTTTAAATAAGCAAATAAACCAACTTAGCTTATTATTCCTGGGATTTGACCTATAGACACTCAATTAATTATAAAAAGTCTATTTAATGTTGAATCATGCATTGCTGAATTTTACTATCAGTCGTTGGAAGGCTAAAATAATACAAAAAAATGTTTAAGAAAATTATATTTATAGTTTTTTGTTATTTATGCATGGGCCAAATTTCTTTGGCTGAAACTTTTACAACCCGACAAACGCCAGGCGATAATGATACAATTACAGTAGATTCAGCTGATACATATTATTTCGATGGCAACCAAGTATTTGACATTGAGGGTCATTCAAATGTAACTCTAATAAACAATGGAAATATAAT
>Ga0066369_10000668_pt1 | contig 14460 bp, 12 predicted proteins | sample Knorr_S7_td_Bott_FD_70972 | JGI IMG/M metagenome (GOLD analysis project Ga0066369, IMG submission 70972) | Marine microbial communities from Southern Atlantic Ocean transect - Knorr_S7_td_Bottom_ad_4513_LV_A | ecosystem: Environmental > Aquatic > Marine > Oceanic | place: Southern Atlantic... | reverse complement strand
TTGGCGTCCATGCTCATAGGTCCAGGCCCGAAGTGATAAATCATGAGGGCTGCTCCAGCAAGAGCAAAGTCCTTCAGAAACATTCCCGTCGCAACCTGTTCACCCGCAGCAAAGCCCGATCCCCAGATCAGAATTGACGTGCCAAGAAGAAAGAAGAAGAGGAATAGCGCAGCTTGTTTTGTCTTGTAGCCGGCCGCTATGGCAAGACCTGCTAAAATGATCGCTATGCCTGTTCCAATGACGATAAAAGTGGGGAAGGGTAAGAACGATGGAACCATTCCTCCATCAACCATGACCTCGGTGGCGGTCAAGTGCCCTGCACCGAAAAACACAAAAACTGCGGCGAAGAGAATTCGCCCAACCAGGGGAGCATATTTCATATCAACCTCGGTCTTGGTGAGGTGGGTCTGGCCTCGATCCGGGTGGGAGGGAAGCGAGCCAGTCTCCATCTATGTAGAGGGTAGGGAACTGATATTCAAGTGGAGGGGCTGTAACGAACACCCACATCGGTCATCCCAACAGGTGAATTCCACTTTTTCTTTTTCCGCCGTGGTACCCATACCCGATCAGCCATTTCTCCGACATAGTTTCAGCGTTTTCGCCCGCGAACAGGATTGCGACCCCGCTTGGGAGGATGTTGGCGACCGTAGTCTGTTCAGTGCTGCTTCCTCTTGCTTGTTTTGGACAGATCGGAGCTCAACTTTCGGCGCAGGGGTGGCGAACGGATTTTGATCGGTCGACCATTGATCTCAGCGAACTGTCTGTAAATGTGCGCCGAGACGCCATCCCTTCGATCGATCGTCCGAAGTTTGTAACCATCCGCGGTGCTGAGGGATGGCTCAAGAAACGCGAACCCGTGATATCGGTGGTTGTTGATGGGCAGGCTCGGGCCTATCCGCTTCAAATTCTGACGTGGCACGAAATCGTAAATGATGAGCTGGCTGGTGTGCCGTTGATAGTGACGTTTTGCCCTCTGTGTTACAGCGCTCTAGTATTTCAACGCACCATTGAGGGAGACGTGTACGATTTTGGTGTTTCGGGCATGTTGAGACATTCTGATCTCGTCATGTACGATCGTCAGACGCATTCCCTGTTTCAGCAACTGAACGGTGAGGCTATCGTCGGAACACTGACCGAGCGCCGGCTGACACCCGTGGCGGCTCAAATCATCTCTTTTGAACAGTTCGCATCTGCGTTTCCTGATGGGGAGATTTTATCCCGTGAAACGGGCCATTCCAGAGAGTATGGACGCAACCCGTATCCCGGATATGACGACATTGACGATAAACCCTGGCTGTTCAAAGGTGAAACGGACGGCAGACTGAGGCCGATGGAGAAGGTGGTCACGGTGGAGTTGGGTGGCGTCGCCAAAGCCTATCCGCACTCGGTCTCGAAGCGCGAAAAAGTTATCAATGATGTTGTAGGCGGCGTTGACCTGGTGGTATTTCACGCGTCGAAAGGCGCTCTTTCTGCACTCGACAAAGCGTCGATATCCGGCTCAAGAAATCTGGGGTCGACGGGTGTCTTTCGACGTGAGCTGGAAGGTCGACTCTTGATTTTTGAGGCTAAAGGCAATCGATTTCGAGATCTTAAGACGCAGGTCGCTGTGGGATGTAACGGGATTGGCTGTTGAAGGCCCCCTGGCAGGTGTTAGGTTGGAGGCTATTCCACACTCGGATATGTTTTCTTTTGCGTGGTTCGTGATTCACCCAGAATCGCTCGTGCACGAATAATGGGCGGAGGGGTCAGGCTCGTCAGGTCAGCCGAACCCAAGATTGCCCATCATTGAGTCGCTGAACCCATGTTCACACTCGATTTTCAGGACCTTCGATGTTGTCGGATGTCTCAGTTCAAGACCTGTAGCTGCAAGAAGCATCCTGTCCACGTGGAAATTCTCCTTGAAGAACCTGTTGTGCGCATCATCGCCAAATTTACGGTCTCCCACTATGGGGTGAAAAATATGCTTGAAGTGCCTCCTGATCTGATTCTTCCGGCCGGTTTTCGGCCGAATCTCTACCAGTGAATACCGGACGCTGGCGTAGCGACCCACTCGAAAGGGGAGCTCACAGGTGGACAGCGTCAGGAATTCGGTTTGAGCTTCCTGAGCGGGCTTGTTATTAACTCTGTGGCGATCCGTAGTGCGATCATAAATTGGCTTGAGGGCATAATCGATCGTGTCGGTCTCGGGCGTCCAACCCCTCACGATTGCCATGTACTTCTTCTTGATCTTGTGGCCCGCAAAATCACTGGCAACTATTGAGGCTATCTCAGAATTGCGCGCAAAAAGGAGAACTCCCGAAGTTGGTTTGTCCAGGCGGTGAACAGGATATACCCGTTCACCAATCTGATCCCGAAGCGTCTGGAGAGCAAACACTTTCTCTTGGGCATCAATCTTTGAGCGGTGCACCAACATCCCTGCGGGCTTGTCGATGGCGATCAGTTGATCGTCGATGTACAGGATGGGAAGCATCTTCCTCCTTCCGAATCATGGAGGGGTTCACTAGATATCGACTTCCTTTTTCTTCAGGATGAAAAGGCCGTAGTAACCACCGGTTACCACAATGGCACCACTCTTGAAATACGGGTAGTTGCTCCACGAAACACCACGACCGCCGACGGGCGACGTGTCAAAGTAGGCTGTTTCAAAGGGATGCACGGGGTCTGATATATCCAGGATGTGAAGGCCGGCCGAGGTGGTGGATTGATACAGCAGATTCCCTTTCACGTACATGTTGTGATCCGTCTCAGTCGTTTCGGCGATGAACTCGCCGGCCAACTCGGGCTCATCAAGGTCGATCAGATCCCAGATAAGGGTTCTCGTACCATCGACCAGGTTGCGCGCTTCGTCCAGCTCGTCATTCAGGTAAAAATACCGTTGATCCTCCGAAAACCACCCCTGGTGTGCGTAGGCGACGTTTGGGTAATCTGCTATGGAGAGTGAAACGGGGTTGGCCTTGTCCGTTACATCTGCTATAGAAAGCGCAGTTTCGTTGGATCCAACGCAGATTTCCTTTCCCTGGTGCTCGGTGTCAGGTCCGTGGTAGACAACGCATTGCGCGTCGTGCGAATACCCGGTACCGCCCCGTCCGGTCGATCCGTCCGTGAAGCAACCGGCAAACACCGGAGCTGCCGGCTCACGCAAATCAATCATGTGCAGACCGCCACCGCACGTTTCACCACCTGCACTGCTTCCCACCGAGTACGCAAATCCTGTTTCTTCGTTGATAACGATGTTATGAGCGCTGAAAATACCTGAATAGTGGGCCGTTTCTTCAAATGTAACAGGTTCAGTTACATTACGAAGTTGTGTGAGGTCGAAAATCTGAATTCCGTGCTCTCCGGCACCATCAGCCACGATATAGGCGTGATTCTTATACACTTTCATATCCCGCCACACGCTCATCGTTGCGGTTGCCGGCATATCGAGTTCGCCCAGATAAATCGGGTTGTAGGGGTCGGTGACGTCCACAAAGGACGTCTGGTTGGAAAGACCCACAATGGCGTATTCGCGGCCAGTCTCGGGGTCTTCCCAGCCCCAGAGGTCATTGGTTCTGATCCCCCGATCGGCACCGAGATCCTTCATGGACACGAATGAGGTCATGTCAACATCTTTACAGGGAAAATCGCCTGCCAGGTTGTCTTCACACTCGATGAGCTCTCCAGCCATTGATTCATAGCCGAACGATTCGTTTTCCAGGGGCTTACTGAACATCCAACCATTTTCACCTCTCTGCGCGGCGAACGCTACTCCAGCGCGATTATCATACCCAGGGGCTCCGATCACGGCGAGTCCGTCGCTGGCAGCGAGAGAAGCGCCAAACTGACCTCGGGACCTAAGCTCGTGCGTTTTGAGCAGGTGGCTTCCCAGAACATCTCCGGACTCGTGGTCGAGGTCAAACTGATAGATTGCTCCCGTTCCACGCCTTCCCCCAAACCCCGGCGATCCTACCCAGAGTGCATCGCCCGTGCTGGCAAGAGAGGATCCAAAGCCTTCGTTTCTGACGGACGCATAGGGAGACAGTCTTCCGGCGAACGCCCATTCGCCGGTCTCGTCATCCAGTTCAAACAGAACCACAATTCCCGTTCGGTCGGCGACGCCAGGTAGGCCGACGGCAAGTTTGTTTCCGCCCAGTAGCAGGGAAGCACCCGTCCGCGCCGACTCTTGCCGAACTCGCGTGTTCAGTTTGCCCCGAGATGCCCACTCGTTATTCAAAGAATCAAACGTAAAGGCGAACACTGCGCCTTCACCCTCATCGACGCCAGTAGCCGATACGATGGCATGGTTTCCGTCGACGGCGATTACGGTGCCGAACTGATCTCCCTCGCGATTTTCGTCAGCCGCCAGTTGGCCGGTAGCCATCCAGGCTCCGTCGGACGTCCTCCGGTAGGTGCTCACGGCACCTGCTGCTTCATCGGATTCTGGCGTTCCGACGAGAAGAAGGTCTGCGCTCAGGGCGACGGATGCTCCGAATTTATCGTCCTCACCCGCTATCGAAGACGATTGAATCCAGCCGTTTTGCGGGTTACGGTTAAAGATGTAGACCATTCCTGCATCCGGGGCGCCAACCACCATCATATCCCCATAGGTGGACAACGCCGCGCCGAATCCATCGACTTCTCCGAGGGATCCCGCTGCGCTCAGTCGGTCCTGCTCGATCCAGGAGCCGTCTTCTCCCGTTGAAAAAACGTACACGGCGCCGGGAATCGCCGACTGGCGTCCATCACCTACGATTACCTGATCGCCAGAGACCACCACGACCGATCCGAATTGTTGGGCGAGTGTTGGTGAGCAAAACAGGATCAACAAGAAGAGAGAAAAAGAGAAGCGAGGCATAATCGGGTCGCTCAAGAATTGTGAGTTGAAGCCTCGAAAGATCGGTCATGAAGACCAGAATTGCGGAGCAGATCAACAAACACCTGAATCATTCACCAGCCACGGCGAACCCAACTGTGGCTCTGATTGTCCGAAATGAACAAAAAAAGGCCCGCTACGGTCGTAGCGGGCCTTTCAGATCAACGTGTGATCCCGGTAGGGTTCGAACCTACGACCCTCTGATTAAGAGTCAGATGCTCTGCCAGCTGAGCTACGGGATCATGTAATTACTGGCCGTGATAATTCGGTCGGGTCAATAGGTTTCTGATCTGTTCATGTTTTCTTAGTTAAGAAACAATGCATGCCCGACGGGATCGGCGCAGAAAAGTCGTCGAGTGGACCTACGCAATACCCTGCGGCCCACTCATATGCGGTGGTTGCATTAGCGGCGATCCCATTGTATCGTTTAGCCGCATGGCGTCGGGCTTCCTTCCGAACGTCTTCCTTGATGTATTTCCTTTCGAAGTCGCGGTTCAATCTGTTAGCAAATGCCGGTCCATGATGTTGTAATTGTAGGTGGAGGTGGGGCTGGACTACGAGCCGCTATCGCGGTCGCAGAAAAGAATCCATCGCTGAGTATCGCGCTTGTGAGCAAGGTTTATCCGATGCGCAGCCATACGGTGGCCGCCGAGGGTGGTGCGGCAGCGGTAATCAAGGACTTCGACAGCTTCGAAAATCATATCTACGACACCATTTCGGGAGGCGATTGGCTGGTCGATCAGGATGCCATCGAACTGTTTGTCAAGGAAGCTCCAAACGAGATGATCCAGATGGAGCACTGGGGATGTCCCTGGAGTCGCGAACCGGATGGAACGGTTGCCGTGAGGCCGTTTGGGGGAATGAAGAAGGAGCGCACCTGGTTTGCCTCCGACAAGACAGGATTCCATATGCTCCACACGCTGTTCCAGACGTCGCTGAAGTATTCCAGCATCGTTCCATACGACGAATGGTTTGCTACCAAGCTCTTGGTGGAAGACGGCCGTTGTCAGGGAGTGGCTGCTCTGGACCTGCGAACCGGGCGACTTGAAGTTATTGCTGGTCGGTCGGTGGTGATTTGTACCGGAGGCGCGGGCAAAGTCTTTCCTTTTACAACAAACGGAGCCATCAAAACCGGCGATGGAATGTCTCTCGCCTATCGCGCGCGCGTTCCTCTGAAGGACATGGAGTTCGTTCAGTACCACCCGACGGGTCTTCCGGGAACGGGCATCCTCATAACTGAAGCCGCTCGGGGAGAAGGGGGTATTCTTGTAAACAGTGAGGGCTACCGGTATCTCCAGGATTACGACCTGGGAACACCTCTGGATGTCACGGATCCCAACCACCCGGTGAAGAAAAGCATGGAACTCGGGCCTAGAGATCGCCTGAGTCAGGCTTTCATTCACGAGCAGAAGAAGGGACGAACGATCAAGGGGAAATTTGGAGACGTTCTCCATCTGGATGTGCGACACCTTGGTGAGAAGCGCATCGACAGCAAGATTCCGTTCGTCCGCGAACTCGCCAAAAAGTACGCCGGAATCGATCCGGTCTATGAGCCAATACCCATTCGTCCCGTTCTGCATTATTTCATGGGTGGAATTGATACCGACATCACAGGCGCTACGACGCTTCCAGGGCTCTATGCAGCAGGTGAAGTAGCTTGCGTATCAATCAACGGGGCCAATCGACTGGGGTCGAATTCCCTCACTGAACTTCTCGTTTTTGGAGCGCGGGCAGGACTAGCCGCCGCTGATTTTGCGCTCAATCAACCGCCCGTTGATCTGGCTCCACTGCGCAAGCAGGTGGTAGATGAAGATGCGCGCATAACCAGGGCATATCTGACCAAATCGGGTGGTACCGAGCGAATCTCAACCATCCGTACCGAGATGCGCGACACTATGGAGGAGGGGGCGGGAATCTATCGGACGGACGAAGGACTGAAAGCGACGTGCGATAAACTGGCAGAATTGAGAGAACGCTTCGCCAACATTTCGCTGGATGATCGGAGTTTCACCTACAACACGGAATTGATTTCGGTGCTGGAACTGGATGCCATGCTGGATGTCGCCGAGGTGGTCGCGCACAGTGCTCTCGCGCGCAAGGAGAGCCGCGGATCGCATCAGCGAACAGATTTTCCGAAGCGGGATGACGAGAGCTACCTGCGGCACTCGATGGCCTATCGAGGTGAGGGATCGCCGAGGATTGACTACAAGGATGTCGTAATCACACGCTGGCCCCCTGGCGAGCGCGTATATGGCCAGGAACAGAGCAAATGACTGAAACAGATATAAATACAACGATCGAGGAGGTCGCTACAATAGAGCTCGAGGTGTTTCGGTATCGACCCGAAAAGGCTTCTGCTCCCAGTTTCGACACGTTCACTGTGCCCCTTCACGATGAATGGGTTCTGCTCGACGCGCTGAATCATATCAAGGACGAAATCGACGGCTCATTGTCCTACCGGTGGTCCTGCCGGATGGGCGTGTGTGGCAGTTGCGGTATGATGGCCAATGGGGAAGCGGTCCTGACCTGTGCAGCTTTTCTGAAGGATTATGCTCCCGGTCCCATTCGCATCGAGCCGCTTGCCAATTTCCCGGTTGCCCGGGATTTGATCGTCGGCATGGACGACTTCATGGAGAAACTCAATCGGGTCAAGCCATGGGTCATCAATGAAAATGGAAAGTCGGTTGAGGAAGGCGAATATCTTCAGACACCCGAAGAGCTCGACGACTACGTACAGTACACGATGTGTATCAACTGCATGCTCTGCTACTCTGCGTGCCCCATCTACGGAATGGAACCCTCCTTCATTGGACCCGCTGCTCTCGCACTTGCACAGCGGTACAATCTGGATCTTCGCGATCACGGTAATGAGGAGCGGATGGATATTCTATCTTCAGACGAGGGGATCTGGCAGTGCACGTTTGTCGGCGAGTGCTCAGAGGTGTGCCCCAAACATGTTGATCCCGCCGGAGCCATTCAGCGCTACAAGGTGGAGGCTACTAACAACTGGTGGAAGTCGAAACTCATGCCGTGGAGTAACTGACGGTGTCGTACGGCAGGTATAAAAAATATCACCCCTTACTCTATCGCCCCAGACATCCGATTCTCTGGTGGATTAAAAAGTGGGCCTACACACGGTTTATTCTGCGGGAGATGACCAGTCTGGCGGTCATGTTTTATGCTATAGTGCTGGTGTTGTACGTCAACGCTGTCGCCAAGGGACCCGAAGCGTTCGCGGCGTTCTCAGAGTGGCTGGCCAGTCCGCTGTCGATTACGTTGCACTCGGTGGCGTTTTGCTTCGCCGTTTTTCACAGCTATACATGGTTCAATCTTGCACCGAAGGCCATGGTGATCCGCGTGGGCAAGAAAAAAATACCTGGATCGGCGATCATGGCAGCGAACTACGCGATGTGGGCGGCCGTTTCGGTTGCATTGTACTGGGTTTTTACCACCATTTGAGTAAGCAGACAGATGGATAAAAGATCGAACGAACCTTTCTGGTGGGCGCTTTTTGGGGCGGGTGGTGTAGTTGCTGCCCTGACGGTACCTGTGCTTCTGCTACTCACTGGCATTGCGTTTCCGCTGGGATGGTTGCCTGCGCCAACCCATGATTCCCTGTACGCGCTGTTCAGTCACTTGCTGGTGCGCCTCGCCATTCTGGTAATTGTATCGTTGTCCGCTTTTCACTGGGCCCACCGATTCCGATTCACATTATATGACGGACTGCAGATCAAACATTTAAATGCGCCAGTCGCTTTCATATGTTATGGGTCTGCCATTGCCTTCACCGTATTCGCAGCTGTTTCTCTCTATACGTTTTAGAGGTGTCGCACCATGGAATTACCCGACCATGAATTGAAGAGACTTGGGAGCGAATCGATTCCAGAGGCGCTGGAAAAAGCATACCACTATCGTCTTTTGAACGAGCCTCTCGAGGCCGAGAGTATCTGTTTGGATATTCTTGAGGTCGATCCCGAGAATGGAGAGGCCTTGATCATTCTGATTCTCGCGCTCACAGACCATTTTTCGAAACGACTTCAACCTGCGTATCGCGACGCCCGTGCCCTTTTGGAGCGTCTACCTGACGACTACAGTAAGATGTACTATGAAGGGTTGATTTTCGAACGCAGGGCGAAGGCCAGCTTCCATGCGGGACAGCCGGCCTCGGGCCATGTTGCGTACGGGTGGTTTCAGCGTGCTTTAAAATGCTTTGATGCTGCCTCCAAAATGAGTCCGGCAGAAAATGCAGATGCCGATCTACGATGGAACACGGTCATCAGAATCCTTGAGCGGTATCCAGAAATTTGCCCGACTCCGGTCGACCTGTCGGAGCCGTATTTGGAGTAATCCAAGTCACTCAGAGCTTTGTGTATAAAAAACACCTCCTACGGATCGCGGGAGGTGTTTTTTTTGGCTCAGTCAGCTCGAGCCAAATTTAAAGTGTGCCCAGGACTGGAGTCGACCATTATACCATAACATCAAGTGAGACAATGATAAATAAGAATTTCGTTTTAACAGGTTAAGATAAAGGTTAAGAAATCGTGGCGTTACACCGACTTCGTATGGCGGATTCGCAGCGAGCATTCGTTCCACTATCAGAATGTAATCGTTTCCAACCCTCTCAGCCAGTCGCGCGAGCCCGCAACATGCGCTTGTACTACCACACGGGTCTTAATTCCAGCATGTGGCACTTTGCCAATCAACTAACAATTGAGCCAACTCAATTCTGTGTGCTGAAAACGAATGATCATCATCCAGAACATACTCCGTTATATTTTTGGCTCCTGCTTCGCGAATAGATGTGACCAAGGAATCGTGTGTAGCTCCGAATGCTCTAGATGCAGAAATAATCAATAAAGGAACTTGCGCGAGTGATGGGCTCATACTTTCAAATGAATAGGATTCAGCTTGGTCGACAAACTCAGTTACCACGCTCGCCACCTCACCACGCAAAGGTCCTCCCTCACCGAATTCCCCACTTTCCCATGAAGTGATCACTCCTTGAATTACCTCTTCGTTGCCTCGTATCTCCAAACCATACGCCCCGACGTCCCAACCGTCAAGATTAGCAAAGCAAGCGATGCTGCCGTCGCCCTCAACTGTTTTTGCCCCCAAAAAACTACCGAAGCTGTGGCCAACAATACCCACTTTGGACGGATCTGATCGGTGTTCAACAGCCCATGTAGAATCCCTTACCATTGCAAGAACATTGGCGACATCTTTAACAGAATTGGCGAAGCCGAATTCCCCCCCACTCCCCCAACTGCCGCGGTAGTGGAAAAAAACAACATTAACCCCAGATCTGCGCATCGCTTGTGCGAGGTCAAGGTTCTTCTCGTTACCGGGGAATCCGTGTAGCAACAGAACTAAGGGATGAGGACCGGGACCATCGGCAAGGTACACCAACCCGTTGAGCCGACTGCCCTCACTTTCAAAGGTTAACTCTATCATGGCCGGCGGATATTCTTCGTTGACGATCTCTGGATCAGTCGTAACTGGATGATTCAATAAACCAGATTGGGCGTTTGCCGTCGTTGCGACGAGAACTAGAACAAAGAAGGTGGAGAAGTTCATATCGAGTGCAGTATAACGGCTGTCGGAATTGCGGCGAGTATTCACTCCCCTTCCAGAGAGTAATCGTTTCGGGCCTGATTAGCGAGTCGTGCGAGCCCGCAGCATGCGCTTGTTATGCGCTTCAACCTTAGCAAGCCCGTAGGTCTAACTGACGAAGACGTCGTTCGTCTTATGCTTGATTGGGATGCCCCGTGCCTGAATCCCACACCACCAGCGCTCCCTGAGAGCTACCTCATCACAGCACAATCTTGTGGTGTTCAAACCGGAACTCGTGCTCGACCAGCTCCGCGAGAACAGGACTGTAGATTTCGGACGAGGTCGGCATGACGACGCCCTTTTGGCGAATCGCGCCCTCGATGATTAAGCGCGAGGCAATCGCAGCCGGCAGGGAAACGGCACGGCTCATGGCCGAATGGCCGAAGGGGCGGCCCTCTACCCGCATCGTGGCCAGACGCCTTTCGATGCGATTGTCGAACTCGGCAACGATATTGTTGTGAACGATGATCATGTCCTTCTCACGCGGGGCGTAGGCCATCTTTCTCAGCATGAGGTCGACAAGAACATCGACATTGGACCCCTTCCTGATGGCTATGGGGGCATCGTCGAAGAGGCCGAGCCACTCATACCTGGCCAGAAGGTCGGAGGTCCTCTCCTCACCCAGATGATCAGCCGTGGCCAAGCGCACGTCAGGAGAGTCAGAAACGCCCACTAGATCCGCCATCAACTGCCGATACGTCTTGGACGAAAGATCCTGGCTGTTGTCGGAACGAAAGAGGCCCAAGTCCTTGAAACCCTGCATCGTGCTGCAGTATCCAGGGAAACGAAGGAGTCCCCGATAGATATCGACCCCTCGATCCAATCCATACTCATCGATGTAGATCGTGCTATCACGATTGGGGTAGGTTTCGAAGGTCCCGAGGTTGTAGATGTCCGTAAGCCAGTTGTTCTTGAAGAGATCCTCACCAGAGACCTTGATCTTCTTCCCATCTTGGATGAAGGCCGCCGGCGTCTCACCAGCTCTTATCAATCCCATGGGGCTCCAAGAGAACTTGTAACCCAAGGGATTCCGGTTGTGTTCAAACGACGGGATGCCTGCACCGTACGAAGTCAGGCTCCTGACCTTGCCACCCTCGGCCTCGATCCTGTCTATCGTCTGCTGCGCATCCATGTGATCCATTCCCGGATCTTCGCCGATCTCGTTCAGGATCACGATTCCAGCCTTCTTGGCCTCCTCATCCAAGGCGCGCATCTCCGGCCCGATGTACGAGGTCGTGACCATGTCCACTCGGTTGTTGATGCAAGCTCTAGCCACAATGGGGTGCATCGAGGGTGGGATCATGCTCACCACGAGGTCGACTTCCTTCACCATGCGATCGAGCTCGGCATAGGGCGCCTTGGCAGTCCAAAGCACCCTCTTCCCGTGGGGCCTGCCCGCTATGATCTGTCCCGAACGATCGTTGTCGCGACTCGCCACGAAGACTTCATACTTGCACTCGTCCATGAAGTAATCCACGAGTGGCTTGACGACATAGCCAGTACCCAGAACCAATATTTGCTTCATTGCGCTCCCTTCAGTGACGTAAACCGCTCACGCTGGAGGATAGGCAAAGCAAGCGAGTTCGCGCAACCCGAATCTTGGCGTTGTTGCGTAAAACCGGACTCGACAACGAAAGGCCCATAAGTGATGGTGCTGCACAGACCTTCGTCGGGTAATCTGCTCACCGCTGCGGTATCCTGCCCCATGAAGGAGCGTCGCAGCGGGGGCGTGCGTTCTAACGGCTGGCGGATTTGCGGCGAGCCTCGCTCACCTTCCAGAAAGTAATCGATTCAGACCCACTCAACCAGTCGTGCGAGCCCGCAACATGCGCTTGTTGTGCCTCCTGATTCTCAGAATATTGACCGGTTATTAAACGAACGTGCTGACAATCAATAATCGCTCCCCCAGCACTGTACGGGAAGAAGCGCAGACCAGGTGGCTGGCGATCTCGGATTCAGTCAGACGTCGCTCACTCGCTTGGTGGAGGCGGCGTGTGAGTCTCAAAAGTCGTGAACACTAGACTATTTGTAAAGTCCACTTGACATTTCTAATCGTTTGACGTAACATTCTAAATATCAAGTACACTTTACTTATTGACAACTAAACTTTACTCGCGGAGAGATTGATGGCCAAATCAAATGACTTTGAATCACGCACGATCAGCGGTACGATTCGCTTATTGGTGTGGACCCTGGCGTGGGCCGGAACCATGGTTCTGGTCGACAAGGCCGTCTTATATGGTTGGTTCACCTCCACGTACATCTCGGTGCTGGGGATCGTAGTCAACGCAGCGCTCGGTCTTGGAATGATCAAGGCCTTCCTGCGGTATCTGAGAGACATGGACGAGATGCGTCGGAAAATCCAGCTGGACTCTCTGTCGCTCTCGATGGGAGCAGGATTCGTCGGCGGCTTCAGCTATTCCCTACTCGCCACAACCGGCTTTGTCACCGACCCCGAGGTCTCCGACATCATCTTGCTCATGGGCATGACGTATATGCTCGCCTTGGTCATCTTCCATTATCGATACAGATGAAAAATCATCTGAAGGTACTTCGTGCAGAGAGAGATTGGACCCAGGCCGATTTGGCTACCGCGCTGGAGGTTTCGAGGCAGACAGTCAATGCCATTGAAAAAGGAAAATTCGATCCAAGCTTGCCGTTGGCGTTTCGAGTCGCCCGGCTGTTTTCGATGCCGATTGAGGAGATTTTCCAGGATGAGGTAGCGTCCTAAATCGAGACGGATAACTACCCTTTGTGCGGCCCATCTTCTACAGCCCGGGCCGTCATGCAACACGGCCTTATAGCGCGGTTCGAGCTACGGAATCATCGTGCCTACCAACAGAAAACCCATAACGACAGCTACGTCCGGACAGCCGGTAGCTTAACCACATCACCCCGAGAAAAAACTCATGATCAGAATCAGGCCCAGAAGAATTGCAAGCACCGCGTTTCTGGCGACCCTCCTTGCCGCGTCGAACGTAGTGGCCTTCGCCCAGACCACCGAGCCAACGCTGTCCCAGCGCCTCGGCAGGCTCACCGAAGAACTGGATACGCGGCGCCAGGAACTCCATATTCCCGGAATGGCGATGGCCATCATCCAGGGAGACGAACTCATCTACACTCACGGATTCGGCAGTTCCGACCTCGAGAACGGTACCTCGGTGACGCCGGAAACCCTTTTTGGCATTGGATCCACGACTAAGGCATTCACAGCATCTCTGATTGGCATGCTGATCGATGACGGTAGAATGAGCTGGGACGACCCGGTGACGAAGTTCCTGCCCTATTTCGACCTGAATATTGACAGTGACGATGCCGAAGCGACGGTGACGATTCGGGATTTGCTTGCGCATCGCACGGGCTTTACGCGGATGAGTGTCCTGTGGGCCGGAAACGCCGTGTCGCGTGAAGACGTGCTGCGCACGGCCAGCCGCGCAGAGCCGTGGTCACGCTTCCGCGGGAAGTTCATCTATAACAACATCAACTACCTTGCCGCCGGAATGGCCGCGGGCGAAGCTGCAGGGGTATCCTGGGACAACTTGCTGGCTGAGCGCCTGTTTATCCCTCTGGGAATGAAGAGTTCAAGCAGCTCGATAGACGCAGATCAAAGTGCCGAACCCCCGAGTCGAGGGTATTTGTGGAACGATGAAATCCAGGATTACGAGAACGTGCCGACGCGCTCGCTCGACGCCATTGCACCGGCCGGTGCCGTCAATTCCAATGTGCTGGATATGGCACAGTGGATTCGCTTTCAGCTCGGGCGAGGTACCCTGGAGGGGCAAGTCCTGCTGTCCGAAATGCAGCATAAGGAGACGTGGAGCAACCAGACGGAGATCAGTCCGGGAGTGGACTACGGTTTCGGGTGGATGCTGCGCAGCGTAGCAGGCCATCGCGTTGTGGAGCACGGCGGTAGTATCAATGGGTTCGCGTCCCAGGTGGCGCTATTTCCCGATGCCGACCTGGGCTTCGTGCTGCTGACCAATGTCAAGGCTACACCA
>Ga0066369_10000663_pt1 | contig 14490 bp, 11 predicted proteins | sample Knorr_S7_td_Bott_FD_70972 | JGI IMG/M metagenome (GOLD analysis project Ga0066369, IMG submission 70972) | Marine microbial communities from Southern Atlantic Ocean transect - Knorr_S7_td_Bottom_ad_4513_LV_A | ecosystem: Environmental > Aquatic > Marine > Oceanic | place: Southern Atlantic... | reverse complement strand
CTTCGACAGTGATAATGTAATGGCAGCGGTCAGCGTCGTCTTGCCGTGATCCACATGTCCTATCGTACCCACATTCATATGGGGTTTAGTGCGCTCAAACTTTGCCTTTGCCATTGCTTTCCTCCTTAAAACTATGCTGCTACTTTTCCGTGAACTTTCTCAATAATCTTTTCGCTGATTGATTTTGGGACTGTCTGATACTTCTCGAACTCCATAGAAAAGACAGCTCTTCCCTGAGTAACAGATCTAAGAGCTGTAGCGTAGCCGAACATATCACTTAACGGAACCATGGCCCTTATAACAACAGCATCCTTTCTATGATCTGTCCCCTGTATCTCGCCACGACGAGAGGATATATCACTCATCACATCACCGAGATATTGTTCAGGTAATACAACCTCAACCTGCATGTACGGTTCCAAAAGTACTGGTTTAGCTCGTCTGCAAGCTTCCTGGATGGCCATGGATCCAGCAATCTTAAACGCAAGCTCTGATGAGTCCACTTCGTGGTAACTACCATCAATCAACTCTACACGAATATCCTCGATCGGATAGCCTGCAAGAATGCCATTTCGCAATGCTTCCAGAATTCCTTGATCAACCGAAGAAATGTAATCCCTTGGTACAGCGCCACCCACAATTTTGTTCTCGAAATGATAACCCTTCCCTGATTCATTCGGCGCAACGGTTATTTTGACGTGACCGTATTGCCCTCTACCACCGGACTGCCGCACAAATTTCCCATCTGCCTCAGATTGCTGGGTTATTGTTTCCTTGTAGGCAACCTGAGGTTTCCCAACGTTAGCATGTACTTTAAATTCTCTCTTCAACCTATCAACAAGAATTTCCAGATGTAATTCACCCATTCCAGATATCACCGTCTGTCCAGTTTCTTCATCTGTTTTAACCGTAAATGTAGGATCTTCATCAGACAATTTTATCAACGCTTCAGAAAGATTCTCCTGATCAGCTTTACTCTCAGCCTCAATAGATACTGAAATAACCGGTTTTTGAAAATTCATAGCTTCCAGTATTATTGGAGCAGTGGGATCACAAATTGTATGTCCTGTTTTTGTATGTTTTAGTCCAACGACGGCAACAATTTCACCAGCACTTAAGGATTTTCTTTCTTCACGTTTATTGGCATGCATCACCAATATTCGGCCAATTCGTTCTTTTCGTCTGTTATTTGCATTAATAACAGTTGTACCAGATTTTAATTCACCAGAATAAACACGAAGAAATGTAAGACGACCCACATAGGGATCTGTCATTATCTTAAAAGCGAGAGCACTAAAGGGATCTTCCACCGATGGTTTACGAGCCAGCAAAATATCTGAATCTTCTGGCGTATGTCCAATCACCTCTGGAATTTCAATTGGTGAAGGAAGATAATCCACAACTGCATCGAGCAAACGCTGAATACCTTTATTTTTAAACGCTGAGCCACATAAAACTGGTACAAATGCATTTTCTATACAACCTCGACGGATAGCATCTTTAATTTCATCAGCAGTCAATTCTTCTTCAGCCAAATACTTTTCTAAGAGATGCTCATCAAATGTTGCAGCTTCTTCTACTAGATAATGACGAGCTTTTTCTGCTTCCTCCATCAAATCATCTGGAATATCTGTAAAATCAAAATGAGCACCAAGGGTTGACTCATTGTATATAATTGCCTTCATACGAATGAGATCAATAAGTCCAGTAAACAGCTCACCTGCTCCTATAGGAAGTACGATTGGAAGAGGTTTTGTCTTAAGCCGATCTTTCATCATATCAAGTACGTTATAAAAATCTGCTCCCATTCGATCCATTTTATTCACAAAAGCGATACGCGGAACTTTATAGTGATTTGCCTGACGCCAAACTGTTTCACTTTGAGGTTCAACAGCTCCAACTGCACAGAATAAAACCACAGCACCATCTAACACTCTAAGAGAACGCTCCACCTCTGCAGTAAAATCGATATGTCCGGGTGTATCAATGATATTAATACGATGTTCATCCCAAAAAGTAGTCGTCGCAGCAGAAGTGATGGTTATTCCTCGTTCCCTCTCCTGGTCCATCCAATCCATTGTAGCTGCACCTTCATGTACTTCTCCCATTCTGTGCACGCGACCGGTATAGTAAAGGATGCGTTCAGTTGTGGTAGTCTTACCCGCATCGATATGGGCTAAGATACCAATATTCCTGACATTTTCAAGAGGAGTCGGTTTCATCTTCTTCTGCCGTAATGGGCAAATGCTTTGTTTGCTTCGGCCATTCTGTGAGTATCTTCCTTTTTCTTCACAGACCCACCTTCTTCATTTGCTGCAGCAATCAATTCTGCTGCCAGCCTTTGAGCCATGCTTCCCTTTCGTGATTTAGCAAATCCAATAAGCCATCTCGAAGCGAGAGCAAAGGCTCTTTGATCGTGGACTTGAATTGGGACCTGGTAAGTAGCACCACCAATTCTTTTGGATTTTACTTCTATCATAGGTTTTACATTGCTCACTGCTTTTTGGAAAAGTTCAATTGGATCAGATTTAGTCTTGGTTTGCATTAAATCCATAGCACCATAGAATATGTTTTCAGCTGTACTTTTCTTGCCTTTCAACATGAGGTGATTGATAAACTTTTGCACCTGTTTATCACCATAGACAGGATCGGGTGCTATCTGTCGCTTTTCTGGTCTTCGTCGTCTCATCTATCCAATCTTATCTTGGTTTCTTTGCGCCATATCGAGACCGACTTGTTTTTCGATCCATCACACCTGCAGTATCCATTGTACCTCTAACAATATGATATTTTACACCTGGCAAATCCTTAACTCGTCCCCCTTCAATTAACACTATGGAATGTTCCTGAAGATTATGGCCTTCACCTGGTATATAAGCAATAACTTCAATACCGTTGGTAAGCCTCACTTTCGCTACCTTCCGAAGTGCAGAGTTTGGTTTCTTGGGTGTTGTAGTATATACTCGAGTGCACACACCTCGCATTTGAGGATTCCGCTTTAGTGCTCGCGAGCTGCTCTTTAGAGTAATCCGTTTTCTACCTTTCCGAACGAGTTGATTAATTGTGGGCATTTAGTTTTCCAATCCTTTCCAGTTAAACTGCGACTTTAGCTTTAGCTGATTCTGCATTTTGAACTACTTGATCAGCATCCTCATCTTCACTTGTATTTTGAACCAATATATCTCTGAAATGCCCAAAACCAGTTCCTGATGGTATCAGACGACCTAAGATAACATTCTCTTTCAATCCACGAAGATAATCAGTTTTACCTTCTGTAGACGCATCTGTTAAAACTCGGGTAGTCTCTTGGAAAGATGCGGCTGAAATAAAACTCTCAGTATTAAGTGAGGCTCGCGTAATTCCCAATAATAGCGGTCGAAATGTAGCTGGTTTTGGCTTCCTGCTTTTGGCTGGAGCTTTTCCTTCTTCTTTTAGACTGTCGTTAACCATCTTGAATTCTTTCTTTTCTATAAGATCGTCTTCGGCAAAATCTGAATCTCCCGGAGCAGTGATATATCGAGATTGTTCAACACGCAGATTTTCGTTGAACAAATCAGTTCTACTTACACGATCAACGGGAAGAAACTTTGTATCACCAGGATCATCAACTTCAAGTTTCTGCATCATTTGACGCACGATAACTTCGATATGTTTATCGTTTATACGGACGCCTTGAAGTCGATAAACTTCCTGAATTTCGTTCACTAAATATTCTTGAACTTGCTCAGGACCTAAGATATTTAAAATATCTGTCGGAGAAATAGCTCCTTCGCATAGACGGTCACCAGCACTTACTCTGTCACCCTCATGAACAATAACATGACGACCATAGGGAATTCTGTATTTACGTACTTCATCATGAGCACCTTCAACGTGAATCCCACGGATTCCTCTTTTAGTTTCTCCAAACTTCACTTTACCATCGATTTCTGTCACGACAGCAGGCTCTTTAGGTTTACGAGCTTCAAAGAGTTCCGCCACACGGGGAAGTCCACCAGTAATATCACGAGTTTTACCGATTTCTTTACCGATCCTCACAATGACATCTCCGGCAAGTACTTTTTTACCATCTTCAACCATCAGTACTGCTTTGACTGGTAAAATGGTACCACCTGCCAAGACATTCTCGTCTTTGTCGAGGATTTCAATATGAGGAGACAAACGGCGATTTCTTGATTCGATTGTCACAATTTGTTTTTTTCCGCCTTCTACAGCTTCTACTTGGTATGTCTCTCCTTCAATCATATCCACAAATTTGATGAAACCGTTTTGTCTGACAAGAATAACATCCGAGTAAGGATCCCAAGTAAATAAAACATCTCCTCTTTCTACTTTTTCACCATCCTTCACAGTTAGAACAGATCCATATGGGATATTATAAGTCGAAAGAATTCGCTTATTGGGATCTATTACTTCAATAGTAGAATTTCTTACTAATACTCTTCTGATCTTAGGAGCTTTTTTACTCCCAATAGCTTCATTATCTTCAACTTCACCAAATTCCATATTTTCTGAATATTTTATTGTTCCTTTTCGTTTAGATACCATTTCAGATTGTTCAATAATCCTGGAAGCTGTTCCACCAATATGGAAAGTTCTCAATGTTAGCTGAGTGCCAGGCTCACCGATTGATTGAGCAGCAATAATTCCCACAGCCGATCCATGGGAAACCAGTTTATCGGTACTCAAATCATAACCGTAACACTTTGCACAAACACCTCGGTTGGATTCACAAGTGAGAACTGAACGAATAAAAACTCTATCTACATCAAGATCAGAAATCTTTTCCGCCTCTTCCCCACCAATTGGAGTACCAGCTTTAAGGATAACTCTACCATCTCCAAATACATCTTCCTGGAGTACTCGTCCTCGGACACGATCTTTCAAAGGTTCAATGATCTCCTCGCCTTCTTTTAGATCAGATATCCAGACACCATTAATTGTGCCACAATCTTCTTCATTAATCACAATATCTTGAGCAACATCTACCAATCTGCGTGTCAGATAACCTGCATCAGCTGTCTTTAAGGCTGTATCAGCCAGACCTTTACGAGCACCATGAGTTGAAATGAAATACTCCAATACTGTTAGACCTTCTTTGAAATTTGATGTAATGGGAGATTCAATGATCTCTCCTTTACCACCGGTCATGCTCTTTCTCGGCTTGGCCATTAGCCCACGCATTCCTGCCAACTGCTTTATCTGGTCTTGACTGCCACGAGCACCAGAGTCAGCCATCATATAAACTGAGTTGAAACCTTCTTGATCAGTCTCAAGATGTTTCATCATTTTAGCAGCCACTTCGTTTGTAACGTGAGTCCAGATATCGATTACTTTATTGTATCGCTCACCTTCAGTGATTATTTGACGTTCGTGCTTCAAGTGAATGCTATTGACTTCTTTAGCTGCACGATCGATAATGTCAAACTTCTCCTCAGGAATTAAAACGTCGTCAATTGCAATGCTAACTCCACTTTGAGTCGCAAACTTGAATCCAAGATTTTTTAGATCATCCAAGAAAATACTAGTTCGCTGATTTCCTGCTGTTAGATAAGCATCATAAATGATTTTCTCAAGTCGCTTCTTTGAGATCATTTCATCTATGAATCCAATCTCCTCAGGAAATATTGAGTTTAAAATCGCTCGACCTACAGTAGTATTTTCCTGCCAACCATCCTTTGTTCGAACATTGATAATCGCATGAAGACCCACTGAACCGTTTTCATAGGCGAGTGACACTTCGTCTAAACTACTGAATAACATCCCTTCCCCTTTATCACCCTTTTTTAATTTGGTAAGGTAATAGCAACCCAATACCATATCTTGAGAGGGGACAGTGATAGGATAACCGTGTGCAGGATGGAGAATGTTATGACTAGAAAGCATTAACATTCGACATTCCATTTGAGCTTCTGCAGAAAGAGGAATATGGACTGCCATTTGATCACCATCAAAGTCCGCATTAAATGCAGCGCAAACAAGAGGATGAATTTGGATGGCTTTACCATCTACGAGTACTGGTTGAAAAGCCTGAATACCAAGACGGTGTAACGTCGGTGCCCGGTTCAGTAATACTGGATGATCCTGAACTACATAATCCAATATCTCATAAACCTCCGGGCGCTTCTCTTCTACCATTAACTTAGCGCTACGAGGAGTATTAATAATACCTCGTGCTATGAGTTCGTGAATGAGCTGCGGTTTGAAAAGCTCTATAGCCATATCTTTGGGAAGACCGCACTCATGAAGCTTTAAATGGGGTCCAACAACAATCACTGACCGTCCAGAATAGTCTACTCGTTTGCCTAGAAGGTTTTGACGGAATCGACCTTGCTTACCACGCAGCATATCGCTGAGACTTTTCAAAGGACGACGTGTTCCGCTACTCATGGCTGTACCTCTACGGGCGTTATCAAAGAGAGTGTCTACAGCTTCCTGCAGCATTCGTTTTTCATTGCGCAATATGACATCCGGTGCTTTGATTTCCATCAGTTGCTTGAGGCGGTTATTTCGAATAATTACTCGACGGTAAAGGTCGTTTAGATCGCTTGCTGCAAAACGACCTCCTTCCAGCGGAACTAAGGGTCGAAGCTCAGGTGGAATTACTGGAAGAACAGTAACAACCATCCATTCAGGTCGATTTAGGCGTTTTCGATCAGGTGATGGATAAAATGCATTAACTACCCTAAGTCGCTTTAATGCATCTGAGCGTTTCTGCTTAGACTTCGAGGTTTTTATGATATGCAGCAGCTCTTTGATCGTTACGGAAATATCTAGATTCTTGAGAGCATCACGAAGTGCAACACCACCCATTGCAGCGTAAAAGAAGTTTTCTTCATCCACATCATCTTCTGACACTGAACGCTTGCCAAACTCCTCTTCCAAAGCTTGATATTCAGCTTCTTCAATGAGATCAAGATGTTTTTTATCAGATGCTCCAGGATTAATGACCATATACGATTCATGGTATATCACTCTTTCCAGAGCCCTAGTTGGAATTCCAAGCAAGTGACTAAGCTTACCGGGTACAGATCGTAAATACCAAATGTGTACTACTGGAACTGCGAGAGTGATATGTCCACCCCTTTCCCGGCGAACTCGCTTCCGCGTAACTTCTACACCACAGCGATCACAAATAATACTTCGATAGCGAATTCCTTTATACTTACCACAATGACACTCATAATCTTTAACAGGACCAAAAATCTTTTCACAAAAGAGACCGTCTTTTTCTGGTTTATAGGATCGGTAGTTTATAGTTTCAGGCTTCAAAACTTCCCCAAAAGATCTCCTCAATATTTCTTCTGGAGAAGAAAGACCGATTGAAACCGTAGTGAATTCTTCTGGCTGATCAACTAGTCGCGGTTTTATGTAAACCAATGGATTACCTCCGATTATTAATGTAACTGAACGTCAACACCAAGTCCTTGCAATTCTTTAACAAGAACATTAAAAGATTCAGGAATACCAAACTTAGGTATGTTATCACCTCTCACTAGACTGTTGTAAACTTTTGAACGACCTTCTACATCATCAGACTTTCCAGTCAAGATTTCTTGCAGTGTATAAGCCGCTCCATATGCTTCTAAAGCCCAAACTTCCATCTCACCGAATCTCTGCCCTCCAAATTGAGCTTTCCCTCCAAGAGGCTGCTGAGTAATGAGGGAGTAAGGTCCGGTTGAACGGGCGTGCATCTTGTCATCCACCATATGATTTAGCTTCATCATATAGATATAACCCGTGGTAACTGTCTGATCAAATCTTTCACCAGTAATACCATCAAATAATTCAATCTTACCGCTTCTCGGTAGATTGGCTTTCTCCAGCTCTTCGATCACTTGCTCTGGTGATGCACCGTCAAAAGCAGGTGTATCATAGCTTATACCAAGCTCATAACCAGCCCATCCTAGCATCGTTTCATAAAGCTGACCCAGGTTCATTCGAGATGGTACACCAAGTGGATTAAGGACTATATCAACCGGAGTACCATCAGCAGTAAATGGCATATCTTCTTCTGGAACAACTACTGCAACCACACCTTTATTACCATGTCGACCGGCCATCTTATCGCCCATCTGAATCTTTCGCTTATTTGCTATAAAGACTTTAGCCAGCTTTGAAACTCCAGGTTGAAGCTCGTCACCAACTTGCAACTTGTAGATTTCGCGTTCAAGATTCTCCTCTATCTTTTTCCATTCACGACGGAAAGAGTTCCAAACTTGCTGGATTTGAATCCAGACTTTTCTCTCCTGAACCCACGGATTATCTCTGGAAATCTGCTCTAAATCAAGACCTGCCAGACGTTTCGAGGTGAGTTTAGTAGAAGCTTTAATAATTGTTTTACCTGTGCTGATATCACGTAAACCAGCGCCAATCTGATCTGTCATTAGCTGAACTAACCGCTCATCACGCTTCTTTGTTATCTGACGTTTTGTGATGGAAGTCTCTTTCTGCATTTCGCGGATCAATTTTTTCTCTAAGGCGCGAGTAGATTTTGTCTTTCGCTCAAAAACTTGCGTCTTGATCACAACTCCTTTTGTACCTGGCTCAGCCTTTTTGGAGGCATCTTTTACATCACCCGCTTTTTCACCAAAAATAGCTCTTAGAAGTTTCTCTTCAGGCGTAGGATCTGTTTCTCCTTTTGGTGTCACTTTTCCTATAAGGATATCACCAGCAAATACTTCTGATCCTAAACGGACTATGCCGTTTTCATCTAGATCACTGGTTGCTTCTTCACTTACGTTTGGAATCTCACGAGTTAATTCTTCTTCACCTCGCTTTGTATCCCGAACTTCAAGTTCAACTTCGGTAATATGAACGGATGTAAATGTATCTTCCTTTACGAATCGCTCACTGATTACGATGGCATCTTCAAAGTTATATCCACGCCAAGGCATAAACGCTACCAATACATTTCTACCTAAGGCTAACTCGCCATTTGACATTGATGGCCCATCTGCTAAAAGATCACCTCGTTTAACACTCATCCCTTGAAGCACAACAGGATGTTGATTCATGCAAGTGTTCTGATTAGTTCTAGAATACTTAAGAAGAGGAATTCGGACAGTGTTATCCTCACGAGTTATGGTTATATCATCAGGAATTTCTTCTGTTTTGATAACAATCTCGTCAGCATCCACTGACTTCACAACACCCTTCACAGGTGAAAAGATACCTCTTCGAGAATCTCTGGCAGCTCTCCCTTCCATGCCCGTCCCAACAATAGGTGCTTGAGGATTGATTAACGGCACGGACTGTCTTTGCATGTTAGATCCCATTAACGCTCGGTTGGCATCATCATGCTCTAAAAAGGGAATTAATGCAGCTGCAACACTCAATATCTGGTGGGGAGCTACATCCATGTATTGTACTTGATTAGGCTCTACGATCGGAAAATCCCCCCGAATTCTTGCACGAATATGTTTTTCTGAAATTCTACCCCTTTCATCCATTGCTATATTAGCTTGAGCAATCATTGAACGGTCTTCATCTTCAGCAGAAAGATATTGAATCCTCTTTGTGACGTATGCTTCAGTTCCTTTCTTAATATTTACAACACGATATGGAGCTTCTATAAATCCCAATTCATTTACCTTTGCATGTGTCGCTAAAGAAGAAATCAAACCAATATTAGGACCTTCTGGAGTTTCGATAGGACAGAGTCTACCATAATGAGTATAATGTACATCTCTCACTTCAAATCCAGCTCTTTCCCTCGTCATTCCACCTGGCCCCAGAGCTGAAACTCGCCGTTTATGAGTGATTTCAGCAAGCGGATTGGTTTGATCCATAAACTGACTTAACTGGCTGGTTCCAAAGAAGGAGTTAATGACAGTAGTCACAACACGAGAATTGATCAGATCTTGAGGAGTTAAGCTTTCAGCTTCTCTGAGATTCATCCTTTCGCGAATGGTTCTTGTCATTCGATTCAGCGCGATTGAAAATTGATTCGTCAGTTGTTCACCAACAGTCTTCATCCGCCGATTGCCCAAATGGTCAATATCATCAGAGCCTCGTTTACCCTTCCTCATTTCTATCAGGAATTCGATCACTTTGATCATATCATCTGTAGTAAGAACAGTATGATCAAGAGGTACATCAAGATTAAATTGTTTGTTTAATCTATAGCGACCGACCTTTCCTAAATCGTATCTCTTAGGACTGAAAAACATCCTCTCGATAAATTTTTGAGCAGTCTCCAGATTCGGTGGCTCACCTGATCGAATATGCTGGTATATCAGGTTCAAAGATTCTTCTGTGTTTCTTGTTGGATCTTTAAGGATGGTATTCAAAATAAGTTCAGCTGATAGGTTGTCATCAGCATCAATTACCTCTAAAGAATTAATCCCTGCTTTCTTGATTTCTTCAAGCAAATCCTCGGTCACTTCTTTTCCGCTGTCACAAATAATTTCACCCGTTTCCATATCGACTACATCATCTACAAGGTATTTACCTAATACCTTTTTGATGGATCGCTTATCCAACTTTACAGTCTTAATTAAACCAAAGGCTGTAAAGATATCCGCGTTAGAAGAAAAACCGAGCGATCTTAGTAATGTAGTAACAGGAAATTTCTTTCTACGATCTATAATAACAAAAATACAATCGTTAATATCTGTTGTAAAATCAATCCATGATCCTCTGAAAGGAATTACACGTGCCTGATAAAGCCTCGTCCCATTTGGATGAATGTGCTCATTAAAAAAGACCCCAGGTGAACGTTGCAACTGGCTGACAATAACGCGCTCTGCCCCGTTAATGATAAATGTTCCTCTATTTGTCATAAATGGTACATTACCGAAATAGACATCCTGATCTATGCTGTGAGCATATTTCGACCTGTCAAACTCATCTGTTATATGAAGAGTTAATTTTACTTTTAGTGGTACATTAAATGTCACTCCTCTATCAAGACATTCAGATGGGCTGTATTTCGGCTTTCCATAATAGTAACTCTTATACTCAAGAATGTAGTTACGGTGAGTATCTTCTAAGGGAAATGCATTCAGAAATACTTCTTGCAGACCAAATGCTTCTCTCTTTGAAACCGGTACATTCAGCTGCATGAAGTGCTTAAATGATCTTAACTGCACATCAAGAAGGTCCGGCATTTCTTGAATAGACTGAATGCGTGAAAATGAGTGTCTTTTTTCTATTTTACTCGCTATTAGAGACAATATATTTTCCTCCTAAACTATTTTTTTACTTACCATTTTAATTGCTATGCTGATCATCGCGACAATATTCGGGCAATTGGTATTATTTAAGTTCAACGGAAGCGCCAACTTCTTCGAGTTGTTTCTGCATCTCTTCGGCTTCCTCTTTACTTAAACCTTCCCGAACAGCTTTGGGAGCACTTTCGACAAGATCTTTAGCTTCCTTGAGTCCAAGATCTGTCATACTCCTTACGACCTTAATCACCTGGATCTTTTTATCACCAGCAGCTGTCAATACTACATCGAATGAATCTTTCTCCACAGCAGTGGCTTCACCACCTGCGACTGGACCAGCAGCAATCGCGACAGGAGCTGCAGCGGTTACACCAAACTTATCTTCTATCTCAGAAATCAATTCAGAGATCTCCAACATGTTGGCATTCTCCAGATAGTCGAGAACATCTGTACGTTTAACTTCAGCCATTTTTGTTTCCTCCTAAGTCTCTAGGACTGTTTAGTTTCTTTAAGATTATTGAGAACGTTTACGAAATTGCTCATTGAATTTTTTAAAGCAAATACGACCTTTGTCATGGGAGATGAGAGATCTGCAACAAGTTTGGTAAGAAGTTCTTCTTCAGAGGGTAAATTCGCGATCTTCATAAAAGAATCACGATCCATAATTTTACCTTCAAAAATAAAACCTTTAACTTCTGGTAATTTATGGTTTTTATTGAATTCCTTGATCACCTTAGCTGGAGTTGTAGGATCATCATAAGTGATTGCGACAGCAGTCGGACCAGTTAACATATCATCGATATTTTCAAGATTAGCATTCTTAGCAGAAATTTTTGCCAAGGTATTTTTTACTACAGTGTACTCTACACCGTTTTTGAAGAAATTTCGACGAAGTTCAGTTACTTCTTCCACAGATAATCCGAGATAATCGGTTACATAGATACTAGAAGCCTTCTTCAACTTTTCAGTTAAACTTTCGACTATATTTATGTTATGTTGATTAGGCATTATTCTAAATAAATGGTGATTTATCTACTTTAATCCCAGGTCCCATTGTCGATGAAACAGTTATTTTTTTTAAATAAACACCTTTTACTGAAGCCGGCTTTTCCCTCATTAAAACTGAAACAACCGTTTTAAGATTGTCAGTTAAATGGTCAATTTCAAGAGAGCTTTTCCCTATTGCGACGTGAATAATTCCATAATTATCTACTCTCAACTCTACTCGTCCAGCTTTGATTTCCTTGACTGCTTTCATTACATCTTTGGTAACCGTGCCGCTTTTAGGATTGGGCATCAAACCTTTCGGTCCAAGTATCTTCCCGAGTTTTCCTAGTTTTGGCATCATTTCTGGTGAAGCAACTATAACGTCAATCTCATCCCAACCGCTTTCCAGCTTCTTTATGTACTCATCACTGCCGGCGAAATCTGCTCCGGCATCGATTGCGTCATTCAAACTTGAGGAATCTGTCAAGACAAGTACGCATACTTCTTTGCCGGTTCCATGAGGCAATGATGTTGTAACACGAATGTTCTGATCTGCACGCTTTGGATCAACGCCAAGATTCACAGTCGCTTCTACTGTTTCATCAAATCTGGCTTTTGAATTTGCTTTTACCAGTTCAAGTGCTTCTTCAGGAGAATAATCATTCATTCGATCAATTTTTTTTAAACTTTCGTTATATTTTTTTCCACGTCGCATCTTTTATCCTTCTACAATAATACCCATACTTTCAGCTGTCCCTTTGATGATATTCATGGCCGCTTCAATTGTATTCGCATTTAAATCAGGCATCTTAGTCTCAGCAATTTTCCTAACATCACTCTCTGAAACTGTTGCCACTTTTTCTTTATTAGGCTCTCCAGATCCTTTGTCAATATTAGCTGCTTTCTTAAGAAGAAATGCTGCTGGTGGAGTCTTGGTGATAAACGTAAACGAACGATTTTCAAAAACTGAAATAACAACAGGAATTATCGTCCCCATCTGTTCTTTAGTTTTTTCGTTAAATGCCTTACAGAAATCCATGATGTTCACGCCATGTTGCCCTAATGCTGGACCAACTGGTGGTGCAGGATTTGCTTGTCCACCCGGGATTTGAAGCTTTATAGTTGTCATTATTTTTTTAGCCATAAACTTTGCCTATTTTTCGTGTTCAACCTGAAGATACTCAAGTTCTACAGGTGTTGATCTTCCAAAGACGGAAATGAGTACCGTAACTTTTTGTTTTTCAGCATTTACTTCTTGAACTAAACCGGTAAAATCAACGAACGGACCATCCACTACCTTAACAGGCTCACCCTTAAAAAAACGTGTTCCGATAACTTCACGACCATCCATACTCTCCACTTCACCTAATATTCTCTTAATCTCAACCTCTTTCAGGGCTTCGGGTTGATTTTTTGGTCCAACAAAGCTGACTATTCCAGAGATGTTCTCAACAAAATGTCTAGATTCTTTATCTAATTCCATTTTTACTAGTATATATCCTGGAAAAAAGACTTTATTTTTAACTACTTTCTTTCCACCTCTCATTTCAACAACGTTTTCTGAAGGGACGAGTACATCTTCTATTTTATCTGCGATTTCACCTTCTTCTGCTTCATGAAGAAGTGAATCCCTCACTTTCTTTTCACGACCAGATAGAACTCTAAGAGAATACCAATCCATGTTCACAATACTATCTGCATAACAAAATTCAATACTTGATCAACTATGAAAAGAAATACCCCAAGAAGAAAAGCGAGTCCTAAGACAACATAGGTAGAACCTTTTAGCTCATCCCAAGTTGGCCATGATACTTTGTTCATCTCAAATTGAACACTTTCAAAAAATCCACTTATCTTCCTAATCATTTTTAATTACTATCTTGTCGGTGATGGAGGTATTGTTGAAAAATATGCTGAAACCTTCCAAATATCTGCAATTCTTGTCCATCACCATTGCAGGTGAGGCAGGAATTGAACCCGCAACCGCCGGTTTTGGAGACCGGTGCTCTACCAATTGAGCTACTCACCTAATTTCTCCCATCAACTTAAATTTACTTGGTTTCTTTGTGAAGCTTATGACCTCGGCACCATGGACAGTATTTCTTGTGCTCGACTCGATCTGGATGCTCTCGTTTATTCTTGGAAGTGGAATAGTTCCTGCGATGACATTCAGGACACTCTAGAATAACCAGACCACGTTTGCTGTTACCACCCACGATAGTCTCCTATTCTACGATACCTGTTACCACACCGGCACCCACCGTATGTCCACCTTCACGAATGGCGAAGCGAAGATTCTCCTCCATGGCGATATTTGTGATCAGCTCTACAT
>Ga0066369_10000657_pt1 | contig 14537 bp, 14 predicted proteins | sample Knorr_S7_td_Bott_FD_70972 | JGI IMG/M metagenome (GOLD analysis project Ga0066369, IMG submission 70972) | Marine microbial communities from Southern Atlantic Ocean transect - Knorr_S7_td_Bottom_ad_4513_LV_A | ecosystem: Environmental > Aquatic > Marine > Oceanic | place: Southern Atlantic... | reverse complement strand
GGCGATATTGTGTTGGTGAAAGGAGATTTGGGTGGCGTTGTTCGTACAGCAATTCTAGCGGAAGCCACGTTTAAAAAAATCAAGCAAAATTTATTCTGGGCTTTTATATACAATGTAATTGCATTGCCCATGGCGTTTTTGGGATTGTTACATCCGATAATCGCTGAGGGAGCCATGGCTCTTTCCTCTATTAATGTTGTAGGGAACTCGAATCGATTAAGAAGAAAACACCTATCATAAGCATTGTATAATCAATTAGTGTTACGCTGTATTTATTTCAAATTCAGGAGGGAGATGCTGTACAAACCCAAAAAATGATCTTGTTAAAATAGGAATTTTAGGGGGATAATATTGAGGGTGTTCTTTATTTTGTTCTTATCAGTGTCAAATATAACGCTGAGGAAATGCCCGTTGAGCTAAAGATCATACACATAACCATGATTTGATATTTTACCGCTATGATTGGAGAAATACCGGACAATATCATTCCGGTCATGGTCCCTGGCAGGGAAACTAAACCAGCGGCCAGAAGAGAATTGGTAATGGGAATAAGAGAAGCGCTGAATGCAATGTTTCTCTGCTTTTCAAAGGATAATCCGTTTTCATTTTCATTTTCAAATCGTTCAGCTGCAAGACTAATTGAATTCATGCAATTAGCAAAAACCATTCCCCCCAAAGGAATTAAAAAATTCGGATTATACCACGGATTGATATGAATAACGTGTTGTGTCACAATATAAAGTGTAGTAGATCCTGAAAGAAAAATGGCTATAGTTGAAAATAAATAGTGGAAAGATTGTTTTTTCTTCAGGGGTCTGGGAGCAATATAACCCGCTATTATAATCATGACAGTAAGGATCAGTAAAATGATGGCAGGATGGTTATTGTTAAAAATATATTTTAGACAATATCCGATAGCTATGAGTTGTATAAACATACGGACATGTGCATAGATTACTATTGAATATTCTAACTGCCATTTAAAATATATATATATGACGATGCATACCGGAATAAGAATATAAATAAGATCAAAATAAGAAATGGATTGGGTTGCTTCGGGCATGAATTAATATCTGTTTTAATAAGATTTTATTGAAGAAGAAGAAACCTCTTGTGGTTTTATTGCTAGACTAATAAGAGAAAATCTTGTTTAATAAAGGGATAAGGTCATCGTATGAAAGCCCCTGTCCCAGATAGAACTCCCCGCTTTTGTTTTGTAAAAGCAACTCACAGTGAAGGTGAGCATTGTCTCTGACACCCCTTGCTGATGGTTCTGTTCCTGAATTGCCGGACATTCCGATTAACTGTCCTCCTTCAACAATAACCCCTGGCCGGATTGTGTCTTCGATATATGACAGATGTGCATAAATGGAAACAGCACGATACCCAGGGAGAAGACTGAATCCATGATCAATATAGACAGTTTGTCCAAGAAGAATATGTTCAAAAATATCTGAAGGTGTATATCCGGTTTTTTTTGTTTTATTAAGTAATGATTGACGGAATTCAGGTGAGATTTCACTATAGTTATGCTCTGCTCGAATGACAACACCGTCCGCCATAGCATTGATATTAGTTCCCCAATCAATATAAAAATCAATTCCTCTGTGAATTCCGTTTCGATAAGCCCTTGGAGCATTTGGTAAGAGTTTTGACAACTTTGGAACTAAGGCGCCACCGAAGGGTTTCATCAGCTTTATCAGATATAATTCTTCAATGGAGGGGAAAGTTGCTTTGTTGTTAAAAAGCAATGAGGTTTGAATGCGCCCGGGATTGGAATACCTGTTTATTATGGGTTTAACAATTTTTCTAATTGATGCTGTGTCCACAGCATAGTAAAGAATAGATGATTGTGCCGAAATTTTTGCGTCTTGCAATTTATAGTCTAGTGCCTTCGGGGGCAATGCGGACAAAATAATGCTTCGTACGGCGACTCTGAGCGAATCATCCAGAATAGAAGTTAACATATTTGATAATAGCGAACCTGGAGAAAGAGATGGTGGAGTTTCGGATGAAAATGGCCCTGTCGTTCCAGATGAAACTATAACAGTCATATTGATTTTATCATTAGAGTAATAAATATCAGGTTGTTTAGACTTTTTGCTGATTGTAGGTTTTGGTTTATTGGCACAATCCCATAGAATTAATAATAGAGCCGGGCAGAGGAAGATACGAAAAGATGACACGATTTTTGGATTAAAGAGTTTTCTGTATATGGCGAATTAAACGATCTATTCCATAAGTAAATACTTCTTCGGGAAGACCTTCTATGGAATCAATACACATGTCAGTGAGTATAGAATCTTTTTTTCCGGTTCCCATAAAGAAGGTTCCCTCAAAAAATATTTCTACTACAGGAAGTTTAATTAACTGAAGTGTTTCTTTCAGGACATATTCAAATTTTGCCCATGCCATGGGTGCAATTAGAATTCCATCGGTCCAGTTTCTATTTCTTTGTAGTGAGGTAACTACTTTTTCTATTTTGTTGGTCTGAAGAAATTTTAAGTTGATACTCTTGCTTTTTACTTGGATCCGAAGGTTTTTGTTTATTTTATCTAAAGTAATGTGTTTTCCAACCTGAGAAGATTTTTTACCCAAAAGATTAAGGTTAGGTCCCTGTATAATTAGAAGGTTCATAGCTAGGAATGATTGTTTATGTTAGGTATGAATAAAAAAGAATAGATAAAATACATATTGTTCGGCTTACCTTAATGGAATTATGTGGCCGAGAACATATCCAATAACTATTCCGGTTAAGAGAGCAACAGTAAGCACCCTTGAGCTGGCGACCTCTTTTGTGTATCCCTTTTTTATGGCTAATAAAGATACAAAATATCCCAAAGCGTTTAATATCCAGAAGAATGGGATTGTAAATACTTTTACGATGAAAGGGCCGATCCAGGGAATTAGAGCAATAAGGGCTCCCAATCCGGAAAACACCTGAGTGAACAAACCGAGGAGAAGGGTAAAAAAGACAACAGCCTTTTCATCAATCCCCATTTTGAGTGCAATAATAATACCGAAAAGGAGAATTGCCCAGATTAGAAAATGATTCTTATTTCTTTTTAGAAAATCATTCAAGATTAATGATTGCTTTCATAGTTAATCTAGACATCTGAACTGATGCCTGAATAATTTTTCTTTCACCAGACTTTTCTACCCACAGTTGTTTTATAAGATTAGACTGGGTAATATTTTCGCTAAAATAATCGGTTTGATCAAGTATTTTTATTTTATTTTCAGTTGAGTCAATATCCAACCGATAATGATCACAAAGGATGGAGTCGTTTCCTGCCCAAACATTAATGGAGTCAGCCCAAAGAAGCCGAGCCTTAAACAGTCCTCCCTCGTGTTCCATCGGGTACCATATTGTATCAAGCTTATCAGCTTTTTGCTTGCTTACTCTGGTTAAAATGGTAAAGATTGTTTGACAGTCGCCAGGCCGCATCACAAGAGATTTGTCATAGAGAATTCCCTTTTGTTCCGGTATCCACACCCCCTTGAGTTTTTGTTTGAACTCTCCCTGATGAATTTTCTTTTCATAGGAACGGATTCCGTAGGTTACTGTATCAAAAGTGGTTTTGTATTGGTTGTCAAATGGCCAGAGATAGTTCATTAATCCGATAGATTTTGTTGTGATTTGAATTGATTCGTGATTGTTCTTTTCAAAATGTATCTCTCCAATTTTAATGCCCCAGACAGTCAGGTTGTACATTTGTCCTGGAAGGAAAGACAAAATAAACATCCAGGGGATATAATTAATTGCTGCTGTTTTAAGTTGGTTTCTGTAAAAAAGTGATTTTTTCGTAAGAAGCATTTTAAGTTTTCCAGCGAAATTTCCCTATCAGTCCGGAAAAACCAATAAACGGGATATAGACAGGTTGAAAAAGCGACCAAACGATGAATGTTGAGATCTTTATCGGAGTGTTGAATTTTGTGCTTCCTGCTTGAATTACAAGACCATCGAAAAAAGTTTTTCCACCCCAAAAAATTGGAAAATAATACAATATGGGAGTAAAAAAAAATCCAAGCAATAAAGACAGGTTACAGAGAAAAGCGGAAAAGAGAAAAAAGAGAAAAAAAGTGTTTTGTTTTGCTAACGTGCGAGCGTTAGAGGCCCAGCGAATTCTTTGATTTAAATACTGTTTTACTGATAACACAGGAGATGTTTTGACAAAACCTTCCGGTGAAGTGTTGAAAATAACCCCGTGTTTTTTCGAAATGGACTGTACTAAATACATATCATCGCCAGAAACCTGATTGGAAACAGGAGTAAAACCACTAATCATATCAAAAGCAGATCGACGAAAAGCAAGGTTTTGTCCGGAGCCCGACCAGGCATTTTCCCATCCTAGGGAGCCGGCATTTGCAGACATGAGCGCTAAGAAATCCAGCGCTTGATAATGGCATAAAAATGATTTCTGGGACCGGTCTATTGCAGAATATCCCACCACAATCCCGGTACTTTTTTTAAATGAAGAAACCATACTTGATATCCATGTTTTCGATACGAAACAATCAGCGTCGGTGGATATAATTATTTCTCCAGATGAAAGATCAATTGCCCTAGAGAGAGCATGTTTTTTAGGAGACATCTTTTTTGACTGCTCAGTTATTTTAATGCCCGAAAAGTGGGGAAACCGATTGGAGTAGTTTGTAATACATTCCCATGTTTTGTCTGTTGATCTGTCATCTGCTATGATAATTTCTAATTTATCAACGGGATAATCTTGTTTTACCAGCGTTGAGAGGAGCCTTGGCAGAAGGAACTCTTCATTTCTTGCTGCTACAATCACAGATACAGGAGGATAATGTTTACGGATATTTTGATTTGGTTTTAGGCGTTTTAATCCTATCCAGAAATAAAGTGTAAAGCAAATATAAAGGCTTAAGCTGGAAACAAGAACAATTAAGAGAAAAATCATCCGCTGGGAATAAGAGCAGAAGCTATCAGGAAATAAAGAGTAACACCTATAATGTCAATGCTGGTTGTGACAAAGGGACCCGTAGCAATTGCAGGATCAATAGTCAGCTTTCGGAAAAGAAGAGGCACAAGCGTACCTACAAAGGTAGAGATGATCATTGATGATAATATGCTCAATGAGATTATAAGTCCTAAATAAGGTGTTGTGTTGACAAATTTTAGAGTCGCAAAAACCCCCAATAACAGTCCATATAAAATCCCAAGGATGAGACCGACCTTAATTTCTTTTAAGATGATTTTTAGGTTATTGCCAATATCAACACGCCCAGTAGCTAGGCCTCGAACAATAATTGTGGATGATTGGATTCCAATATTACCACCCATGCCAATAATAACCGGAATGAATGCTGCGAGGGCAACGGTGGTTTCAAGCATGTTTTTGAAAACACCAATTATAGCTACAGCAGCTACTCCACCGATACAACTCGCAAAAAGCCATGGGAGCCTTGAGCGGGCATTTCCCCAGGCAGATTTTAGAAGTATTTCCCGGTCTTTTCCAGCGCCTGCCATTTGGAGAAAATCTTCTGTTGCCTCTTCTCTGATTACATCCACCACGTCGTCTACCGTAACGATTCCAAGCATATGGTCTTCTAAGTCAATAACAGGTACTGCCAGGTAATTGTACCGAGAAACTATTTTTGCCACCTCTTCCTGGTCTGTTTCTGGCTGGACAGAAACGACATTTTTTGTCATGATATTGTCTAGTGTTTTTTCAGGATGAGCAATTACAAGATCCCGGAGTGAAATAACACCGACAAGACAGTCGTCGTTGTCAGTTACATAAAGATAAAAAACCATTTCGGCTTCTTCTTGATCTTGGAGGCTTTGAATAGCGTCCCGGGCAATTATGTTTTCATGGAGGGTAAATACATCTGTGGACATCAGGCCCCCGGCGCTGTCTTCTGGATAACCCATAATCTCTTCCACTTCTTTCTTTTCTTCTTTCTGAAGCAGTTCAAGAACAGCATTCGTCATTTTTTCAGATAAAAGATTTAGAATATCAGCCTGATCATTTGAACCTAGTTCATGAAAGATAGTTGCTATTCTCTCAGGATCTTCATTCTCAAGAATTTTAACAAGAATTGCTTCATCTAATTCTGTTAAAAATTCTGCAGTGTGTTCTTCTTCTCTCATGAGATCAAACAGAGTTTTTTGCTCAACATCAGTAAAATACCGGAAGAGTACCGCTAAATCTGCAGGGTGTGTTTTCTGTATAATTTTTGTCAGATTTGTGTGGGCGTGTCGGCGGAGCAGCCGGCGGAAGGTGTTCCTAAGGACGGAAATTTCATGGCTGAACATTTCTTTTTTCATGATAGGATCTCCAAATGAGTGTGTAATCGTTTAAATCCAATAATTATTAGCCCTACTGCTGCCGCTAACAGCAGGGGGGAAACGTGGCCATTCCAGGAATAAATTTTTTCTATTGATGGTGTAGTATTGTTTAGCAACAGAGCGAAGCTGTTGTTTAATCCATGAAGAATAAAACTAGGAATAATAGATCCCGTTCGCCATGCAAGATATCCCAAGAGAACGCCCATAAAATAAATCTGAATTATCCAGTAAGGGTTCATATGAATGAAGGCAAAGAAAATACTGGTTATTAGAATAGCTTTTGTGACATCTTTCCAGGATTCTTCCAAAAATTTTTGGAGAAAACCACGAAATATAAGTTCTTCGGTCAATGGAGCAAGAATCGAAATGGTGAACAGAAGAAAAACCGCTGACCAGATAGAATCAAATCTTAGCATATTTGCCAGTTGATCAAAAGAGTCTGGCTGTGGCAGTATCAGGTTTGTTAGACGATCAATTTCATCTGAAATTACAATAATGCCGACAGATAAAAGAATAGTTGCAGATAGAACAGTTGTTGGTACCGACTGAAGACGGAATCTGTTCGCAAATGATTCTTTTCTAAAATAGAGAAAAACCAGGAGAGGAATAATCATGAAACCCTGCCCAAGGAAAATAGACAGCAGTGAAAGCGTACGCGTGTTTTCTTCAGGTAAAAATGTGGAGCTAAAGAAAAAAGGAAAAGATCCGGCCAGTATCGCGATCAGGACAGAGACGAGTACAATGCCGAAAGCGGTTTTGACAGTAAGGGTCTGGTTCATGTGGGTCTGATTCCTTATTTTTCATAGCACACGAAATTACGTTTTTTATAAGAACAAGGAAAGAAGTTAGGTTTCCCTTCCTATTCTTTAAAGGGAAGTTATTTGGTGAAGTATGATTCCGCCGGCTATTGCTACATTTAGCGAATCTCCCATACCAATTTTTGGAATGGAAACGGTACAATCTAGTAGCGGGATGTTTCTTAATGAAATACCATCCGCTTCGTTTCCCAGCACTAACACCCAGGGCATTGAGTTTGAGAGTGTTATGTTGCTAAGGGGGGTACCGTTTTGATCTGCCCCAACGGCAGTATATTTGTGTGTTTTATATTCAGATAAATCCATGTTTTGATAGATGGAAAGATGAAAATGCGACCCCATGCCGCCGCGAACAACTTTTTGGTTGTACGGATCAATACAGCCCGGGGAAAAAGCAACATGGGTAACATGAAACCATGCCGCCGTCCTGAGGAGAGTGCCTAGATTCCCAGGGTCACGGATGCAATCTAAATAGAGCCAATTTACCCTTTTTGAGAGATCGGGGGAGTCTTGTTTTGGCAAGGAACACGTGGCAATAATGCCCGGTGGAGTTACTGTACCAGAAAGTTTTTTCATTATTGATTCTTGAACAGTTGTCAGAACGTAATTTGTCTTTTGAAGGGTTTGGAGAAAACGGACGTGTTTGGGATGTTGTGCAAATGAATCCGTCATATAAATCTGCAGATTTGGTGTTGTACTTTTCACGGCCTCAGTAATGGGACGTAAACCCTCTATGATAAATTGCTCATATTGTTTACGGTATTTTTTCTTTGACAGGGAACGGATTTGTTTTATTTCAGTCTTAGTTATCATTCAGCGTACACCACCTTTCCGTTAACAATTGTGAATAATACTTTTGTATGTAAGATATCTTCTGGTGGAATAGATGTCAGGTTATTTGAAAGAACAGTAAAGTGTGCATGAAACCCGGATTTTATTTTTCCTCTTGTGTTTTCTGTAAAAGCGGCGTAGGCAGGCCATTCAGTGTACATAAGAATTGCCTGTTCAATGGTAAGCCGCTCATGTCTTCTCCAGCCGCCAGCGGGGTGTCCGGAGTTATCCTTCCGGGTGACGGCAGCGTAAATCCCGGAGAGCGGATCTGGGGATTCAACCGGGGCATCCGAACCTCCAGCAATAATGGTTCCTGATGTGAGAAGAGACTGCCAATTATATGCTTTATGTAAACGATCTGTCCCTAGTCGTTTATTAATCCAATGCATATCGCTGGTGCAGTGGGCTGGTTGCATGGAAGGAATAACTCCAATCTCAGCAAAACGTTTAATATCATTTGGATGAAGAATTTGAGCATGTTCAATACGATTACGTAATTTTCTCTCTCCCACGGTTTCAAAAATATGAAGACCAATTCGGTTGGCACGATCGCCAATACAATGGATACTGACTTGGAATCCCGCACCATTAAATTTTTTGACTTTATTGATGGCTTGTTGTGTATTAAGTAATATAATTCCGGTATTCTCAGGATCATCATAGTAGGGGCGCAGAAGAGCCGCCCCCCTTGAGCCAAGAGCGCCATCCAGAAATAGTTTTATGGTTCTTATAGTGAGATAGCCATTGTCATCAAAAAACGGTCCAGATGTTAAGTAGCTGTCATAGACCCTATGATCATCGTTTAACATGGCGTAAATACAAATGTTAAGTTGTTTTTCAGAAATGATATCCTTTAGAATTTCAATTGTTTCAAGATCAGTTCCAGCATCGTGGACAAAGGTAATTCCCAGACGGTTTAGCAGGGAAATGGCCATGAGTAGCATTCTTTTTTTAGCTGCTCTGGAATATTTTGGAATGAATCGACTGACCAATTCCATTGCACTGTCAATTAAAATGCCAGTGGGTTCTCCATAATTGTCCCGGAGTATTTTTCCCCCATCCGGATCTTTTGTGTCCTTTGTAATATTTGCAATTGTTAATGCTCTAGAATTAACCCAGGCAGTGTGCCCATCTATCCGCTTGAGGTAAATGGGAATATTAGGGGAGACAGCATCAAGCATCTCTTTAGTGGGATAACCAGTGTCTGCCCAATTGTTTTGGTCCCATCCCCACCCTTGAAACCACTGTTCTTTGCTGACTTTTTTTATTTTTTGAACCACTTTTTCAATAATTTTCTCCAAGCTGATAATGTTATTTAGGCATAGAGTTTCCAGGGACACTCCAAGCCCAAGGAGATGTATGTGTGAATCTGTGAAACCGGGATAGACTATACCACCCCTTAAATCAATCGTTTCATCACCGCTTATTTCGTCGGAAAGACCAATTGTTTTGATAGTTCCTTCTCTGCAAAGGATGGCATCAGCTTTTGGGTGTCCGCCGATAGTACAGTTGATAAATCGGGTTGATTTTCTAAAGGGTGTTATCATAAAATCTTGTTATAAGTTGAGCAATACTCCGTGTGTTTTTGGTAATTCTTAAAAGAAAATAGGAAAAATCATGAGAATAAAAAAACAAGGAAGGTCTTAAAACGTTTTTATTGAATGCTCCGGTCATCCCCGGTAATTTCTATTCAAGTCTTTATTCAAATTATAATAGAGAAATCAACCAGATTAAATTGTTAAAAAATCAGGATTATGTCTAAGGGTATTACGCCGCAGAGCCAAAATTATGCTTCCTGGTATACTGATGTGGTCAAGCAGGCCGGGCTTGCAGATTATGGTCCTGTGAAGGGTACTATGGTTATCAGGCCGTACGGTTTTATTCTCTGGGAGAACATTAAGGAACCTTTGGATCGTATGATTAAAGAGACTGGACATGTCAATGCATATTTCCCGCTGTTGATCCCCAAGTCTTTTTTTTCCAAGGAGGCAGAACATATTAAGGGCTTTGCAAAAGAGTGTGCAGTGGTAACTCACACGAGGCTTAAAATTGATGATGAGGGCGAAATTATTGTTGATCCAGAATCAAAACTTGAAGAAGAAGTAATAATACGACCGACCTCTGAAACCGTCATTTGGTCTATGTACAAAAAATGGATTCAATCCTACCGTGATCTTCCGGTACTTATTAATCAATGGGTAAATATAGTAAGGTGGGAAATGAGAACGCGCCTTTTCTTGAGAACCTCTGAATTTTTATGGCAGGAAGGACACACTGCCCATGCCACGGCGGAGGAGGCTGAGGAAGAAACCTTGAAGATCCTTGGATTATATAAGAAACTGGCAGAAGAATTTCTCGCAATCCCGGTTTTAACAGGATTGAAATCAGAATCGGAAAAGTTTGCTGGGGCAGAACAGACCTATTGTATAGAAGCTATGATGAGGGATAAGAGAGCGCTTCAGGCTGGCACATCTCATAACTTAGGGCAAAATTTTTCTCGAGCTTTTAATGTTACCTTTCAAAATAGAGACAACCAAGAAGAGCTGGTTTTTGCTACCAGCTGGGGTGTGAGTACCCGTCTTGTTGGGGCTGTAATTATGGCCCATGGTGATGATAAAGGTTTACGCCTGCCTCCGAAAATTGCTCCATACCAAGTTGTGATGGTTCCTATTTCCCGGGATGAAAGTGGGTGTTTAAAAGTGCGAAAATTTATTTCTCCTGTTTTAGATGAAATGAGAGCCAAGGGTGTTCGTATCTATGAAGACTGGAGCGATAATACCCCAGGATTTAAATTTAATGAATGGGAGATGAAAGGTGTTCCCCTCCGGCTTGAAGTGGGCCCAAGGGATATCGAGGGTGGGAAAGCAGTTCTTGTTCGCCGTGACACAGGCGAAAAGATAATCCTTGAAAAAAACGTATTAACAGAACAAATTCCCTTATTACTTGAAGAAATTCAGAAAGGGTTGTTTGATCAGGCGCTGGCATTTAGACAAAAGAACACCCACACGGTTTCGTCTTATAGTAACTTTAAGGATATTATTGAAAATAAAGGCGGTTTTATTCGCTGTGGATGGGATGGAACACAGAAAACAGAAATGAAAATAAAAGAGGATACAAAAGCAACAATCCGCTGTATTTTATATAAAGAGGACCCCAGTGAAATGAGGTGTGTTTATTCCGGGAATTCTGCAAAACATGTTGTTATCTATGGGAAAGCGTATTAACACGATCCATAATTTATTTAATCAAAGTTAAAAAAACCTTTCAAAAATTTATGGTTTTTATTTTTACTAATAAATCCTGAAATATAATGATCGTTCATTCCCGTGCTATTGTTCTTAAAAGTTTTTCCTATAGTAACACAAGCATTATTGCAAGGTGCCTTACGAGAGAGAAGGGAAAGATCAGTGTTATTATTCATGGGGCAAAGAAAAAAAATTCGCAAAAAGCTGCATATTTTCAACCTGCTAATTATCTTGATTTAGTGCTTTATTTTAAAGAAACAAGAGAGATTCAAACAGTATCAAAGGTTTCTTTTGTCCAAACATGGTCACATTTGCAAAATGACCTAAAAAAAATTGCTTATGTGCTTTCCGTAATAGAATTGACTGACAAAACAGTTATAGACCATGATCCGCATAAGGAATTATTTGATGAGCTGGTGAATGTAATCCGGCTGTTTAATATTGGAGATAATCGGCTTAACCTGGTGTTTTGGTCTTTTGAATTAAAGCTATTGTCTCTCCTCGGCTTTAAACCAGACTTTAAGAAAAGGGATTTCGCAGGCATTATTTTTCCTAATCCATTTGCAGGTCCAAACAGTCGGGCGTTATTGAATGGACTTCAGAATAGTTCTCCGGATTCATTGAAAGACATTCCAATTACTAAAAAGGACAGAGCTGTGATTAGTGAGTATTTAACCACTTGTTTTCAGTATCATTTTGAAGGATTAAAGAAACTAAAGTCATTTGAAGTCTTGAGGAAAGTTCTCGTATGACGGAGAAAAATAAAATTTATAAAGGGATATTAACCCAAATGGGAAAAAAAACTTTTTTGCAGGGAAAGCGCGAGGATATTTATTTCGAAAATGAAAAGATATGGAGCGGGTATCTGGATCACTGGAAAGGTCAATCAGTTTACGGACGGCTTCTTCCACAACGGGATTATGAGGACAACCTTCCAATTGTTATCATGTGGCCGAATGTCCCCGAGACCGAGACACCCTTTGTAGAGCTTTATTATAATGAACGATTGGTAAAGTACTGGTATTCCAGCTTAGGGCATAATGCTATTAATGTAAATGGACAAATTTTCAATTATTCTCATTTATTGAATGAGAATGAAATTATGTCTGCAGAGGAATATTTTTTTCGTCCTGCGATAGGTGAGTTTGCCCCTTCTCCAAATAACGACGCATTTGAGGTGTTGGACAATGGGCAGGTTTATTACGATAAATTTGGACGAAATTTTATGAGGACTATTCACGTGGTACGGGTTGAGGGTATTGATACCGATCACCTTTCACAAGTATATTGTCGAGAGTTGGATCTCATTCGTTCTGCAAAATCAAATCCGAAGAAACCGGAAAAATATCGTGGTTTTAATATGTTTACCCGGAGTTGCAGCACAATTATAAGGGACGGTTTAAATGAAATTGGGTTAACAAAGATTAAAGGGGTTTTCCCTTTTGACCTTTTTGTAAGTGCTGCACACCATTTTTTAAAAACAGAAGGATTAAATACAAGCATTTATAAAAAACATCAACTACGGGTTCCGGAAGCTCCCCCTAGCGCCATGACACCCCTGTTAAACCTTCGGAACCGATTTAGACAGAAACAGTTGCATTACGAGAATTGATATGCGATATCAACTACAATCACAACACGGGCAATTTTCATGGAAACCCCGGTACTTTACCGATGTAATCAAGGTTATTATTGGAATAAATTTACTTCTGTTTGTTTTTAAGATTATAGCACAAGACCAAGTGGACCTTGCAGGGATTTTTGGTTTGTCTCCAGCCACAATTTGGCCCATGATTTGGCAACCATTTACGTACATATTTATTCACGGAGGATTTTGGCACGTTGCCATAAATATGTTAGTGCTATGGATGTTTGGATCAGAAATGGAAATGATTTGGGGTAAACAGGAGTTTTTAAAATATTATTTCATTACAGGAATTGGTTCCGGAATAGTCTGGCTTTTATTAAATATATCATCTGAAAATTATATGGTTCTTATTGGCGCCAGCGGTGCTGTGTACGGAATTCTTATGGCCTACGGCCTCATGTTTCCAAACCGAACTGTATATCTCTATTTTCTAATTCCTATAAAAGTAAAATGGTTTGTACTCTTTGTTGGTGCTCTTGCATTCTTTTCATCCATGGAAGCAGGATCAAACATCAGCCACTTAACGCATCTCTCTGGTATGATTATTGGGTATATATATCTGAAGTCCAACAGGCACTGGCAGGGTTTGTCTTTTATATTTCGAAAGAGCATAGCTGACGTTGGATATTGGATAGATGAAAAAAAACAGGCAAAACGATGGAAATTTCAATGTGAAGTAGATCGTATCTTGGACCGTATTAATAAAATTGGATATGAAAATCTGTCAGAAGACGAGAAAAATCTTCTTTACAAAGCAAGTAAGGAACGGTATAAAGGCCGTCAAAAAGATTAGTTTTAATGAATAATATTATAAACCTAATTCGTTATTGAAATTATCTAGATGTTTTTAGAAGACGATAAAATATTTATGGCGAGAGCACTAAAGCTAGCGGTGCGGGGCAGGGGTCATGTGTCTCCAAATCCTTTGGTTGGATGTGTCTTGGTAAAAAATGGCAGTATCATCGGCGAGGGATACCATGAGAATTTCGGTGGATCTCATGCGGAGATTACGGCCTTTCGTAATTCAAGTAAAGACCCTAAAGATTCTACTGCATATATCACACTAGAGCCATGCTGTGTAGCCGGTAAAACGCCCCCCTGCACTAAAGCGTTGATGGAAAGAGGCGTCCGGGAGGTATACATTGCTATGCTGGATCCCAATCCCCTAATGAATGGAAGGGGAGCAGGCGAGCTGAAAAGGGCAGGGATTATAGTGCATACGGGTATCTTACAGGAAGAAGCAGAAGACCAAAACAAAGCATTTTCTAAATGGATTACCACAGGAAGGCCCTGGGTGTCTGCAAAGGTTGCACAATCTGCTAATGGATATATGGGAATTGATTCACAAACGTCCATCTGGCTCACAGGGGAGGCATCCAAAAAACATGTTCATCAATTACGTACACAGGTGGATGCTATCATGGTGGGCCGGAATACGGCCCTGGTTGACAATCCAAAGCTGACGGTAAGAAAAGCGGTGGGACGTAATCCCAAACGAATTGTTACTGATACTCATTGCACCTTACCGCTGACATTGCATTTATTTCAAGACGGGGAAGCAGAGACTATTATTCTCTGTTCTGAACAGAAATTCAAACAGAATCAGACAGCATTTTATAAATATATACCCATCAAGGAGGAAAACGGTTATTTATCCCCAGAACATATTTTGCAAGTGC
>Ga0066369_10000651_pt1 | contig 14599 bp, 12 predicted proteins | sample Knorr_S7_td_Bott_FD_70972 | JGI IMG/M metagenome (GOLD analysis project Ga0066369, IMG submission 70972) | Marine microbial communities from Southern Atlantic Ocean transect - Knorr_S7_td_Bottom_ad_4513_LV_A | ecosystem: Environmental > Aquatic > Marine > Oceanic | place: Southern Atlantic... | reverse complement strand
TGTTCAACATATCTAAATTTATTCATTGTCGATCTAACACCTTTAATTAAATTTGGTATTTCACCCCTCCATTTTGATTTTACTTTATTGAATAAATCTGAAATATAATATTTTCTATATTCGTATGTTTTGTATTTTCCGTGTTCTGGTGGTTCATCCATTTTTCGTTTTGATAGATTACAAAACACTTGTTGTTTTGTATTTCTAGATCCGCAGTGTTCGCATTTTTTGAAGATTGTTTGTTTTGTGCAATTATTACACACAATTAGTGGGAATTCAGCAGTAACGTATCCTTTTGTAATTACATCTCTGAAATTTCTTAATCTTCCACCTTCGAGCCCAACCGGAAATAAAAAATTTGGCGAACCTTTCATTTTTCTCATCTTTGCTTTTTCAGGTCTACCCATTCGTGCTCCAATTGCAGTTCCACCTTTATCATTAATTTTGAACGTCGATAATTCTGATAAAAATTTGAAAATGTTTTTAGTATTCGGTATTTGTTGTTCATTTAGATTTAGATTTAGATTTAATTTTTGAAATGTTTTTTCTGATAATATAATTTTATTATCTTCGACAGTATGGTTGCATCCAATTATTTCTAATATTCGTTTGTGTTCCGACATACTTAATTGAAATTGATTGTTTTGTTTTTTTGCAGTATTTAGCCAGTTTCTAAGATTTAATATATTTGGGATGGAAATTTCTTTCCAATAAAAAATTAAATCTGGATGTAGAGGTATGTTTTCATTTTTGGATATTTCTATGAGTGTTTGTGTTGGTAATTTTTGTGGTAAGAATGTATTGAAGAAATTTGACGGTAAATTATATTGTTTTGTTGTTTTGTTTTTTGAAGATATTTTTTCTTTAAATTCTAAACTCCACCATTCCGGACAATATCCGGCCGGAACTAAGAAATGTCCGTTCTCAATAAATTCACCTGGTGAAATTAAAATATCTCCCAAATATAGTATTTCTTTGAGTGATTTGGAATACTCTTTTGCTTCTTCTTCAGTTTTTGGGGTTACAACTGATCCATTTTTTAATTTTATAATCGGACCATCTATTGAATCACAAGAAGTTAGAGATGTTGATTTGCCGGGACGTTCTACTCGTAGTTGTGTTCCGACTGCCAAATATTCATTTAAAACTTGCATTGTTATTGGTGATATCGCCCATGAACCGTGGCCAGTTAGTCTAGTACGTCCATATCTCAATCTGAATCCCCCTTGTCTAAGTGGGTGAGTAAATACTGGTCGACCAGCAACAATTTCACGAATATAAGCATAATTTGGTTTTAGTTTTGTGTCATCTTCTGAATCGTCTTCGGTGTGTGCATGAATTTGTGATTTTAATTTTAAAAATTCTTCAAGCCAAATCCAATCATTTAATCCAAATTCGTTGCCCCACTCCTTTAATTTTTTCCATACCTTTCCGCTCTTTAAGGGGATACAATCCGTCAACATTAGTGCCATTCCTCCACGAATTCTATCTGTTTCAACACGTTCTAAGTTCTTGAAATTTGATACGGTTAGTTCTGAAGTTGGATCACCATTCAGTTCAACAGTTAAGTTGGAGATTATGAAGGTAATTTCTTTTTCAGTAGGTTTGTATTGTTTACGTTCTACTCGATCATAGTAATCTGTAACTTCAGTATAATACCGTTTAATTTCAGTTGGTGTTGGATCATATTTTGAAATATTTTGTTTTATTCGGACATAATCTGCAATCACAGTTGTTACTGCAGATGCGGTTGCCCCACCTCCACGAATTGGGCCGGCATAATACATTGCAAGATATTTTTTGCCGTCTTTTCGTTTTTTAAATTTTATATTAATTAATCCTTCCAGCGGTGCTGAAACCGTTCCTTGAGTTATATATGCAAATCCCGTTCTAATTCCGATATTTATTGCGTCAATTTGTTCTTCAAATTTGCAAAATTTTTCTTCTGCAATCTCATTAGCTAAAACTAATGCTACTCTCCAATCACCAAAACCATATTTTTGTTCTAATTCAGATATTCGGGGTGTAATTCCACTATTGATTAAATTTGGGGATATGGATCCCATGATCGCTTCAACTCTTTCTGCAACAGATGCAGCAAGAGGTATATCTGATTTTAATTGTGGATCGATTCCTGTTTTTTTGGCATCATTTGCGAGGTTGTGTAGTTCCAATGTTTTATTTGTTAGGGTGTTAAAATAATTATGAATTAGTTTAGAGGCAACAATCGTCATAGTTATTTGATTTTTAGCAGTTTTTAAATAACATTATGGAAAATCAGACATATGCCCAGAGGTCGACCTGCTTTCAGCCCAATTCGTGATAATCTCGTAGAATTAGTTTATTATTCCGGTAAGGGGTATGGTTATGAATTATATAAAAAATATATTGAAATTTTCCATAAAACTACTATGCGTTCAATCTATTATCATTTGAATAAAGGTGTTAGCTTGGGTGTTTTTAAAATTGATAAGGTTGAATATGTTAAGGGAGATTATAGTTGGGGAACCGGAGTCAGACGGGTTATTTTTTCATTGGGACCTAATGCTAAACCTAAGAAAGACATTCGTGTGTTGAAAAGATTAAAGAAGTAGGCTCAGACCCCCTCGTTTCTTATGTAACTCAATAGTTAGTTAGCTTTATTTTTAAAAAATCTTTATTCTTTTCTATATTGATAATAAATAATATATATTTATATAAACATACAACAACAAATCAATCTCCATGAGAAACAACAGGGTAGGGGTAACATTTCTCATAAAATAATGAATAAAAGCAGTATACTCAAAGGCAATTTTTCATAATCTATATTTTAGCGAGGATAAACCATTATAAGCCATAGTTCTCATGGAAATTTATGAATGACGAATTAGATGATTTATTTGATACTTATTTAGAAAGGCAATCAATATTTGAAGATAAAGAAGTGTTATTACTAAGATATTTTCCTTCAAAAATACCTCACCGATCCGAACAAATTAAAAAAATAGGGTCAATTTTAGCACCAGCGCTACGAAATAATAAACCGTCAAACATTTTCATTTATGGAAAAACTGGAACGGGAAAAACACTATGTACGCAATATACTTTAAATAAATTAAAAGAGAAAGCAGAATCGGCCGGAACAAAAATAAGGTTTGCATATTTAAATTGTAAATTAAAAAAAGTCGCAGATACTGAATATAGAGTTATTGCAGGTTTAGCTAAAGCTTTAGGTGAAAAAGTTCCAATAACTGGATTACCAACCGATGAAGTTTATAATATATTTATAAATAAAATCGATGAAACTGATCAAATAATAATTATTGTTTTGGATGAAATCGATAGATTAATTAAAAAAACTGGCGATGAGATTTTATATTCTTTAATAAGATTAAATTCTGAATTAAAAAATGCCAAACTATGTTTAATTGGAATTTCAAATGACGTTAGGTTTATTGAAGATATTGATCCAAGAGTAAAAAGTTCATTGGGTGAAGAGGAAATAATTTTCCCACCATATAATGCTTTAGAATTGAAAGATATTTTAGAAGAAAGATCTAAAAAAGCATTTAGAAAAGACACAATCGATAATGCAGTGTTGGCAAAGTGTGCCGCATATGCTGCAAAAGAGCATGGCGACGCGCGAAGAGCATTAGATTTATTACGAGTTGCAGGTGAGGTCGCAGACAGAGAAGGTAAAGATATTGTATTAATGGAACATATTAAATTGGCAGAAGAAAAAATTGAAATAAATCGAATATCTGAATTAGTAAAAACACTACCAAACCAATCAAAATTAATAATATATTCAATTTTCAAATTAATTGAAAAAACAAACACCAAACTGGAAACTGGTGAAATTTATGATAAATACAAAGATATGTGTAATACAAACGGTACTTCAATTTTAACACAAAGAAGAATATCTGATTTAATTTCAGAACTAGATATGTTGGGGTTAATTAATGCACGATTAATAAGTAAAGGTCGACACGGACGAACTAGGGAAATATACTCAACAATCCCAAATGATCTCTCAGACAAATTAAAAGATGAAATAAAGTATGAGTTGATGTTATGAATTCAAATGAAATTAAAGCGTTAATAAAAAAAGGAATTTTACCAACAAAAGAGATGTTAACAAAAGAGATGTTAACAAAAGAAGTAGTAATCATAAAACCAAAAAACAAAGATTTGAAAGCAAATTTAAAAATTGTAAAGGAATTCAATTATACTCCTCGAAAAGTAGAACCCAAAGATTTTACTGAACACTACAGGGAACGCTATAAATTTATGAGAAATATATTATTTTCTCGACCCGAAGCAGCAAATTCAATATCAATTGAACGAATAAAGTCAGGATTTTATAATGAAGAGCAAAGTATTATTGGTATGGTGTCTGATGTTGTAAAGTTACCAACCGGAACACTAAAATTAACTGTTGAAGATTTAAGCGGAAACATGGATTTAATAATATCTTCAAAAAATGAGGAGTTAATTGAAAAAGCACAATTTTTAACACTTGATGAAACGTTAATTTTCAAAGGCAGACCTTCAAAAGATATAATGTTTATATCTGAAATAATCTGGCCAGACATTCCAATAATACCTACCGCACATTCACCTGAAGAAGTTTACGCTGTTTTCTCGGGAGATATTCACGTTGGATCAAATAATTTTCTTCCAAAACAATTCAAAACATTCATAGATTGGCTTAATGGAAAAGTTGGAAACGAAAGACAAAGAGAAATTGCTAACAAAACAAAATATTTTTTTATACCCGGGGATTTAGTGGATGGAGTCGGGATTTATCCATCTCAAGAAAAAGAATTACTAATTAAAGATTTACGAGAACAATATAATGAACTTGCTAAATATCTTCAACAAATACCTGACGATAAGGAGGTCATAATTTGCCCCGGAAATCACGATACTTGTGTCAGGTTGGAAGAACCGCAACCTCAAATGTATGAATATGCTGAATCCATCGCAGAATTACCAAATGTAACGATGGTAACAAATCCATCGTATACAAACATACATTCTCAAGATAATTATCGCGGTCAAGATGTATTGATGTATCACGGATATTCATTTGATCAATTAATCGATCAAGTTGATGGACTTCGTTTAGCGGGCGGATATGAAAAAGCAGACGAAATACACAAATTTTTATTGAAGCGTAGACACTTATCACCAACACACAATCTAAATTTAACTTTACCAATGAAAAAAGATCCACACATAATTGAAAAGATCCCAGATATAATGGTTTCAGGACACATCCATAAAGCGCGAATTGGAAATTATAAAAACACAATTAGTATATCGGGTAGTTGTTGGCAATCAACAACTGAATTTCAAGAAAAGGTTGGCCATAAACCAGATCCTGGAATGATACCAATCCTAAATTTAAAAACTCGAAAAGCGAATATGTTAAGTTTTAAATAAATTTTATATATCAACCATGAATGGATAATATATGTTATTTGGATTTTTATTACACACACTTTCATTCGCAATATTACAATTCGGAGCAATTTGGTTATCAATTCAAAAATTAAATCTGGCGCAAGTAGTGACTCAAATATCTACAAACGAAATGCTATTTTCATTCGCAATTATATTATTTTTTGTTTTTGCAATGCTAAAATTTGTAAAAAAGATAAATTTAATTAAATATTTTTTCTATATAATTTTACTAGTTGGAATTAAAAGCACATTCATCACATTCTTTCCAAATTTTATTGCATCTACGCTTGCACTATTAATTCTAATTTTATATATTTCACGAAAAACACTTTTATTACATAATGTGATTTTAGGACTTGCAATATTGGGAATCGGAACAAATTTAGGAATTATGCTAAAACCAATTACTGTTATTTTGTTAATGTCCATTTTTTCAATTTATGATATAATCGCAGTTTACAAATCAAATTATATGCTCAAACTCTTCAAAAATTTTGCGCACAGTGGAGCAACTCTCGCATTTGTATATCCGAAAACTCCTGGAAAAATAACATCAAATAATTTATTTATATTAGGTACAGGTGATGTCGCATTTCCGATGTTATTAATTAGTGCATTAACCGCTGTATCAATTAAATTATCAATTTTAGCAGCAATTGGATCTATTATTGGTGCAATGACAGTATTTTATTTATTATCAATACAAAAAAACAAACGCGCGATGCCTGCATTACCACCAATCGCAATATGCACAATCGCACCAGTTGTGGTTAAATTAATGTTTGCCCTCTAGATCCAAAACATCTCGAATTAATTTATATTTTTTCGGACCCAATTTATCAACGCCCAACATTACTTCTTCACTAGCATTTAAAATATTCATTGGAGATTTAAATTCACTCAATAAAGTTTTAGCTAACTTTGGACCAACCAAAGGTAGTCCTTCGATCAAAAATTGTTGCTTTTCTTCAAGAGTCCAAACTCGCTTCGCCCCCCGAAGTCCAACACTCTTTCCACCAATTTTTTGCTCTCGTTTAACTAATGAACATAAAATATTTGCAGTTTCAGTTTCGGAATTTGAAAAAAGAAACGGAATTTGATAATCTAAAACTAATGAAATCATCGCAGCACGAATCGCATTCGGATGAACATTTCGTATTTTAAAAATGTCATCTAATTCACCCTCAATCAAATAAATCGGTTTCATAAAATTTTCTTTTAATTCCTTTGCTTGAGAAAAAAGTCTACCATCTACTAATGAATTAACAAAATCGGGAACCTTTTTTAATTCAACAACCACATCTTCGGAGATAATAAAATCTCCAACTTCCAAAGTTTGTGTATCTATCTCCAAACCCAAATCAAAAAGTGCTCTGGGTAATGTGCCTCTGGATTCCCGATGATCAATTATTATTTTCATTTTTTAACATGTCCCTCATCTTACGTTCCTTATGATATGAAACCCAATAATATTTTTCATCAATAGTATTTTTGGTAATTAATAAATAAATTTTTCCAATATTAATTCTACCAACTCTACCACGACGCTGTATTGTTCGAATTGCAGATGGAACCGGTTCATAAAAAATACCTATATCTGCGTTATCTATATGAATTCCTTCTTCCGAAACACTTGTTGCTACTAATACATTAAATTTATTTGATCTATATTCATCTAAAATTTCAATTTGTTTTTTCTGAGTAAGTCCTCCTCGTTGTCCAACAAATGCTTTTGCTCGAGAAGTAGAATGTGAATTAATAACTGTTACTAATTCATCTACCGTATTCCGATATTGTGAAAATATTATTATTTTTTGTTTTTCATCAACTAATTCCAAGATTTTCTTTATTTTTCCATGGTGAATTTCATCGATATTCTTAATTAATAATTTAATACGTGCATATCTCCAATCATTTACAATTTTCTTCGAAGCTTTTACTCCTTCTGTTTGAGCCTCAATTTTTAACATCGCTTTACTAAATGATTTTGTTGTTTGAGTTTCGAGCATCTCAATTAAATGCAATAATTTAATGCATACCGTTATTACTGAAATCAAAACAAAGGTTTTTGTTTCTTTATTTTGTAATCTAAATAATTCTTTTTGCAACATCAAAAGTTTTGTTTTTCTAAGTTTAGATAGATCTACTGATTTTATCAAATTATTTGAATGTAATATTTTTATATTATCGCCTAACATATCTTTCAAAAGTTTCGATATATTTTTTTGAGTATCAGTGAGTTCAACAAAGATTTTTTCTTCTGTTTTAGCTGGAATAAACGAGTTCAATGACTTTTCATCACGAAATTCAAAATGTTCAATATACAAATTTTTTTTGACATCATTTAACCGATCAGTCGTTGATGCAGGACTTGCACTCATCGCTAAAATCTGTGAATATTTTCTAAATTTTTTTGCCAACCAAACATATGCATAGTCTCCAACTGCACGATGAGCTTCATCAAAAACAACTAATGAAAATTTTGTCGGTTTAAAATATCCTCTAATTAAATCTGATTCCACAGTTTGAGGTGTTGCACAAATTATTTCAGCATCATTCCAAAGATTTTTTCGTAAATTAGGAGCGATTGCCCCACTTAATACAACAATTTTTTCAGAATCATCAAAATATTCATCAAAACTAGATTTGTGTTGGATAACTAATGGTTTTGTTGGTGCAAGCATCAAAATCTTACCCTTATTAAGTTTTAGGCCAGCAAGTGCAATTGCCACAATTGTTTTTCCCGTACCCGTTGGCAAAACTAAAAATGAATTTTTATCATGAATTTTCCCCAAAACTTGTTCCTGGTATGGTCTCAAATTCAATTTATCTTGAACAAGTTGCATTATAATTTCGAAACAAATTTAATTAAACTACTTTTGTGTCCTGCACCAACAATAACTAATATCCGCGATTTTGGAAATTTTTCTGAAATTACCTTCACTTGTTTTTGCATATATTTATCTCGATCTTCCACTAAAACTTTATAGAAATTTGGAAACTTATGTTTCAATTCACTAACTAATGTTTTTATTAATGCATCTTTCGGCACACTCTTCAAATCAAACTCAATTCGTTTTTTACCAATAACACTACCAAACAAAACATATCCGAACAATTTAAGTTTTTCAGGAAATGGAACTTGCTTGGATAAATTTCTTAATGTAATTGAAATATCTTGGTCAATCAATGCAACTTTTGCGTCACTCCTTTTAGCTTCAACAATTGCAGCACGCATATCAATTCCCGGTTTAGATCCAACCTTGCGACTCAAAACTTTTTGAGAAATAGAGCCAATAAGATAAAATAAAAAACCAAATAAACCAAGTTTAGAAATCTGAGATAGTTTAATTTTACCGGTAGCTTTGTTAAATAGAGATTTGTATCGATGAACGTCTAATTCAACACAAACAATATCTGGTTTAAATTCAGATATTTGATATTTAATTTCTTTAACACTATCTTTTGAAATATGCGATGTTCCAACAATTTTTATTTCCATATACTAATGACTAGAAACATTTAAATTTATAAAGGCTATTTCAGACGTATGTTAATAACTAAAAATTTAAACAGCGTAAATGGAATCGACGTTTATACAGATTCTGGAGAATATTTTGGAAAAATTGAAGAAGCAATTTTACACTCAAATAAAATTGATTCATGGAGAGTAAGAGCAACCTCAAGATCTTATTTAGCTAAAGCAATGCCGAGTGCAAAGGGTGTAATATTACCACATCACCACGTTAAAGCAATTGGAGATATAATGCTAATTTCCAGAGCAGCAGCACCGGCATATCGAGAAGAATAGTGTCGATCTGATACCTTTAAAAATTTTTACCAACGCAGTTCTAAATGAATTTTAAGAATACTTCTGAGCTAAAAGTTCCTTCTCAATTAATCAACCAAATAATTGGACAAAATAAAGCAGTATCCTTAATCGAAAAAGCGGCAAAACAACGAAGACATGTGCTTTTAATTGGTGAACCGGGAACCGGAAAATCGATGTTAGGGCAAGCATTGTCACATCTAGTCCCAAAAGAATCTCTAAAAGATATTTTAATACTTCCAAATTCTAGCGACGAAAATATGCCGCTTGTACGACCAATTATTTCAGGACGCGGAAAAGAATTATTGCTTCGAGCAAGAAACAATATGTCTACATCCGCCAAACGACAATCAATGCTATTCACAATTTTTGCAATTTTTGCATTATTATTACCGTGGTGGTTAAGAGGAATTTATGGAGACATTATGGCGGCAGCATCATTAATTTCCGGAATGATGTTTTTGATGATATATGCAGTCTCAATAAATATGATTTCCAAAAAGAAAAGAATAATTGAACCAAAATTATTGATAGATACCAGTAAAAAAAAGAAAGCACCATTCATTGATGCAACAGGAGCACATGCTGGCGCATTATTCGGAGACGTTAGGCATGATCCATTTCAATCTGGTGGTTTGGGAACACCGGCACATTTACGAGTTGAACCTGGAATGATACACCGTGCAAATAAAGGCGTTCTGTTCATAGATGAAGTAGCAACATTAAATCCAATCACTCAACAAGATTTACTTACTGCAATGCAAGAAAAGAAATACTCAATAACTGGAAAATCCGAAAGATCGGCAGGTGCAATGGTAAGAACTGAACCCGTTCCTTGCGATTTCATTTTAGTTGCAGCGGGCAATGTTGACACAATAAAAAAAATGCATCCCGCACTGCGATCCAGAATTAGAGGATATGGATATGAAGTCTTAATGGCAAACGAAATTCCTGATACAATTCAAAACAGAGAGTTATATTATCGATTCATTGCCCAAGAAGTTTTGAAAGACGGAAAAATACCACACTTCTCAAAAACAGCATGCAATGAAATAATTAAGATGGCCCGTAAATTTTCAGGAAAAAAGAAAAAATTAACTCTAAAATTCAGAGAGTTGGGTGGATTAATTCGTGCAGCGGGAGATATTGCAAAAGAAGATGGCGCAAAATTCGTTTTATTAAAACATGTGAAATCAGCATCATTAATTTCCAAAACACTGGAACAACAATTAGCAGATAAACACATAAAACATGTCAGCGAATATCGTGTGGTAAGAACTGACGGCGAAGAAATTGGTAGAGTGAATGGTTTGGCAGTAATCGGACAATCAGGAATAGTATTGCCAATTGAAGCAGAAGTTACTGCTGGTGGAAAGAAAAAAGAAATAATTGCAACCGGGCAACTTGGAAAAATTGCCAAGGAAGCAATTGATAATGTATCTGCAATCGTTATGAAATCATTCGGTAAAGATATTAAAGAAAAATACGATATTTATGTACAATTTATTCAAACTTATGAAGGTGTTGAAGGCGATTCGGCATCTGTTTCAGTCGCAACTGCAATTATTTCCGCGTTAAGTAAGATTCCAATTCGTCAAGATGTTGCAATGACGGGAAGTCTATCTATTCGAGGGGAAGTTCTTCCGGTGGGTGGAGTTACAGCAAAAGTTGAAGCGGCAATAAAATCTGGAATCAAAGAGATTATTATTCCTGAAGCGAATGCAGAAGATTTAGTTCTTGATAAATCCCAACTTGCTAAAATAAAGATTCACAAAGTTTCTAGAATAAAAGAGGTTCTTAAAATATCAATGAATAAGCGAAAAAGTAAAAAAATACTAAGTAAATTTTAATTGATGGTAACTATAAATAAAAAAAAATTGGAAAGAATCAACAAAGTTTTACTAAAATCAGATTTCCAAAATTTGGATGAATTTGTTAATCATGCAATAGAATTATTACTCTTTGCGGAAGAAAATAAAGATAAATTCAATCAGTTAGTGCGTTCGTAATCCTTAAAAATCTTGAAGTGCTCGAGCAGATATGTTAGACCCAAAGTTTGTTAGAGATAATATTATAAAAATAAAAGCTTCCGAAACCAAACGAGGCCACGGCACAAAATTTTTAGAAGCCTTTCTCAAAAATGATGAATTCTGGAGGAAATCTAAGGCTAAAAATGAAAAATTAAAACAAAAAAGAAATATCGTTTCTAGAGAAATTAATCATTTCAAAAAGCAAAATAAAGGTGTTATGACAAAAATCAAAGATATGCGTAAAGTTTCTGATGCTATTAAATTAAATGAACGAAGAGTAGTGGAGTATTTCAGACGACGAAATGATGCGCTATCAAAAATTGGAAATATATTGGACCCATCAGTTCCAAAAGGGAAAGATGATTCCCAAAATGTTCCTCTGAAGCATATTGGACGAAGACCAAATTTCAACTTTCAAATTAAAGATCATATTGAATTAGGAAAATCTTTAGATTTATTCGAATTTGATATTGCGTCGAAAGTTTCAGGTTCAAGATTTTATTATCTAAAAAACGAAGCAGTAATTTTAGATATGGCACTCCAAAGATATGCTGTCGACAAATTAATTAAATCCAAATTCAAAATGTTTTGGCCACCGCTGATGTTAAATCGAGCAGCGTTATCCGGAGGAGTAAATCTCTCTGAATTTAAAGACACAATCTACAAAATTGATGGATCTGATCTGTATCTTATTGGAACTTCAGAACACCCATTGGTCGCGTTAAAAAAAGATCAAGTTATTCCTGAACACGAATTACCGATGCGTATTGGTGGAGTTAGTGTTTGTTTTAGACGAGAGGCCGGATCACATGGAAGAGATACAAAAGGAATATTTCGAGTACACCAATTCAATAAAGTTGAACAAGTAGTTTATTGCACTCCTGAAGAATCACCAAAATTTTTCAAAGAACTTCAGCGAAATTCTGAAGAAATGTTTAAAGAATTAGGAATTCCATTCAGAGTGGTAAATATTTGTACCGGTGATTTGGGGAATAAACAAATATTACAATACGATATCGAAGCATGGTTTCCGGGCCAAAAAAATAAAAAAGGAGCATATAGAGAAGTAACATCATGCAGCAATGTTACGGATTATCAAGCAGTTACATTAAACACGAAATTTCTTAGAAAGAATTCATCAGAAAGAGAATATGTCCACATGCTAAATAATACTGCTCTTGCAACATCAAGAGTAATTGTTGCAATACTTGAAAATTTCCAACAAAAGGACGGTTCAGTAATAATTCCAAAAGCACTTTGGAAATACACTGGTTTTAAAATAATAAAACCAAAATGAAAATTTTAGCATTTACAGACACACATGCAAATAACAAAAATATCTCAAATCTCAAAAAATCATATCTAAAATATAACCCCGACATTCTGATTTGTGCAGGAGATTTCACCAATATGGGAAGTAATATCTCAAAAAATCTTAAGGCATTACATTTTGGAAAAAAACTACTGTTTATCCCGGGAAATCATGAAGAACATAGTGATTTCAATATAAAACACAAAAACATAATTTCAATCCACAATTCTTCAATTATTTTCAAAGATACATTATTTTTGGGTTGCGGTGGCGGATTCAGCGGCAATATTGAAGAAAATCTTCAAAAATCTCAAAAACAGCTCGAACAATTAATCAAAAATTTTCGCAAATCAAATAAAAAAAGCAAAATAGTTATGGTAACACATCGTCCACCACACAAAACAACGTGTGATTATATGAACGAAATTGAAGAACATGTTGGCGCAAAAAATATTCGCAAGTTTTTAATAAAAAATAAAATTGATTTAAGTTTATGCGGTCATATTCATGAATGCTTTGGTAATTCCGATCAAATTGGAAAAATGCTTGTAATAAATCCGGGACCCAATGGCGCAATAGTTGAAATATAATGGAATTAATTGTCACAGAAAAACCCAGCGCAGCACAAAAAATTGCTCAGAGTATTGGAAATTTCAAAATCAAAATTCGGAAACGAGTAAAGTATTATGAATCACATGATGGTAAAATAGTTATTGCACCTGCAGTTGGACATTTATTCGGACTAACAAAAAATCAAAGATTTTACCCAGTTTTCGATTTAAAATGGACCCCCTCATTTGAAAAATCAAAATCTTCTGCATTTTCCAAACCCTATTTTGAATTAATTCGTATTTTAGGAAAGAAAGCAAATAACTTGACGATTGCAACAGATTATGATTTGGAAGGAGAAGTCATAGGATTAAATATTACTCGAGAACTTCTCGGAAGAAAAGATGCAAACCGGATGAAATTTTCAACTTTAACTGCAGATGAATTAAATGCAGCATATAAATCAAAATCCAAAACCTTGAATTGGGGGCAAGCCAATGCCGGAATTGTTCGTCATACCTTGGATTGGTATTACGGAATAAATTTATCACAAATAATTGCATCAGCTGTTTCAAAAGCATTAAATCGATATCAACCAATGAGTATTGGACGAGTTCAAGGACCAACTTTAGCTATTTTAGCTGAACGAGAATTAGAAATAGCAAAATTTAAACCTGAACCGTTCTGGCAAGTATTTGCAAATCTCCGGTTAAATAAACAAGCGATAAAATCAGTTCACGAAAAAAATAAATTTTTTAATGAATCTGAAGCGAAGTCTATATTTGAAAAAATAAAAGGAAAAGATGCCACAATCACAAATATATCCAAATCCAAACAAAAAGTTTTCCCACCAACACCATTCGATTTAACAAGTCTTCAAATGGAAGCATATAGATTATTCAAATATTCTCCATCAATGACATTAAAGGTTGCTCAAACACTTTATTCTAATGCATATATTTCTTATCCGCGAACCTCTTCTCAAAAATTGCCAAAAGCTCTAAATCTTAAAAAAATCCTAACCAAACTTTATTCAAATTCAAAGTATAAACAAATTGCCAAACAAGTATTAACCACAAATTTAAAACCAGCAGAAGGTAGAAAAAAGGATTCAGCACATCCTGCAATACATCCAACTGGTGAAAAACCTGGAAAAATTTCTTCATATGAATCAAAAATCTATGATCTTATTGTAAAAAGGTTTTTTGCAGTTTTTGGAGAAGTCGGAGAACGCGAATCTACAAGAATAAAAATGGATATTTCTGGAGAAAACTTCAAATTTGGAGGCGTAATCACGACTAAGCCAGGATGGATGAAGTGGTATGGCTCATATGCTGCACGTAAAGAATTAGAATTGCCAATTCTAACAATCGGCCAAATATTAAAACAAAATTCTGAATTTGAACAGAAAGAAACGCAACCACC
>Ga0066369_10000635_pt1 | contig 14751 bp, 10 predicted proteins | sample Knorr_S7_td_Bott_FD_70972 | JGI IMG/M metagenome (GOLD analysis project Ga0066369, IMG submission 70972) | Marine microbial communities from Southern Atlantic Ocean transect - Knorr_S7_td_Bottom_ad_4513_LV_A | ecosystem: Environmental > Aquatic > Marine > Oceanic | place: Southern Atlantic... | reverse complement strand
TATTTACTGCATTTACATCCGCACCTTCCTTGATTAGCAGTTTAGCAGTTTTATTGTGAACCTTTGAAGCCGCCCAATGCAAAGGTGTCCATCCGGATTCATCTTTCGCATTAACATCCGCACCAGCAGCCAAGTGCTGTTTGACGGCTTCGGTTTTACCTTGTCTGGCTGCTGCGTGAATTGAGATGTCTGATGCTTTGGCTGTCGTCGGTTCTGTATTTATCCCTCGAGCGGGATCAGCACCTTTATTCGCTGAAACCGCTTTGGGTGGAGTTGTAGGTTTTGCAGCTTCGGCAACTGGTTCGGCGGGTTGTGCTGCTGCGGGTGGAGCCGACTGCTGCGACTCACCACACCCCACCAGCACCACGGCTGCGATTGTTGTGAGCAGGAGGTGTTTCATTTGCCTTCAGCTTTCAATTCTTTAGCTGTCTTGGCTCCGTGTTTTCCTAAGAAGGCAATTACTTCTTTCCTCATTTTGGGGGAGGAGCAGAAACGACGACCTTCGAAGGCTTGGATCCGGCATAGCCATTGGGCGTTGAAAACACAGAATAGACGCGGTAGCGGTAGGTTTCGCCGGGGCCAACATGCACATCAATTGCGTTGGTCTCCGATCTGCCGGGGCAAGGGATATGGTTGCGAAACTTCCCGGCGCTTTCAATATCGGCCCTTTGCACGATATGCCCTGCTTCGTTATCTGCGTTGTCCTTCCACTCCAGTTTTATCGAGTTTCTTGTGCGAGAAATGATCACTACATCGGTAGGACCGTTTGGCAAATCTCCCGGCTCGGGACGCTGATGCTGTCGCGTAGGGTTCTGTTTGTACGGTTTTGGTCGTGGCCCCGGATTATCCAATTGCTGGCGGGCCAATTGGTACCGTCTATCGATGAACCTTTTAAAAGACAGAATAATATCGTCGTAGCCAGCATCCCTTGGGTTGGTGATGCGTTTCGCTGGATACGGATCTTTGACCAAATCCTTTTTGATCAAAGCGTACAGTTTGTCGATTTTCGAATGTAGTTGATCTGGCTTGAAATATTTTTCCAGAATAAAAGAAGCTGTCTCTCTGTATTTTTTAAGGAGGTTTGGATTCGTGACGATGTTTTCAAGGATGGGCTTGGGCGGGCCACCGGGAATTGGCCAAGCGGCGTGCCAACCATCGATGACGGGCATTCTCCCGAAAGCGTGGTCGGCAAAACCGACGTCCAAGTCCCACGGAATGTAGCTCCATCGATCTGTTTTGGGATTGCGATAAAGATAGTAGTTGTGCGGGTTCCAACCCGTGAGTTGATCAAAGCAACCGGCAAAGAGCATTACGGCAGTTGTTTTTAGAAAATGCTCGAACATTAAATGCTTGTTCAGCGTTTGCTCGTAGTTGGATTTATCGCCTTTGTCGATTTCTCGGATGAGGTCGATTAGTTCATCAAATGACTTTTCGGCTTCCTTATTCTTTGCCTCAAATCCTTTTTTATATTGAGTTGGGTCGTCGCCTGCGTACGAGAAATTGGTTCCGGGGCCGGGCATGTTAACTTTGAACAACGGTCCCTTCTTTGATCCAAAGTGCCATTCGATAAACGACTCATCGATCCGTTCAACGTTCCCATAGACGCCTTGATAATCGTCGTTGATGAACAGCTTAGCGTAGTTACAGCGGGAAGACGGCACATTCAAATCTCGCAGGATGTCGGTCACGATCGGTTCACTGAAAAGGCTCCCGAATTGAACGCCGTTATCTAGCGCGATGCGCCGAAGGTTAAGGAAACGCGTGCCTTTTTTGAATTCACTGACCTTGATCAGATAGCCGCGTTTGTGGCTCTGACGAGGTTGCGATGAGCTGTTACCTTTATAGCGAACGCCAACATTTTCCAATCGGATGTTACGCCAGTGAAAAGTGGCAGGAACGTATTTGCGTTCCGGTAATGCCTCTTTCATTTTTTTCAAATTCAATCCGCTAATTGTCAGGCGGATCACCTGAACTTGCTCACGTTCATAAAAAGCATCCGAAGTCAGTTCAGTGGCACATACCGTAGATAGGCCAGATGAGAAAAATCCGATGCAGAGGAGGTTTCGGATGAATTGTGAAAGATTAGCTGCCATTAGGTGTTTCATTTGTCTTCAGCTATTAATTCTTCACCCAACTTGCCGCCGTGTTTGCGGAGGAGGTCGGCGATTTCGGTTTGGTTCTCCATGATGGCTTAATCTAGCGGTGTTTCGCCAAACTTATTCTTCGCATTCACATCCGCATCGTTGGCGATTAGGAGTTCGGCGGTTTCCTTGTGACCCCAAGTAGCCGCATAATGCAAAGGGGTATTACCATACTTATCCTTTCCATCCATATCCGCACCGTTTGTGATAAGCAGTTCGACGATTTCCTTGTGACCGTAAGCCGCCGCAGAAAGCAAAGGGGGTTGACCATACTTATCCTTTCCATCCACATCCGCACCCTTGTCGATTAGTAGTTCGACGATTTCCTTGTGACCTTCTTCAGTCGCAAAATGCAATGGAGTCTGTCCATCCGCATCCTTTGCATTCGCATCTACGCCTTTGTCCAATTCCGCTACTACACCTCGAGCATCGCCATTTTCAGCAGCATCGTGAATCGGGCCAGCGAAGGCGGTTGTGGCCAGTAGCGAGGTGACTGCGAGTGTTAGGAGTGTGCGTTTCACGGTAAGCCAACTGTCATCCCGCTGAGCGCAGTTTTCAAGGCGTTTTAACTGTTGCCGCTGAACCAGAACCCGTCAGCGTTCACTTACTGGATTGGGTGTGGTAGCGTTCGGCCGTCATATACCGCGTGGTCCTGAGTTTCCGAGAGAAAAAGAAATGACTCCAATGAAAGCAATGTTCACCGCCACCCTTTTCGCACTGGTCACCATGGCTGGAGCAGATGAGGCGCGGCCGAACATACTTTGGATCGTCGTCGAGGATGCCTCGCCGCACATTGGGTGTTATGGTGAGAAGACAATTCGAACGCCGAACCTCGACCGCTTGGCCAGGGAGGGGCTGCGGTTTGAAAAAGCGTTTGTTACCTGCCCGGTGTGCTCGCCCAGCCGGTCGGCGATGGTGACAGGGATGTATCAGACGACTCTCGGCGCGCACAACCACCGCAGCCAAGCCGACACTGGCAAGGGCAAGGGGACGGCGGCATTTTTTGACAGTTACAAGCTGCCGGTGAAATCCATCCCCCGTCTGTTCAAGGACGCCGGCTACTGGACGTGCAACTCGGCAACCGGCCGGCCTAATTCCAAGTTCGGTAAGACGGATTACAATTTCATCTGGAACCGCGCCGACTACGACGACGCGGACTGGAAAGGCCGTGCAAAAAACCAGCCGTTTTTCGCGCAGGTGCAATTGCGCGGAGGTAAAAATCGCATGACGAAGCACGGGACCGATCCTGCAAAGGTCACGCTGCCGCCGTATTATCCAGACCACCCGGTGCTGCGTAAAGACTGGGCGGCTTACCTAAACTCGTGGGTGCAGACGGACCTCGAGGTGGACGCGATTCTCAAACGGCTCGAGGCCGAGGGCTCGGCCGATTCCACCGTGGTGTTTTTCTGGACCGACCACGGAGTGAGCCATGCGCGCGGCAAACAGTTTCTTTATGAGGAAGGCATTCGCGTGCCGTTGATTGTTCGCTTTCCTAAAAAGAAAAATGCCGGGGCGGTGCGTGGCGACTTGGTGACGCACATCGACGTGGCCGCCTCCTCGCTGGCGCTGGCCGGCATTGACATCCCGAAACACGTGCAGGGCGTGGACTTGTTTGCCAAGGACTACAAGCCGCGCGACATGATTTTCTCAGCCCGCGACCGTTGCGATGAAACGGTGGAAATTCAGCGCTGTGTCCGAACCAAGCGCTTCAAGTATATCCGCAACTTCCTGCCCCACCTGCCGCATTTGCAGCACAACCGTTACAAGGACAGCAAGGCGATCGTCCAGACGCTCCGCGAGCTGCACGCCGACGAAAAATTGAATGAACTCCAGTCGCGCATCCTCACTACGCCCCGCCCCGCTGAGGAATTGTATGACCTGAAAATCGATCCGCACGAAACCCGTAATCTCGCCGCCGACCCCGTGCATGCGGCCAAGCTCCGCAAGTTGCGCGGCGCGTTGTATGAATGGATGGTTTCCAGTCGTGACCTTGGTCTCATCCCCGAGCCCATCCTCGAGGAAATGGGGCATCGCTACGGCAACAAGTTTCACGTGTTGCAACATCAAGACAACCAAATGCTACTTCGCGATATTTTGAGTGTCATCGACGCCACGGAACCCGACACCTTGGCCAAGGCCTTGAAAAGCAACAGCCCAGCCGTACGCTATTGGGCTGCCACACTGCTGGGTGTGCGCGGCGACAAGGCCCACACAAAGGAGCTGGCGTGCTTGACCAAGGACGCCTCCTCCGGCGTGCGCGTCGCCGGTGCGTTGGCACTGTGCCGCTTGGGCGACGCCAGCCAAGCCAAGTTGTTGGCCGATGAAATTACAAATGAAAACCTCCTCACCGGCATGTATGCCATTCGCGCGCTGGAACTTACTGGCCGCTTGGCCAAGCCTCATGCGGAGGCCATCCACGCCGCGCGGCAAAGACCATATGAATTCACCCGCCGCATCGCCACCCGCCTCACTGGCACTTTATCCGATTAAAATAAAAAGCAGACTACTTCCCTTCAGCTTTTAATTCTTCACTCGTCTTGCCGCCGTGTTTGCGGAGGAGTTCGGCAGTTTCGGAATGGTTAGCAATGATGACCCTATCTAGCGGAGTTTTGCCTTTAAATTCACCTGCCTCAATTTTTGCATTTACATCCGCACCATTGGCGATAAGCAGTTCGACGATTTCTTTGCGACCCCAATAAGCCGCATTAAACAAAGGAGTGTGTCCATTTTCATCCTTCGCATCCACATCCGCACCAGCGGCAATGAGTAGTTCGGCGATTTCCTTGTGACCAAACGCAGCCGCTTCATGCAAAGGAGTGGCTCCATTATTCCTCTTCGCATTCACATCCGTTCCAGCAGCCAAGTGTTGTTTGACGTCTTTGATATTTCCAGTTCCCGCAGCTATGTGAATTGAGATGTCTGGTGGTTTCGGTGGCTCACAACCCACAACCAACAAACCTATAACAATTGAAATCAGTACTTTCATTCCCGGGAGAACCCTGCCCCACCACCTCTGGGTCCCCCCATAATTATAGAGAAGACTCGCCGGCGCCACATTTGCGGCCAATCTGTTGTCAGTCTTGAAGTATGGGCATTGAACTGTTAAGGCAGTCCGCCTTTTTTAGCTTTGCCCGGGTTCCTGGATTTCAACGGTTTTTCCACCTCAAGGACAAGGCGGAATCCATTGGAAACTTTTGGTTTGTAGCCGTAACGGGCTGCTGACCTTACGTATTCCCAGGAGCTGCTCGAACCCGCCCCCCGGAGAATATGCCTTGAGGCTATTGTAATACCCTTTGCACTGTCTATGGGAAGCCCGATGGGGTCGGTGACGGGCCCGACCGGATAATCGCCCATGATGTCACTGCACCACTCCAATTTGTTGCCCGGCATATCGTAAAACCCCCAGGGGTTGGGGAGGGTCTCAGCCACTTTGTTGGTTCCGGTTTTAAGGCCCGGCTCCCGGGTATTGAAATTTGCATATTTACCAGTAATATTTTTCTCGGTAAAGTTGGCTGTTGTTGTCCCCGCCCTGCAGGCGTATTCCCACTCAGCTTCTGTGGGCAGGCGGAACCTGTATCCGGAATGGAGGGACAGTACTTCGGTGTACTTCACCGCATCAAACCAGGAGACCGCCACAGGTTTGTCACTCTTTTTATTATTGGTATACGGAATGACCTCGCCGAACTGTCTGCCCGTCAATTCCGTGACCGCAAGGTAGTATGGTTTGCTGATGGTGACCTCGTGTTCCGTTTCATTAGTATCACGACCAGGTTCACTTTCGGGTGAGCCCATGGTAAAAGTGCCGGCCTCAACCAGGATCATTTCTATTTTCACCAAGTCATTCAATAACACTCTCAATTTTTTTACCTTGGCATCAGGGAGTTTTGAAAAGCTGACCTTTGCTTTCGGCTCGGGTCGGTTTGACAGGGCCTCTAATCGTGCAGCTTCAAAGGCTTTGGCCTTGATGTATCCCTGTACATTTAAAACTTCAATTTGATCCAGGGCCGCCTTGTATTCCGCATAATCCTGCAAAGAAGTCGTGGCGGCATTGGGATTTGTGCCGTTTACATATTCCTCAAGGTTGGTGTAGCCGTCCTTGTCGGCATCGTTCTTGTGGTCACTCGGGTCCGTGGGCTTCAATCCATGGGTGCGCTCCCATTTATCCGCCATCCCATCCCTGTCTTTATCCACTGGGGCTTTTGTGGAATTATAAACGGGCCAGCTCCCCACATCCTGCTGGGAATTTATGATAGCGCCTTTACCGGTCCGAATTTCGTTTATAATTCTCTGGTCAACCGGGTCACGCGCCGGGAGAACGGCCCCTGCTCCATTCAGGACTGCCTCATAAATTTGTTTCCCTGTTTTCTTTTCCATTGGAGGATACGGAAAAGGGGTGTTTCGCTTATTGATTTTCCCATCAGCAGAGCTGATCAAACGCCAGTTGTCTTTGGCAGCTTCGAGGTTGTTGCTGTGATAGTTGTCTGCCACATGAATACTGTTCAGGATACCCCCCACGTGAAACGCGATTGTGGAACGGCTCATTTTTGTGGAGGGGCCCGATTTATAAAAATTGCCCACAAGGTTGATGCGGACATGTTCATCACTATTCGAATAGCCCGGCGTACTGCCCCAGTTGTAAAAAACGTTGTTGCGCACATCAAAAACAGCACCGGGCGACACTTCACCACTGCCTAACTTGGGATTGCGTGAATTATTGTGTGCGTAAATATTGTGCAGCATTGAAACACCGCCGTAGGAGCCCCTGATAATGGAGCCCATACTGTGGGCCCCCTTGGGGTGATAGGATCTGTACAGGCATTCGGAGATAATACTCCACTGGACAGTGCCCCTTTCTGTACCGATTGTAAAAACTTCGTCCGTGGACCAGCCCGCTGAACAGTGATCCACAATTACATTTGAATTGGGCGAATCTGACATTTGACCGGTGTTATCTACAACCTGGCCAATTTCTATGGCATCACTTTCATTTTTATGAACATCACCCAGGCGCACACGCAGATACCTGATGATGGATTCATCTGCACTCACTGTGAAGGAATAATCTTTCAGGCAGATACCGTCACCCGGGGCTGTCTGTCCTGCAATCGTTATGTAGGGGTGTTCAATCTTGAGATTTCTTTTCAATTCAATAATGCCGCTGACCTCGAACACAACCATGCGGGGGATGCCGGCTTCCACCGCCTCCCGAAAACTTCCCTTGATTACAGGTTCATTTACGCCGTAATCCTCAGTAGTTGTAACGATGAATACCTCGCCGCCCCGGCCCCCTTTTGTGAAGGCGCCAAAACCCTGCGCTTCGGGGAAGGCGGGTGTTTTTGTCTGGGCTGAGACAGAAGTACAGATACATAAGCTGGCAATCAGCCGAATAAACTTTTCCACATTCTTCATAAAATACTCCCCGGATATCGTAAAAGGTTGCTTATGCTAAAAGCGACTCATATTTGACTAACCGGAAAGCAGAAACAGGTGTTTACCCTCATCATCAGCAGACACGCTGAGGTGGCTTAGAGATATAAGGGTAAGTAGAAATAGGGGTTTCATTGCTGAGAGAATCCTACCCGACCATCCTGATTCAGAGAAGCTCAGAGGATCCTCAACTCAATCCTACTGTTCTCCCCAATTCCCCTGAGAAACACTGAGATTCAATGAAACGAAAAATCCCACACCCCACCAGCACCACGGCTGCGATTGTTGTGATTAGGAGGTGTTTCATTTCCCTTCAGCTTTCAATTCTTCACTCGTTTTGCCGCCGTGTTTGCGCCTTTTCGCGTGATTTGGTTAACCATTCGCGTACAAAGGCGGGCAGGCGTTTGTCCTTGGTATTGACGATTCGAACTTTCTTGTCGTTATTCAGTTTTGGCCCAGGCGTACTACGACCATTTTCGATCTGCTCTTTCAGCTGCGCGACCATTTGCAAGACACGATCTGGATGCTGCGCCGCGAGGTTCTTGTCCTCGTGCAGATCGTTGGCGAGGTTGAACAGTTGAACAAAAGGCGCATTGAGAAGGTCCGTTTCCTTCGGCATACCTTCGAATTGATCCAACGCTTTCTGCCAAGCATCATCTGGCGAGGGATCATTGCCTTTGGAGTTGACTTGGCCGGAAGGAGTGCCGGCCCCGGGGCAAAGGCAGAGCTTCCAATTGCCGTCACGCATGGCAAATGATACCACGGATTGCATAACAAGGTTTTGCCGCGTTCCCCTGGCTTTTGGTTTGCGCAAGAGTTTGGCGAAACTGATCGAGTCGGGTGCTTCATGGTTCTCGAGTTTCGTATCGGTCAGCTTCGCGAAGGTCGCCATGAAATCATTCAGGCCGATCAAGGCATCGCAGGTTTCTCCTTCGGCAATCACCCCGGGCCACCGGGCGATCAGCGGCACACGCAAGCCTCCTTCATAGACAGAAAACTTGTAACCCCGGTGAGGTCCACTGGGATAATGCCCTTTGGCTTCCAATTGCTGAATCTGTGCGGGCGTTGCTTTCAGAATATTCCCCGCATAAGGAGCCGGACCGTGATCGGACGAAAACAGGATAAGCGTATTCTGCTCCAGCCCTTTTTTCTTCAGCGCCTTTATCACCCGTTCGATGGAGTGGTCGACTTCCATAACGAAATCGCCGTAAATGCCCAGTTTACTTTTACCCCGCCAATCGACTCCGGGACTCGTCGGCGTGTGAGGAGCAGTGAGTGCAAGGAAGAGAAAGAAGGGATTGTCCTTTTTCTGCTTCGCTATGAAGGACTCCGTTTCGGTGTAAAACGTTTCTAACACCTTGTGATCCTCGAAATCCTTCTCCGCTGGCCCCACCCGATTAAAAGCACTCCATCCTTTTTGCGCCGTGATTTCGCCCTGCCAGACATTGTTTCGCGCGAAGGCGTAAGGATACATATCCAGCGATCCGGGAAGGATGAAGCTTTCATCGAACCCAAATTGCACCGGTCCGTGTTTCAGGGGTTTAGTGAAATCGACATTGGTTAATCCCTGTTTCTTGCCATCCAGCGTGACCATGGTCGTGCCGAGATGCCATTTCCCTACGTACCCCGTCCGATAACCGGATCGCTTGAGCAGTTTGCCAAGTGTCGACTTCTCCGTATTCGGACGAGGACCACAAAACCCCCATGGCCCATGGTTCACCGTGGCCCCAAAACGCCAGTTGTAACGCCCCGTCATGATCGCCCGCCGCGTGGGTCCGCAGACCGAAGCGTTGGCGTGTGCATCCGTGAAACGTAATCCACCAGCCGCTAGAGCATCGATGTTCGGCGTGTCTATCAGACAGCGTTCACCTCCGTAACAGCCCACATCACCTATGCCAAGATCGTCAGCAAGAATGAAGACAATGTTGGGCTTTTCCCCGCCTGCGAAGGCAGGGTTGGACGCTAATGAAAGGCCTAACAGGAGAATCAATACTCGCATTGTTTTTACTTAAGCGTTTTGGAGCACTGCGCCTTCCCACACCCCACCATAACCCCGGCTGCGATTGTTGTGAGTAGGAGGTGTTTCATTTCCCTTCAGCTTTCAATTCAGCAGCCGTCTTGCCGCCGTGTTTTCGGAGGAGGTCGGCGGAACTCGATATGCGTTTCATCATTGATTGATATTAATCCAACCTAGACGCTTTGTGGATGGAATTATAGACTTGTATCTTTGCAAGATGCTTTCAAGTTCGCGCACAACTTCAGGGTGTTTTGAATAGACATTGCTTACCTGAAAAGAATCTTTTTCTAGATCATAGAGTTGGGCCGGTGGCGCACCGGTTCGTAACTTGCCGCCGACAACATCCGAGTTCGAATTCCCCGTGAATTTCAGAGAAGCAGCGCCAGCCAAGAGGTGGTCGCCGACATTCTTACCCTGAAACCCGCCGGAATCTTGTCGAGGTATGTATACCCATTGTTCGTGTCTAACCGTAAGATGCTCCGGGCTATTAGGTGAAATGATGAGTGTTTTACGAATCGGCAATTTTGGCGATCCGATAAAGTTAGCAAGCTGATTCATGCTATCCGGAGCCTCACCTTCTTTGAGCGGATAACCCACGACTGATGCCAGGGTCGCCGCCAGATCAATCTGACTCAACAAACAATCCGAAGTCGTATTCGCTGGAATCTTTCCAGGCCATCGCGCAATCATGGGAACCCGGTGGCCGCCTTCCCAGGCACCAAATTTGAAACCCAAAAGGTCGCCGTTCATCCGGTGTCCAGCACGCCAGGCCCTCTGGCCTGTGACGTGAAGCATGCCGCCATTGTCACTGGTGAAGATGACTAGCGTATTGTCCGCAACCTTCAGTTCGTTCAGAGTGATTAGAATCTCTCCTACAATCCAGTCAAGTTCATGGATGAAATCGCCATAGAGACCGCACTCACTTGTGCCAACGAACTGTTTGGCCGGTGTGAACGGATGATGAATATTCGTCGTTGCCAGATATAGAAAAAAAGGCTTTTGACCCGATCTCTGCTTCAACCAACTTACTGCTTTATCTTTCAGCGTCGTCCCTACCAATTCATCGATATAAAGCTTGTGAGCCGCTTCAGCTCCTCCAATCCTCTGATAACCACTTTTTTCTGGATATCGCTTGGTAATGGAAGTTTGTCCATACACCAACGGATCAGATGGGTCGGCTCCAACAACACGATGATTCTGGACATACACGAACGGCGGTCCGCTGTTGACGGATGGAATTCCGAAGTAGTATTCAAATCCCACTTCAAGCGGGCCGGGCTTTAGTTCGCCATTCCAGTTTGGTTCCTTCTCTCCAAAACCCAAATGCCATTTCCCGATGCACGAAGTGACATATCCAGCGTCTTTTAATAGTGAAGCCAGCGTCAGATGAGTCACGTCAATGGTCAATCGCTGGTTGGTTGGAGTCGGCCCCCAGAAGTTCTTTCTTAATGGGTATCGGCCGGTCAGGAGACCGTAACGTGAAGGTGAGCAAACGGCAGAGGCCGTGTGCGCATCGGTGAAACGCCGCCCCTCCCTTGCCAGGCGGTCAATGTTGGGTGTTCGCACATGGGTGGCGCCATAACAGCCAAGATCTCCGTAGCCTAGGTCATCGGCATTGATCAGCACAATATTTGGCATTGGCTGAGCTGCAGAATACTCAGCAAAACACGCGCAGGCTGCGATTGTTGTGAGTAGGAGGTGTTTCATTTGCCTTTAGCTTTCACTTTTTCGAGACATCATGAAACGACCGTCACAGAGCTGTGGCTATTTGACCTCGGCGTAGGGATTAAAAAGGCGGAGGGGAACGCCATTGTCGGTTATGCCATCCGCGAGTTTGCGGGTTTCGGTGTGTCCGTCGAGAAAAACGACGGTGGTTTGGCCCGCATGCCGATCGTCGTCGGCTCGGATCATGCGGGGACTGGCGTTGCGACGGCCCCTTGCGTTATAGGGCGTATGATCATCCCTCCAGACATTCCACCCCGAATAGTTGTGCGGTTGAAGCTGGCCGTCATCATTAATTTCCATTAAGTAGGCAACTTTGGTGAAGCCAGGGATGGAACTGATTTTCTGGTAGGGAATGGCCGCATATTGGCGGGTTCTCTTGAACAAATTGAAATCAATCGAGTTGATCGTGTAATGGAGAGCGAAGGGTACACGCCGGTTGGAACCGCTCTTCAGTGCCGGGCAATGGTAGACTTCGATTCGCATATAGGCTTCATAGAGCGTCTGCTCATTATGAAAGTCCCTGGATTTGATGTTCTTGTCAACGTAAGGCGCCAGTAAATTTGCAAAGAAATAGCCGCCACCGAATGTGTCACCCGGCACCCAGTCATCATGGTCAGAGGCATAGAATTGTGTCGCGAGTCCCAACTGGCGAAGGTTGTTGAAACACGCGACGGTTTTGGCTTTTGCCTTGGCCTTGGCCAGGGCCGGGAGCAGAAGGGAGGCGAGGATCGCGATAATGGCGATCACCACTAGAAGCTCAATAAGCGTGAAAGCCCCACGCTTACGGATTTCAATTAACGAGGGAATGGATTTCATATATGATGAATATTATAACAGGGGAAGCTGGGAATGGCAAAGGAATACTGAATTGTTTTGGAACGGCGTTCCTGCCTCTTTCCCGTTGCCAAAATGGTGTTGTGAGGTTGTTTTTGGGCCATATTGCGGTGTGTATGGTCGGGTTGGTTTAGTTGCCGGCAGCTTTCAATTCTTCACCCGTCTTGCCGCCGTGTTTGCGGAGGAGGGCGGCGGTTTCGCTCAGAATTTTTCCGTAGGCACGGTCGCCCTCTGCTACTGCGGTTCGCTGATTAGAAACGGCCAAATATAGCGGTGTTTGGCCTTTAGCATTTATCGCATTTACATCCGCGTCGTTGACAAGAAGCAGTTCGACGGTTTTCTTGAGACCATACCAAGCGCAAAATGCAAAGGAGTGTATTTAACTTTATCCTTCGTATTCACATCCGCGCCTTTGGCAATCAGCAATTCGACGACCTCCTTGTGACCTTGACAAGCCGCCCAAAGCAAGGGAGTCTAATCGAGGCGGACTCCTTCTTCCTGAACATGTGGGTGAAAAAGCCTCCCGCAAATGGCTTCCTTTAAACCAAATTGAGAGCGTATGGCTGCACTTGTGCATCCTACTTTGTAGCCGACAACGCTTTCCCCAACGTCCATTCGTTTCTGTGCAACACAGTCCTGAACTTCATATGCTTCAGCAATGGAAAGCTTATCGAGAGTAGATTCGTTCTCACCCGGCCAATCTTTTTGGTAGAAAGCGTGGAAGAATTTATCAGCTAAAGTTTCCAGAAAGCTCATTTTCTTGATCTATAATTTCTCTTTAATGGGCTGGGTTTTCATACCAGATTACGCCGAGTTCTTTGCCCTTATAACCTTTTGCAAGGTATGGCCCTTTTTCTTCGACAGTGAGCACATCGAGGTCGCCGTCGTGATCAAGGTCTATTAATTCAACGAGGTCATTGATGAATCCTTCCGGTCCACTGATAGAGGTCGCTGTCCAGTGCGACTCGCTTGGTTCTTGTTTGTAGGATAACCAAAAGGTGCCGATTTTTCCATCGGTCGCATGTTCGCAGACGACCACAAGATCCACTTGCCCATCGAGATTGATGTCGGCTACTTGAAGTGCCTTAGCTCCAGCAGCACCGGGTGGTATTTCAATCATATGGGTTTCCCATTTGAGTGGTGATTGAGAAACGCGGCGGTGGTAGCGAATGGAGCCGCCTTTCACCGCAACAATGACGTCTTCCAATCCATCCTTATCGAGGTCTACAATAGTGTTGTGCAATGCTTCATACTCGTTGACAGCGCCGATGCGGTGTTCTTTCCAGACACCCGAGCTAGCTTGGGCGGCACCGGGGTTTTCTAGCCAAAGCGCGCCTCGCCCTGAGCCCTTACGATCGGTAGCAAGAATGTCGAGGTCTCCATCCTTATCAATATCGCTTGGCCTTAAGGTCATGAACCATCCGCCGGGGAGGAGCGGGTGCCAACGCCAGCTCTTCATGTCGCGTGCATTCTCCGGCACTTCGAACCAACCCAGAGCAGCGTTCTGTTTTTTAGATCCAGCGACTATGTCGATCCCCGCTTTCCCATCGACCTGCATTGCAAATGCGTACATCCAGCCAACGGCCTCCGACTTAAAGGGAATTTGCGTTGTGGTCCACGCCGAAGGATCGAGTAGTTTGTTGCGATCGGTAGGGCACCAGTGGACGAACATCGAACGCGTCTTCCCTTCGCAGGAACTCACGACATCGAGATTCCCGTCACCATCCAGGTCGATAAAAAATGAATCCTCAGGATCGCCTACCTCGCCAACGGTTACTGCAGGCCAATAGTCTTTTACCTTCTCTTTGCCAGGGTTGATATAGACGCGCACGACACCGCCTTGTTCCCAGGGGGTAGTGATGTCGAGCAAACCGTCGCCATTGATATCCGCAAGGCGAACCCCGTCCGGCCCGAATGAGGAATCATCAATCGTGTGGCGTTTCCATTGCCCTTCAGGCCAGGTGTCGGGAACTTCAACAGCTCCGGATCGAGAGCTTTTTACTGTGGCGCAACCTGCGAGGAAAAGGGCTAAGAGCATGTATAAATTAAATCTCATGTTTCTTTGTGGCTAGGGTTGGAAATCAGCGGTGCCCGAAGACCACCCGTCTGAATTGATTTATTATTTATTAAAACGACTCTTGCAGCAAAAATCTTCTCCAGGAAATCAATCAGGTGGAAATATATCGAGCACTTGGGACTTGAGCCAGCAGTCGTCGTCGCAATTGCTCATAAGGGACATCCTGCTCGGCGCAATCAATCCTTGCCGCCATCGCGCCTCCCACACCCCACAACCAGCACGGCTGCGATTGTTGTGAGTAGGAGGTGTTTCATTTCAACATGACCTAGAAAGTTGAGAAGAGTGTCTTATAATCGTTACATGGCGTAAAACCCTTCCCCCCTCACCCCCCCTCAGTAAAACTGGTGGAATTAAATCTCTGCATTTTTTCTGCATTTTTTCTGCGTATATCTGCAATCTCATGCGGATTTTGGGTAATAAGAACAAACGAAGAGCAACAGCTAGAACAGCTTTAAGTTGCTTGTTATCAGGAAGAAAAGATGGAGCCAGCGGTCGGGATTGAACCGACGACCTGCTGTTTACGAATGGTA
>Ga0066369_10000625_pt1 | contig 14857 bp, 14 predicted proteins | sample Knorr_S7_td_Bott_FD_70972 | JGI IMG/M metagenome (GOLD analysis project Ga0066369, IMG submission 70972) | Marine microbial communities from Southern Atlantic Ocean transect - Knorr_S7_td_Bottom_ad_4513_LV_A | ecosystem: Environmental > Aquatic > Marine > Oceanic | place: Southern Atlantic... | reverse complement strand
TGGCCCGGGCAAGGCGCTGATCGGATTCATGCGGCGGATCGATCGCGACATCGAGATGCTGAACGTCGGCGACTGCGACAGCTTGGCCAAGGCGGCAGAGTCGCTCAACGCCTGACTTGAAAAACCGGGGTCGCAGGCAAAAGGGGCAATGCCCCGATGCTATACCAGCCCAGAGCAACGCTCTGGGAAACCGATCGTGAAAAACAAAGGAGGGCTGAAGGCCCGTTTCATTGATGAGCTTTACCGAGCGATTGGGGCGCGATGGGACGGGCCTTCAGCCCTTATGGATTTGGCGGGGCAGATTCCCGGGGCGATGCCCCGGGCTGGTATGGGGCCCCGCCTTCGGCGCTGATTTTCCACCACACCACAGGTGCATGCGCATGAATGTGTCCTGACTTGAAAAACCGGGGCCACGGTGCAACCGTCGGCGACCAGCGAGAATCGTCAATGGCCTCCACACTCAAGTCACTTCGCGCCCTCTCCGCCCCGTCGCGGGTGCGGTTGGTGGCGTTGCTCAACGAGAGCGAGTTGACGGTGCGCGAGTTGACCGAGATCACCGGCATGCGCCAGTCCGGCGTCTCGATGCACCTTGGCCAAATGCAGGAGGCCGGCCTCGTTGCGTCGAGTCGCGATGGCAAAAACGCCTACTACCGCATCGCCCGCGACAACGGTGCCGACAGCAGCAAGCTGGTGGAGTTGGCGGCCGCTGGGGCGGTGGAGATTCCGGAGCACGCGTCCGACCTCGTGAACCTGAAGCGCATTCTCGAGCGGCGCGAAAATCAGGACCTTGTTTATTTCAACCGCGTCGCTGGCCGGTTCGACAGCGTGTACGGGCCGGGCCGCTCGTGGCAGGCGTTTGGCCAACTGCTGCTTCGGCTCGTGCCGGAGATTGTCGTCGCCGACCTTGGCTCCGGCGAGGGGTTGCTCAGCGAGTTGCTCGCGCGAAAATGCAAACGCGTCATCGCGGTGGACAACTCGGCGGAGATCGTCAAGTTCGGCCAGGCCAAGGCGGGGCGAAACGGCTTGGCCAATCTCGAGTTTCGGCAGGGCGACCTGCAGCATCCGCCGATCGACGACGCGTCGGTGGACCTCGCAATTCTCAGTCAGGCGCTGCATCACGCCGAGGAACCGGCGCAAGCTATCGAGAGCGCGTTTCGCATCCTCAAACCCGGCGGACAGTTGATGATTCTCGACCTCGTCGCGCACAAGTTCGACCAAGCACGCGAGTTATTCGGCGACCGCTGGCTGGGCTTCGCCGAGAGCGAAATGCACCAGTGGCTCGAGTCGGCCGGCTTCGCGCAGATCGACATCAGCGTCGTGTCGCGCGAGGAGAAGGAGCCACACTTCGAGACGCTGCTGGCCAGCGCAACGCGCCCAGCCTAGGCGCGGCGAACAGACTGTGTTTTTCACAAAAAAACATCCGGCCGTTCACCCTCATCCGGCCTTCGGCCACCTTCTCCCTGAGGGAGAAGAAATCAAACGGAAGGTGGGGCGCGCTGTCCCCAGCGCGCCGGGGGCTGTTGCGGACGGCTGGGGACAGCCGTCCCTACCCTCGGCGCTTGGCCAACGCGTAAGCCCCGGAGGGGCGGCATGCAATAGCCCGGGGCGTCAGCCCCGGGAACAACGCAAAAAAACAAACAAGCCCCGCAGGGGCGGCACAAAAACAATCATGGATGGACAGGATTTTGAAGGACTGAAAACTGAACACTCAAAAAGCGGTGCAGAGAACCGCACTCCAAGACGCTGTCGCGACCGACACGACTCCCTCTCCCCAGCGGGAGAGGGCCGGGGAGAGGGAGAACGCGTGACAACCAACGAGGCCATGAGATGCACTGTTAAATCGCTGATATAAAAATGGGATCGCATCTTTACAACAGCGGCATTGGCAAGGTCGCTTGGTTTGTGCGCCGCTTTGGGGCGGGCGAGCTGTTTCTCAAGCCGTTGCGGTGCGTGTTCGCGCCGTTGATCATCCCGCGCTTGGCCAAGGCGGAGTTTACGTTCGAGGGCAAATCGCTGCCGCTGTTTTATCACCGCTACAACATGACGTGGGCCACCGAGCGCGCCGTCGAGGTGCCGGTCGCGGGCGAGTTCCTCCGCCGATTCGCCGGTAAATCCGTGCTCGAGGTCGGCAACGTCACGCCGCATTACCTCGACACCGGCCACACGATTCTCGACAAGTTCGAGAGCGGCCCCGGCATCATCAACGAGGACATCGCCGACTTCGCGCCGAGCGAGCGGTTCGACTTGATTCTGTCCGTCTCGACCTTCGAGCACATCGGTTTCGACGACGAGGCGGACGGCGACAGCGGCAAGAAAATCAGCCAAGCCATCGCGACTTGCCGGGGGTTGCTGGCTGTCGGTGGCCAACTTGTTTTGACGCTGCCGCTTGGCTACAACCCGGCGCTCGACCGCATGATCGCCGACGGGCAACTCGGCAGCGACCGCGCCACTTTTCTCAAGCGCACCGGCCGCTTGGCTTGGCAAGCCGTGGACGCCGATACCGCCTTGGCCAGCGAGTACGGTCGGCCGTTCCCGTACGCCAACGCCGTGATGATCGCGCAGTTCGGAGGGCTGCCGAAATGACGCCGCTGCGCTTCCTCATGCTGAACTGGCGCGACACGGAGAACCCTCTCGCCGGTGGCGCTGAGCGCGTCACGCTGCGGCACATGGCGGAACTCGTGCGGCGCGGACACGAGGTCATTTGGTTCGCAAATAATTTTGACGGCGCGGAGCGCGAGACGGTGATTGACGGCATCCGGATCATCCGCGGCGGCGGGCGCGGCACGTCCATTTTGCACGCACGCCGATGCTGCCGTGAGCATGGGCCGTTCGACTTGGTGATCGATCAGCATCACGGCCTCCCGTGGTTCGCGCACTGGTGGTCGGGCACGAAATGCGTCGCTTACATTCACGAGGTGCTCGGGCCGATTTGGCGCGCGTTTTACGGTTGGCCGACCAGCGCGATTGGCCAAGCGCAGGAGCGGTTTTTTCAGCGGCTTTACGCCGGCGTCCCGTTTTGGACCGTGTCGGAATCGACTCGCCAGCAACTGCTCGGCCACGGCGTGCGCGATGTCAGCGTTTGGCCAAACGGCACCGACACCGAGCCGCTTCCGGCCCTCCCGGCCAAGCGCTTGGGCGTGCCGCTGCGACTCGTCGCCCTCGCGCGCCTCGCCCCGAACAAGCGAGTCGGCCATGTGTTGCGGGCGGTTGCGTTGCTGCGCGAACAGGGCTGCGACGCGGAGCTGACCGTCATCGGCTGGGGACAGGATCAATGGCGGCTCGAGGCGCAGGTTGACGAGCTTGGCCTGTCGGGTGCCGTGACGTTCGCCGGCCGGCTCGACGATGCAGAAAAAAATATCGAGCTGCAAAAAGCGCACCTGCTGCTGCACACGTCGATGCGCGAAGGCTGGGGCTTGAATGTGATCGAGGCCAACGCGATGGGCACGCCGGCGGTGGTCTATCCGGTCGGCGGTTTGGTGGACTCGACCGTGCACGGACAGACCGGCTTGGTCAGCGAAGCCGAGACGCCGGAGAGCTTGGCCAAGGCCGTCATCGGCTTGGCCAACGACCCGGCGAAATATGACGCGATGCGCACGGCGGCGTGGGAGCGGTCGTTCGATTTTCGCTGGGAGAGCGTGCTGCGCCCGACCTGCGATTGGCTGGAAAACATGGCCAGCGACACAGAGGCTGTGTAGCTTGCCCGCCGATCAAGGTTGTGACGCCGCTTTTCGAGATTGAATCCCTGACTCACCGGTACGGTTCCGTGCTGGCGCTGGACAACTTGTCGTTGTCCGTCGAGCCGGGGGCGATCGGTTTGGTCGGGCAAAACGGCGCGGGCAAATCGACGCTGATAAAAATCTTGCTCGGCCTCGTGCGGCACACCGCCGGGAAGGCGCGGGTGTTCGGCGCGGACGTCACAAAAAATGGCGTCGGGTTGCGTGGCCGCATCGGCTACATGCCGGAGCGCGAAGGCGTTGTGCCGGGGCTCAACGGCATCGAGTACGTGGCGCTGGCTGGCGAGTTGAACGGCATGCCTCGCAAGCAGGCGTTGCGGCAGGCGCACGAGATTCTCTCGCAGCTTGGCCTTGAGGAGGCGCGTTACCGACGGCTCGAGAATTACTCCGCCGGCATGCAGCAACGCATCAAGCTCGCGGCGACGCTGGTGCACGATCCGGATCTGCTGCTGCTCGACGAGCCGACCTCGGGACTCGATCCCGACGGCCGCACGGCGATGCTCTCGCTGCTCAAGTCGCTCGCGCGGCGGCCCGGAAAGTCGCTGGTTTTATCAACGCATCTGCTTGGCGACATCGAGCGGGTTTGTCGGCACGCGATCATTTTGGAGAAGGGGGCGGTCGCGGCGTCGGGCACGCTCGACGAGTTGCTCGTCGGCCAGCCGCACGCATTTTTGCTTGAGTGGAAAACCGGCGGCGACGCGGCCGGTCGTGACTTGCTCGCCGCGCTGCAGCGGGAGGGCGCGGAGGTGACACTCGGCGACGAGCTTGGCCAAGCGCGGGCAGTCGTGTCGGAGCAGTGGCCGACGCAGCGGTTTTTTCAACTTGCCCGCGAGTGCGGGGTGACGCTGACCGGCCTCGAGCCGGAGGAGATGGATTTGCGAACGGTGTACCGCCGACTCGTCGGTATGGAGAGCGCCGCGCCGCCGGTGATCGGCTTGGCCAAGCGCGCCGAAAGCGGGGTGGCCGCATCGTGAGTGACGCGTCGGCGACAGACTGGAAGGAGCGGCCGCGAGCCGCTTGGCTGGCCGTTTGGCCGATCGCGCTCACGGCGTTGCGGCTGGTGTTTCGCCGCAAATTGTTTTGGCTGATGCTGGGGTTTGCGCTGCTGAATTTCCTGTTCGTCTTTGGCGCGATTTATTTGCTGGCGACGTTGAAGGCGCAGCAGCCGGACATCGGTAAAATGCTCACGGCGATGCTTCCCGACTTGGCCGGCACGGGAAAAACATTTCTCAACTTCATGTTTGCGCAGGGCACGGTGACTATGATTTTACTGGCATTCGCCGGTTCAGTGCTGGCTGGTAACGACCATCTCCGGGGCGGGCTGACGTTTTATCTGTCGCGCCGAATCAACGTGCTGCACTACACGGGCGGCAAGTTGCTGGCGATCGGTTTGCTCGTCAGCCTGACGACGACGCTCCCGGCGCTGGTGCTGTTTCTCGAGCAGGGAATGCTTGGCGACACGGCAAAATATTTCGGCGAAAACTACAACATCGCTTTCGGCATCCTTGGCTACGGCGGGCTGATCGCCGTGACGCTTGGGCTGCTGTTGTTCGCGATGGTGTCGTGGATGCCGCGGCCGGTTCCGCTGGTGATGTCGTGGGCCTGCCTGTTCGTTTTCCTGCCGGTGCTTAGTGAGATTTTGAGCAAGGTGTTCGACGACCGGCATTGGCTGCTGCTGAATCTTTGGCGCGACCTGTACGCGCTTGGCAGCCGTTGTTTCGGCGAGGCGGCGGTGCGCTCCCGCGACGCGGCGCAATTGCCGGAAGCGGCGGCGGTGATCGTCGCCGTTTGCCTCCTCTCATTTATCGCGATCGTGTTTCGCATTCGCCGATTGCGGCACCAGTCATGAACACCGAATCCAGAGCGACGACTGCCCTGGCCGAGGTGCGAAATGTGTCCAAGTGGTTCGGCCCGGTGATGGCGCTCAACGGCGTGAGCCTCGACATCGGCCCCGGCATCACCGGCTTGGTCGGGCCAAACGGCGCGGGCAAAACGACATTGCTGCGGCTGCTCACCGGGCAGATCAAGCCGAGCCTCGGCGGGATCGACGTGTGCGGCCGTGACGCTTGGTCGGCCAGGGCGAAGGATCACATCGGGCTGTGCCCGTTCGGCGACGCGACGTGGGACGAGTTGTCGGGGCGGCAGTTGATGCGCGTGACGGCCGGGCTGCGAGGGTTCACCGGGGCCGAGGCGCGGCGGCGTGCCGAGTCGGTGCTCGAGACGGTCGGCATGGCCAAGCGCGCCGACCGGCCGGTGCGCACGTACTCGAAAGGCATGCGGCAACGCATCAAGCTTGGCCAAGCGCTGGTGCACGACCCCGATTTGCTCGTGCTTGACGAGCCGCTCAACGGCGTGGATCCGGTTGGCTGCGAGGAGTTGAACGGACTGTTCCGCAACTTGGCCGCGCAGGGGAAAGCCGTGCTGGTGTCGAGCCATATTTTGCACGAGATGGATCAGTTGGCCGACCGCATCCTGTTCATCTGCCGGGGCAAGCTGCTGGCCTCCGGCTCGCTGGTGGAGATTCGCGACATGCTCGACGATCACCCGCTGAAGGTGCGCATCTCGTGCGAATCGCCGCGCCGAATCGCGCCGCAACTGCTCACACTCGAGTCGGTGAAATCCGTGAGCATCGAGCCGCCGAGCGACCTGCTGCTTGAGGTGCAAAACCCGGGCCGGTTTTATGCCGAGTTCGGCGAGTTCGCCGCCGGGAACGACGTTCAAGTGCATCGGCTCAAAGCCACCGACACCTCGACCGAGGCGGTGTTCGATTACCTGATGGAACGCGCCGCGCGGCCGGAATAACGACATGGACACCGCCCCAAAAACATCGACCTTGGCCGCCTGTTTGCAGGTGTTTCGGCTGTCGTTGCGGCGTCAGTTTTTCACGCGGCAAACGATCGTCATGCTCGTGCTGCTGGGGTTGGCGGTGCTGATCACGTACTTGTGGTCGCTGCCCAAGCCGTGGAATCAAGATCCGCGCACGGCGGCCGAGTTGGCCCGTCAAATCGTGCTGCCGCTGTACATGGGATTCCTGCTGCCGGTCATCTGCCTCGGCTACGCCTCGGCGGCCATCGCGGACGAGCGCACCGGCGAAACGCTCGTTTACCTGCTCACGACCAATATCCCGCGCCCGCTCATTTACCTGTCCAAATACGCCGCCGCGCTGCTGCTCACGCTCGGCATGACACTCGGCGGCCTTGGGGCGCTGTGCCTCGTGCCGGGCAAAATTGGCCTCGAGGCGCTGGGCGTTTTTTGGACGGTCACCGCCTGCGCGACGACGGCTTACGTAGGACTGTTTTTGCTGTTCAGCGCCTGGGTGCGGCGGGCGACTTTTCTCGCGTTGGCCTACGCGCTGATGATCGAGACACTCACCGGCAACATCCCCGGCGTCGTCAAGCGGATCACCGTTTCGTTTTACGCCAAGAGCTGGCTGTACGAGTCCGGCGAGCCGCTCGACCTTGCGCCGGGCGGTGTTGCGCTTGGCCTGTTCGACCCGGTCACGGCGGCGACGGCGCAGTGGGTGCTCGGCTTGGTCTCGGTGGGATTCGTCGCGCTGGGCATGTGGCTTTTTTCGCGGAAGGAATATGACTGAGCCGGTGCGCCAAACCGCCGAGCGTGCGCTGCGCCGGTTCGCCCCGCCGCTGCACCGCTGGCTGCAACGCCGCTCCGGCCGCCGCTTGGCCAAGCGCTTCGGCACTGCCGAGGAACGCTTCCGGCACATTTACGAATCGAACCACTGGAGCGAGGCCGAGTCGGTGTCCGGCCCCGGCTCGACGCTGGAGGAAACCGAGCCGATCCGCCGCGAGCTCCCGACGCTGCTCAAGGAGCTGGGCGCGACCTCGCTGCTTGATTTGCCGTGCGGCGATTTTCACTGGATGCAGCACGCCGACTTGTCTGGCATCGACTACATCGGCGGCGACTTGGTCGGCGAGTTGATCGAGCGCAACCAAGCGCAACACGCGAGCGACGGCGTGAGCTTTCGCAAACTGGACTTGGTTCACGACAAGTTGCCGCAGGTCGATGCCGTGTTGTGCCGCGACTGCCTCGTGCATTTATCGTTCGCCGACGCGCGGGCGGCCTTGGCCAACGTCGCCCGCTCCGGGGCCAAGTGGCTGCTGACGACGAGCTTCCCGAGCGTGGAGCGAAACGACGACATCGTCACCGGCCAATGGCGTCCGCTCAACCTCACGCGTCCGCCGTTCAACCTCCCCGAGCCAACCAAGCGCATCGCCGAAAACTGCGGCGAAGCCGAGTTCTCCGACAAAGTGCTGGGCGCGTGGGAGGTTGCCAAATTGCCCAATTAAACCGTTTGCGATTGTATCCCGTTTGGGGTACTTTTCGGTCGTTGGAGATACGATTATGAGTAAAACTGCGATGATTAGGGCTAGATTGGAGCCAGAGTTGAAAGAAAACGCCGAGACGATCCTTCATCGACTCGGACTGAATGCGACGCAGGCGATCACGATGTTTTACAAGCAAGTCGAGCTGCGCGACGGGCTGCCGTTTGACGTGGTCATCCCGACACCGAGCACCAAGCGGACATTCGACGCAACGGATGCCGGACGGAATCTCGTCATCTGCGAGAATGCTGACGACATGTTCGATAAGCTGGGTGTTTGATGTTCACGCCAGTTTACACGAAGCAGTTTGAGAAAGATCTGAAACGCTGCAAGCGGCGTGGCAAGAATCTCGATAAGTTTAAAATTCTCGCAAGGTCACTGCTTGCCGGCGAGACGCTGGACCCCATCCACCGGGATCACAAACTGGCGGGAAATTATCTTGGCCGGCGCGACTGCCACATCGAGTCCAACTGGCTGTTGATCTACAAGATCGACGGGAACCAACTCATCTTTGAGCGCACAGGAACCCACTCAGACCTGTTCAAATAGACGGTCAACACCCGTCGCGTTGGCCAAGCGCGGTCAGCGGGGGCGGCGTTCGGGGGGTGGGCGGAGTTCTGTCTCGTCTAGTTTTCCGTCTTTGTTTCGGTCGAGTGTCTTTAGGCGGGCCACGGCTTCCTCGATTTCTCGGGCGGAAATCTCGCCGTCTTTGTTTTTGTCCAGCGCGTCCATTGCCGGGAGCATTTGCGTGACTCGCGGCGGGCCGCCGGGGGGATTGGGCGGGCGGCGGCGGGAGCGGCGGCCCTCGATTTTTGCTCCGTTACTCTTGCCTGCCAACTGCGCGTTCACCGACTCGATGCGCCGGGTGATGAACGGCTTGATCGCCAGCACGCGACGGTTCACCGCACGGTTGATGCCTGCCTCGTCGCCGTCGATGCCCATCCGAAGCCCCTCCACATCGTCTCCGCTCATGTGTGGCGTGATGGCCTGCTCGAAGGCTGCGATGCGGGCGAACAGCTTGGCCTCGGTGAAGTCGTTTTGCATCAGTTTGGCCAAGGCGGTCCTGTAAAGCTTTGGGAATTGTTCGGTCGCAAACAGTCGTTCGACAATGCGGCGACGGGAGATCCACGGCCGGTCGATGCCCCAGTTGACCAGTGTTTCCGGGTCGCGCCCCATGGTGAAGGTGCCGAACGTCTCGTTGAGATCCCACGGCAACATCCGCAGCTTGCCGTCGGCCTTGTCCATGACCAGATAGTAGTTGTGCGGCATGCCGATGTAGCTGTCGATGTTCACGAGGATGCAGGTCGCGGCGAGGTAGGCGGCGAACTGCCCGAGGTCCATCCGCTTGCCGATCTCGCGGGCGAACTCGTCGTCCGATCCCTGCTCGACCAGCTTGAGCAGCTCGGCGAACTGCCGGATTTGGCCTGTGTTCTTTTCCCCCACCTTGATGCTGTAGCGCTCGTAGGCTTCCGGTTCCCCGCCGAGATAGCGCCAGTCGTCCATCGACTCCGGCTTCATCAACAGGCTGCCCTTTGAGGCCTCGCCCAGGTTCTGTCCGATGAAACGATCATCCACCTGCTCGATGATCACGTAGATGCCCAGCGGCTTTTTGTCGGCCAGACCCTCGATCGTCAGCGTGACGTTGGCCCAGCCGACGCCCGGCGTGGCCAGCCCGGCGGCGCGGTACAGTTCGTAGCCGAGTTTCTCCTTCATAAACGCGGAGTCGAGGAAGGCGTTGGAGAAATTGAGCTTGGTGCGTCCGTGCAGCTTTTGGCCCTTGACGAACCGGTTGGTGTCGATCTTGAACGGCCGCTTCAGTCCGCGTGAGGCGAAGCGGTACGACGAGTTGCCCTTGAACCGCATACCGGTGTCCGGGAGCGACAGGCCGTCGATGACCACCTTCGTCTTGGCGTAGGGAAACTGGTTGCCGAAGTCTACCCGAGGACCGTCCTCGCCGGGACGACGTTCGCGTCGCTGAGGTTGCATCGCGTCCCACGCTTCGCGCGTGATCGAGATTTGGACGTCGAGCACGTGGTTCTCGGCATAGACGGAGTTCCAGAACACTGCATCGGCTTCTTTCTCCGCCGCTTGGCCAAGTGATGCAAACAAGGCAATGCCAAGCCAGGCGATCATCGAAACCCGTTTCAAGAAGGGCATGCGAAAAAAAGTAGCCCGCCGTCACCGCTTGGCCAAGCGCAAATGGCGAACGGCAAGGCACCCGCCGACGATCACGAACAGAATGGCCAAGTGCTGGCTGGGCGACAGCGGGGGAATCAAGCTGATCGCTCCACGGTTGTCGCCGCGGAGGTACTCGACGAAAAACCGCCCCGTTCCGTAGGCGATCAAGTACACCGCAATCCGGTGGCGGGGCGGCACCTTGAGTTGCGTGGCCAAGCCAAGCGCGATCAACAGGCCCATCTCGTACAACTGCGTCGGGTGCACCGGCAGCACACCGTGGAGTTGGCACGCCGGGCTGTCGGCGGGAAATTGCACGCCAAGGAAACTGTCTGTCGGCAAGCCATGGCAGCACCCCGCCATGAAACAGCCCAAGCGTCCCCAAGCGTGCATATAACAGACGAACGGAATCGTCAACTCGAGATATTGCCTCAGCGGCACGTGAAACGCCTTGGCTGCGACGAACAGGATCGTCGCGCCGCCGATGAGTCCCGGCATGGCGGCCGCTGTGCCCCACGGCGCTTGGCCATTGTACAGCCATCGAGTGACGACCATTGCGAACACCCACCCGCCCCCGCAGGCCAGCCCGAGGCAGTAGAGGTATTTGCCGGATTCAGTCCGGGCGAGCTTTTGTTTTCGGGCGGCGGCATCCACCCCGATGAACAGGTGGCAGACGCCGAGAGCGATCAACAGCGAGTACGTGTGAATCTGCCCGGGATGCGTGCCAAATGGAATGGGGATGACCGGCCACATGGAATGGTTGCCTGCGAAAAGAAAAACACCCAATCGGACAAAAGTCCATTGGGTGTGTGGTTGGCGAGATGGCTGTGAATCAGGCCTCGGCCGCAGCCGCCACGGTTGGCGCAGCGATAAACGCCAGGATCCCGGCGACCAATTGGAGGATGTTCGAAATTCCAATGGAAGGGAAATTGCCCGCCCAAAGCGATATCACCACAGCACCCAGGATCAGTACACCGCCAATCGTTGCCTTGTTGCCTTTGCCAAGGGCGATAAAGGCCATGATAGTGCCGATCAGGCCAAGAATCCCCTGGGCACCGGCAAACATTGCCAAATTTCCAGCCACAGCCGCAGCTTCATCTGCTCCAGCGTCTAATTCCGAAAGGCCCTCTTGGAGTTCAGCCTTTTGCTCCTCAGTCAGCCCACCTTCTCCGGATTCCTCCGCGGCTTCTGTTACGCCTTGTTCAATAGCTTCGCCCATGCCGCCCATGACTCCGGCGCAGGCACCGGCGCAGGCACCAAGCGCCAGTGCCATGATACTACCGATCAGGCCCAATACTAGGATTGCAACTTTCATGTTTTTTATCTCCTTTCAGTTTATTCGGGCGGAACATCCATCCGAAGTGCGTACCGTGTGCCATCGTTTTTTTCTGTCAAATAAATAAAAAAAATCTATAAATTAATCTATTGACAGATGAACCGGTGCTTGATTGGCTTAATAACCCGCATCTAAACTGCCCACTTTGGGATGGAATCGTGGTTATTGGCGATCGCAGGTCCGGTTTGGGCTTGAGTTGGCTTGGGTGAAAACCCAAATTCGGGGGGTGTTCCGTGCTGTATGTTTTGGGCGTTGGCTCGCCTTTGTTCTGCTGGTCTGGCCTGTTTTGGCTGAGGCGGGGCATTGGGCGTTTGTGCCTCCTCAAAAAACACCGTTACCGACCGTCCGCAATGCCGATTGGCCAAGCAATGAGTTGGATCGGTTTATTCTGGCCAAGCTTGAGGCGGTGGGTGTTGCGCCTTCAAAGCAGGCTTCCCGGTCGGCTTTGGTGCGGCGGTTGTATTTGGATTTGACCGGATTGCCGCCTGCGCCGGAGGAGGCCTTGGCGTTTGTTCAGGATGATTCCCCGAGGAATTATTCCCGGCTTATCGAGCGGTTGCTGGCATCGCCGCGCTTTGGGGAGAGGCAGGCTCAGAACTGGCTTGATTTAGCCCGGTTTGCCGACACGTCGGGGTATGCGGCGGATCGTACACGCAATGTCTCACCGTATCGTGATTGGGTGATTGATGCGCTGAACGACAACATGCCTTTCGATCGTTTTTCGATCGATCAACTCGCCGGTGATTTGGTTCCGAACGCGACCTCGGAGCAGCGGGTGGCCAGCGCGTTTCATCGCCACTCGATGCAGGCCAAGGGCAACAACCCACGCAAGGAGGAGTTTCGGGTCAAGGGTATTGTGGACCGGCTTCAAGCGACCGGCCGAACCTGGCTTGGGCTGACGCTGGAGTGCGCCGAGTGTCACGACCACAAGCATGACCCGATCAGTCAGCGGGAGTATTACGAGTTGTTCGCGATCTTTAACAATGTGCCGCACCTCGGCACCGGCTACGGGGTCCACGGGCCGATGATGTCGTACACGCCGCGGGAGGCCCAGCTTGAGCAGGAGCGCTTGGCCAAGCGTTTGGCTGTCTTGAGGGGGCAAATGCCGCTTGGCCAAGTGAAGCATGAGGGGTTGATCGGCGAGTGGCAGGCACCGACACAGGCCGAGGATGCGGCCCGGTTCAGCCTGACCGGGAGCATGACCATCACGGCGGAAATTCAGACAACCGGTGCGATTGGCGACATTGTTTCGAAGTACGATTGGAAGGCCGGGGAGCGGAGTTATGTTTTTGGTGTCGGCGGCGAGGGGGATGAGAAGTCCGAGCCGGGCAAATTGTTTGCCTGGTTTTCCTCCGATGCAGCGACATTCAAGGGGGTGGTGGCGTACGGCAGCCAGCGGGTGGATGACGGTCAACCGCATCACGTGGCCATGGTGTTTGAAGCCGGCCAGTCGGTTCGCTTTTTTGTCGATGGCATCGAAGATGAGGCGGTGCGAATCGATGGGCCGATCCCGAAAAAAGTTGCCCAGAGTGCGCGGGGTCTGGCGGTGGGTGCGGGGTTTGAGAATTCATCCAGGGCGACCGCGTTTCGTTTTGAGGGCCGCTTGGCCAACGTGCGGTTGTATGATCGGATGATTTCGAATCCGAGTGGGCTGGATCTTTCGAAACCGGAGGTCGCGGAGTACCGGCGCTTGGCCAAGCGCTTGGCCAAGGCTGGAGGTGCGTCGATCGAAGTGCCGGTGATGGATGAGTTGCCGGAGCCGCGCGAAACGCATGTGCTGGTTCGAGGCGATTTCAAAAACAAGGGCGAGCGGGTGTTTGCGGGTGTGCCCAAAATAATGCCGGCCCTTTCGACGGCAAATGGGGCATCGCCAAATCGGCTCGATTTTGCTCGGTGGCTCTTCTCCGGCAAACAGCCGTTGACTGCGAGGGTGGCGGTCAATCGTATTTGGCAGCATCACTTTGGCGAAGGGCTCGTGCGGACAATGGCGGATTTTGGGCGTTACGGCGATCGACCGTCCCATCCGGAGTTGCTCGACTGGCTGGCGGTGCGCTTCGCCGAGAGCGGCTGGGACGTGAAGGCAATGCACCGGTTGATCGTGAACTCCGCGACCTATCGGCAGGCCTCGATGCGTCGGGCAGAACTCGGCAGAGTGGATCCGCAAAACCGGTTGCTCGCGTGGTTTCCGCGTGTCCGCCTGCCTGCGGAGCAGATTCGCGACGGGGCGCTGGCGGCGGCGGGGCAGTTGTCCGCGAGGATCGGCGGGCCGAGTGTTTTCCCCATGCAACCGGCCGGCCTGTATGAGGAGCGGGGTCAGGATTTGCCGGGCAACTCGAATTTCAAATGGCAAAACTCGATTGGCGAGGGGCAATTTCGTCGGTCGATTTACACTTACTGGAAACGGATGATGCTGCATCCGGTGATGTCGACCTTTGATGCGCCGCCGCGACAGGTTTGCGTGGCCAAGCGCTCGGTGACGAATACGCCGCAGCAGGCGTTGGTCGGGATGAACGAGCCGGCGATGCACGCGGCGGCACTGGCCTTGGCCAAGCGCCTGCCCAAGCTTGGAGGCGATCCGGAAAAGGTGCGGCACGCGTTTTGGCTCTGCTTTTCGCGCGAGCCGGATGCGCTGGAATTGCGACAATGCCTCGAGTTTGTGAAGCAACAACGGGAGCAGCGTCAGCTCACCGGCGGCGGCGAGTGGTCGGCCCTGGCGGCGGTGCTTTTGAATTTGGATGAACGACTGACCCGCGAATGAACATCGACTCTGCCCAATCCGATTTTCTCGCCGACCAAACGCGCCGTGCTTTTCTCGGTCGTGCCGCGGGCGGTTTCGGCGGCTTGGCGCTGGGTTGCCTGCTGCGGGAGAACTTGGCCGCGAAGCCGCTGAAGCCACATTTCGCGCCGCGTGCCAAGCGTGTGATCAGTCTGTTCATGTCCGGCGGGCCGTCGCATGTGGACACGTTTGACCCCAAACCGTTGCTCACCAAACTCGACGGCCAGCCGATGCCGGCGGACATCATCAAAAACCACGAGTTCGCGATGATCAAAACCAAAGAGCCGCAGGTGAAGGGATCGCCGTGGGCTTTCCGGACGCACGGGCAAAGTGGCACTGAGATTTCGGAACTGTTCCCGCACGTGTCGGGTGTGGCGGATGACCTGGCGGTGGTGCGGTCTCTGTACTCGGACACGTTCAATCACGACCCGGCAGTGACGTTTATGAACACCGGAAACGTGCGTTTCGGTTGGCCGTCGTTGGGTGCCTGGGCGTC
>Ga0066369_10000613_pt1 | contig 14977 bp, 14 predicted proteins | sample Knorr_S7_td_Bott_FD_70972 | JGI IMG/M metagenome (GOLD analysis project Ga0066369, IMG submission 70972) | Marine microbial communities from Southern Atlantic Ocean transect - Knorr_S7_td_Bottom_ad_4513_LV_A | ecosystem: Environmental > Aquatic > Marine > Oceanic | place: Southern Atlantic... | reverse complement strand
TTCCAGGACGGCTCCGTCAAAGCCCAGATGGGCCCGCCTGACCTGAGATACCCGATCCAGTGCGCGCTCACACATCCTGAACGGGTTGAAAATCCGACCCTGCCCCGCTTTGATCCTATCGAGGTCGGCAGCCTGACTTTTGAAGAACTGGACTCTTCCCTCTACCCCTGCTTCAACCTTGCACTGGATGTCGCAAAGCGCGGCGGTACGTGGCGTGCAGCGCTCGTCGGCGCCGATGAAGCGGCTGTCGAACTCTTCCTTGACGGCAAGATCGGATTCACCGAAATCGGACCGGTCATTGAACAGGGACTGGCCGCACATCAACCGATAATGGAACCGTCGCTCCGGCAGTTAACCGAGGCCGCTTCCGAGACCGCAACCCGCATCCGCACGGCGATTTCGGTACTCAAAGGCTAGCGACGCCCGATAGGCGACCCTCCGTAAATTCATGATTCCTGCAACTCTCATATTCGGCATCCTGACGTTCCTACTCGTCCTGGGTCCGCTGATCATCCTCCACGAGCTGGGCCACTACTTCACAGCGAAATGGACCCGCACTAAGGTCGTGGAGTTCGGATTCGGATTCCCGCCACGCGCCACCGGCCTGTGGACCGGAGCCACAGAAGTTTCGATTACGGACGAGACCATCCTTGAGGGGTTCGAGGAACTCGATTCACTTGAGCCGGGCTACCCCACAGATATCCCTCATGACGGCGACGATCTCCGGGGAGTGCAGTCGGAATCGTTCGACCCCAGACTCGCAGCCCTCGAGACGGGCGTACAGGTCGAGGCCACTGTTGAGAGGCGAGCAGATGGCTCATTTCACGCCCTCCTCTTGCGGCCAAAAAAACGACGTAACGCCCTTACCTCAGACGTTGGCGACGCGGTCGTCGGCGATCCCATCAACGGCAAGCTTCGTGCGGTAGGCCCGCACAGCATCACCATCTCGGAGATGGTGTGGTCCATCAACTGGCTGCCCCTTGGCGGCTTCGTAAAGATGGTCGGCGAAGAGGACCCTGAGGCCGAGAACAGTCTGGCCAGCAAATCAAAATTGGCCCGGACGTTTGTCCTTTCCTCGGGCGCCGTCGTGAACGCCATTATCCCGATCATCCTGTTCACCTTCGTCTTGATGCTCCCGCAAACCCGGCTGGCGGGTGATGTCACCATTACCGCTGTGTACCCGGACTCGCCGGCTGATCAGGCCGGTGTTCGCGTCGGAGATCGCATCCTTGAGGTTGATGGCCGCGATATCGACGATCTGACCGGCCTTCAGCAGGCGATCACGCTCAAGCTCGGCGGCACCAGCGACTGGCTCGTAAGGCCAGGCATCCCGGATCCTTCGCCGATGCCGGGCGCGACAGGATTTCAATACATAGAAGGCCGGGACAAAGAGGTCTCGCTCCCCCCGCGTTATCAGGTGCCGGACCGCGACGTGGTGTTCGAGGTTACAGACCCGGAGAACCAGCTACTCCTCGCAGAGGCGCGGTTGCTGGACATCACCGTCGGTGTCAACGACAGGCTCCGCGTCGTCCTGGAAGCTACCGACACCAGTGAAGAGATCTCGATTGCGGACGCACGCCTTCTGGACAGCCGCATCGAAGTGGGCGACGAGCTCCGGGTTGTGGGCGTTGTTTTGGACCCCACCACCGAAATATCGCTTCCGGATGCGAGACGACACGACTTCTCGCTCGGGCTAAACACTTCGATAATCGATGGCTCGGTCGGTATCCAGATAAGGACCGAGAACGCAGCCCAGAAAACGTTCTCGGAAAATCCGTGGAACGCGTTTACCAGATCATTCGGTGAGATACGTGACCTGATTCTCCTGACCAAGAACTCGATAACGGGCTTAGTCCAGTCTTCAAACAACCCGCAGTTGAGCGGCCCCGCAACTGTCGGTCCGATCGGCATCGGTCAGCTTACCGGTGAGATCGCAACTGCCGATGCTGCCATCTCCACCAAGCTCAGAACCTTCGCCGTCCTGGCCGCGACGATCAGCCTCAGCCTGGCCGTGATAAATATCCTGCCGCTGCCCGGACTCGACGGCGGGCGACTGCTGTTCGTCGCCATCGAGGCGGTTCGGGGTGGCAAACGAATCTCCCCCGAACGGGAAGCTATCGTCCATCTTGCCGGTATCCTTGTGTTGCTGAGCTTGATGGCATTGATTAGCGTGCAGGACGCGATGCGGATATTCCGCGGCGAGAGTTTTTTCTAATGAAACGTGTAACCCGTGAAGTATCCGTAGGCGGCGTCAAGATCGGTGGCCGCAACAACCCGATCGCCGTTCAGTCGATGACCACCTGCGACACGCGTGACATTGAAACCACGGTCACCGAGATCATCGGGCTGGAAGAGGTCGGCTGCGAGATCATCCGCGTCGCAGTGCCGGACATGGCCGCTGCGGAGGCGCTTGGTGAGATCAAGCGCCGGATCAACATCCCGCTCGTCGCAGACATCCATTTCCATCACGAACTTGCGCTCGAATCAGTACGCCAGGGCGTGGACATGCTCCGGCTTAACCCGGGCAACATCCGAGACGAGACTAAGGTCCGGGAGGTCGTGAAAGCGGCGAAAAAGGCCCGGATTCCAATCCGCGTTGGAGTCAACTTTGGCAGCCTTCCGCCCGTCGGCAAGATCGGCATGGCGCGCGGCGGCTCCCGATTGCAGGACGGCGTAAACCAGCTGGCCAAGGCTGGTGACGCAGAGGGCGGCTACGCCGTTGCGGACCATATGGTCGCAACGGCGTTGTGGGAGATTGGCATCCTTGAGACACTTGATTTTGAAGATATCAAGATTTCGTTGAAGGCGTTCGACGTGCCGACCACGCTAGACGCATACCGCAAGCTTGCACCGCTCGTGCCGTACCCGTTCCACCTCGGCATCACAGAAGCAGGCACCCCGTTCAGCGGCGGCATCCGCAGCGCCGTCGGCCTCGGAATCCTCCTCTCGGAAGGTATCGGGGACACGATCCGCGTATCGCTCGCCGGCGACTCACGGGAAGAAGTCAAAACCGGATTCGAGATCCTGAAATCGCTCAACCTCCGCTCACACGGCCCCACGCTTATCGCATGCCCGAGCTGTGGGCGTGCAGACGTTGACGTTCTCAAGCTGGCGGCTCAGGTCGACGAAGCCCTGAAGGGTGTCAAAACAGACCTCAAGGTCGCCGTGATGGGTTGCGAAGTGAACGGCCCGGGAGAGGCCAAGGACGCCGACATCGGCATCGCAGGCGGAAACGGCCGCGCCATCATCTTCCGGAAGGGCGTGAAGGCAAACATCGTGCCGGAGTCCGAGATGCTCGAAGCACTGATGGCCGAAGTCCGCAAAGGCTAGCCGGCATGACCGGGTGAATTTTTAGGATCGCGCTCTCGGGACGGCTCGGGTATAGCATTCCACTCCGGTTGAACTAACGACTTCAGCCTCAGACCACAACACCCGCGTCCCACATTCCGCGCTCAGGACCTCGCTGCGAAGCTAAACTACTCGTTCTGATCTGACTCTGTCACACCGCAAGTCACACAAAAGGCCCGCCCCAATGCGCTTAAGCCGCTCCTTCGGAAAGACCCTGCGCGATGCGCCAGCCGACGCCGAGACCGCATCGCACAAGTACCTGATACGCGCCGCATTCGTGCAGCAGGTCGCCGCCGGCATCTACAGCTACCTCCCGTTAGGACAGCGAAGCCTTACCAAGATCTCCAACATCATTCGTGAAGAGATGGACCGCGCTGGCGCGCAAGAAGTGTCGATGCCTGTCGTGCAGCCCCGGGAACTGTGGGAGAGATCCGGGCGTGCGGACACGTACCAGCCGCCCCTCGCGTCGCTAAAGGATCGGCGGGGCCGCGACATGGTGCTCGCCCCCACGCACGAGGAAACGACCACCTTCATGGCCGCGGCAAACCTTGAGAGCTACCGTGATCTGCCATTCAACCTGTACCAGATACAGACCAAATTCCGGGACGAAGCACGTCCCCGGGCCGGGTTACTTCGCGTTCGCGAATTCGAGATGAAGGACGCATATTCGTTCGACAAGGACGAGGACGGTCTGGACGTCAGTTTCCAGGCCATGGCCGCCGCATATCATCGAATCTTCAAAAGGGCCGGGATCGACGTCAAGATGGTCGAGGCGGACAGCGGGCCGATCGGAGGCAAGGACTCTAACGAGTTCGTGCTGCTCGCTGAATCCGGCGAAGACACGATCTTCGTTTGCAGCGACGAGAACTGCTCGTACGCCGCCAACGCCGAGAAAGCGGAGTTCAAAAAGCCCGCCGCAGAATCGGAAGAGCCCCGTGATCTTGAAGAGGTGCATACACCCGGCATCAAGACAATCGAGGGACTGGCGAAGTTCCTGGAAATGCCTGTAAGCAAGACAGTGAAAGCCGTTTTCTACGCACCCGAGAAATCGACCGGCGACGGGATAGTTTTCGTCTCGATACGAGGTGACCTCGAAGTAAACGAGACCAAACTCCGGAACGCGATGGGCGGCGCAGAACCACGTCTCGCAACCCCGGCCGAAGTTGCGGCTGCCGGACTCGTGGCCGGCTCGGCATCCGCCATCGGACTCGACGCGGACGATGGACCGCGCTCACGCGTGAAAATCACGAGCATCGTGGACGACTCGGTCGTGGACTCTCCAAACCTGGTCGCCGGCGCGAACAAGACCGACTACCACTTCAAGAACAGCAACTATGGACGTGACTTCACCGGAGACATCGTCACCGATATCGCGTTGGCAAGAGAGGGCGACGCCTGCCCGAACGACTGTGAAGGCCATCTCGTCGCGCATCGCGGCGTCGAAGTCGGCCACATCTTCAAGCTCGGTACGAAGTATTCAGAAGCGATGGGCGCGACCTTCATCGACGAAGACGGCAGCGAGAAATACGCCCTCATGGGTTGCTACGGAATCGGCGTCGGCCGCCTTCTCGCTGCCACCATCGAAGCCAACCACGACGACAAGGGAATGATCCTGCCCCGCGTCATTGCGCCGTACGAGGTGTACCTGGCCGGGTTGAACACCAACGACGAGACGGTGGTCGCCAGCGCTGCGAAGTTCTACGAAGACCTGTCTTCGGCAGGCGTAGAGGTGCTGTACGACGACCGTGATGTGCCGCCGGGAGTCAAGTTCAACGACGCCGATCTTATCGGCCTGCCACTACGGGTGGTCGTGAGTTCACGGGGCCTGACAAACGGCGAAATCGAGATGAAACGCCGTGACGCCGACGAGGCGACAATGGCCCCACTCGCAGATGGCGTTGAGGCGGTCAAAGCTGCTCTCGACGGCTAACCCTCTGGAATGAGCGAGGGAATCACAACTCACGCAAACTTGCCCGTTATCATTCGGCCCGTATGACAATTCGCCGAAATTTTGAAGAACGCCCCCCGGACTGGCCCGCCTGGGACTCTGACATGCTCAGGGTCAAATCTGAACCGATGTTGCGGGCGAACTACCGGCTTCTACAGTCCTGGTATCGCCAGACGGTCTTGCTCGCGCCGGCTGGCCGGTATCGCGGCAACCAGATCTCGCCAGAATGGTTGTCGGACCACCCGAACGCCAATTTCCTCACGAAGGAAGTCATCGACTACGTAACCCATAGAGTTCCAGAAGTGCTGGCCCTGGGTGGAGCGATCGAAGAGACACGGCTCAAGGGCAATCTGCTCTCCTCGCAGCCCCTGTGTTTCAACCTGTTCGGCCATCTGCGGGCTTTTCCAGAACATGCAGCAACGGTTCTGGCTGCGACATTTGATCTCGACATCGAGAAGATCGAAACAATCGAGGTGGAGTGGGCGCCCGATCCGTCACTCCACCTCGGCGATAAGACAGCATTTGACGCCTTCGTTCAGTACATGACCTCATCAGGTACGCGGGGCTTCATCGGCGTCGAGACAAAGTACACCGAAAATTTCACGCAACGGGAGTACGACCGGCCCGAGTACAGACATGTCACGGACGACCCTGCAAGTGGATTCAAGCCCGGGGCGGCCGAGGTCCTCAAGGCTAAATCGGCCAACCAGCTCTGGCGAAACGCACTCTTGGTGGCAAGCGTCCGGAAGCTAGAAGGTTTCGACCATGGGCACGTGGCCGTGCTCGCCTGCAAGGACGATAGGTCCCTTACCGGCGCTGTACGTCGATCGGAAGCACAGCTCAAAGACCCTCGATCACTACTGCGGGTCGGCAACTTCCAGAAATTGATCGCAGAAGCGGACAAGATTCCAGCACTCGCAGAATGGTCGGCGGCGTTTCGAAAGCGATACCTGGACCTGACTCCGGTGTCTGGAGCCTGAACAACGGCTGATATCTGCTGACAATTTGCACCACAAGAATCTACGAGGAGGTGACCAGTTGAGCAGCTTAGTCACGCTAACCGGTACCGGAACACCTACGCCGACGCCGGCCCGCGCCGGTGGCGGAGTTCTGGTGCAAACAGGCGGGCTGAATCTACAGTTCGATGCAGGCCGAGCCACAGCCATGCGACTCGCCGCCGTCGATGTGCGTGCGATAGCGCTTGACGCCGTATTCCTGACGCACCACCACTCAGACCACCTCCAGGGTCTGGACGACCTCGTATTTTCAAGCTGGATCGCAGGGACCCAACTGTCCGGCCCTGAAATGGACACACGGTTGTCGGTAATAGGGCCTGACGGCCCGCTGGCCGATTTTCTGGAGCATCTTCTCGATCCCTGGCGCGGCGACTTCGACGTACGGAAAGGCCACCTGAACCGGGATACAGAGCCGGGGATGCACGTAACGCTGTTTGAGGCCCCAACAAAATTGGAGGTGATATGGGAGAAAGGGGATGTGCGTGTGTCCGCGATGAAGGTACAGCACGACCCCGTGCGCCCCGCGGTGGGGTATCGGGTCGAATCGCCGGACGGCGTCGTCGCGATCACCGGGGATACCAGAGTATGCGACGAGGTCGGAATCCTGGCGGAGGGCGCAGATGTCCTGGTCCACGAAGCGCTGCTCAGAGAGGTCGTGATCGGAACTCCGCGGGAACCGATCATGGATTATCACTCTGACTCGATCGGCATCGGATCACTTGCAAAGAAGATCGGCGTGAAATCGCTGATGCTCACCCACCTCATACCGCCGCCAGAAAACGTAGAAAACGGCGTCGCCCGCTACGAAGCAGCAGTCAGAAGTGGCGGATACGACGGTCCGCTTGTAGTCGGTGAAGACCTAGCAACCGTAATTTATGGCTAAGCCACCAGTGCGATCAATAAGGCCCGAATGACGACCAGTCCATCCAAATAACTCACCCTAAGGGTGCTATGAGTGTCGGAACTTCCAGAGCGAGGTCACGAGCGCGGCTGAGGCCGGCACCGGCACACCCAGCGCCATTCCCTCGCGCACCACCATCCCGAGAATGTTCTCGATCTCCAGCGGGCGCCCGGCTTCGAAGTCGTCCTGCAGCGAAACCTGGGTGTGCTCCGCCTCCGCCACGGCCTCATCAAATCGCTGATCCACCACATCTGGAGGGATCTGCATCCCCTTGGCGCGCGCCACCGCTTCAACCTCCTCCATCAGCGCCCGCAACGTGTAGCGACCCCACGGCGAGTCCAACACTTCCGGCATAGACGACCGCGAAGCCGTCATGAGCGATGCCACCGTCGCCACGATCACCAACTTCGTCCACAGCATCGTGACGATGTCTGAGACCACCTCGTATTGGATACCCTCTCGGTCCAAGATCGCAGACACCCGCTTCACACGTTCGGAGTGCGACCCGTCCTGCTCGCCGAACGCAATCCTCGCCTTCAACCCCGCCTGGTGAATCTGGCCCGGTCCTGGCCGTCCGGTCTGGATGTAGGTCGCCCCGGCCATGGCGTGTTGCCAGCCGAAACGCTCGGCGATGGCGTCTGCGCTATCGACCCCGTTCTGGAGCGTCAACACCGTCGTGTCGGGCTGAAGCAATGGCGCTATCAGGGGCAGGGCCTCGGGATTGTGAAACAACTTCACGCAATACAAGACAAGATCCACCGGCCCGACCTCGTTCGGATCGTCGGTAACATGAGGGTGGACCGTGAAGTCCCCCCACGCCGTTTTCAACCGCAAACCGTCGGCCCGCATCGCATCCATGTGCGGGCCGGGCCGGGCGATCATCGCCACCTCGTCGCCGTGACGTGCCAGAACGCCGCCGAAGTAGCCCCCGACAGCGCCGGGTCCGATTACGGCGATCTTCATACCAGAAGTACCCTCACAAATGCCTCCAAGCGAGAGTCATATCAAAATCAGAGATGTAGGGTCACGTCGGTCGACCCTGTGACCGCCAAAGATACAGCGCCGATCAGGTGATTGGGACGTTCTCAAGAGGGGGCCGCCGATCTTCGCCGTGTTAGCGTGACGGTCGCTCAATACATCCGACCGAAAGAAAGGCGGCGACGTGGCCTGGATAGAACATGAAGACCTCGGCCCCAGCCCGATGTCCGTGATGTCGTCCAACCCGGAAGCCATAGCGGCGCTTCGAGACCTCCATAAGTACGTCACATTTGGAGGATCGGTGCTGACCCGGGTGCAGGAAGAGACGATCGCGACCAACGTCGCCGTCATCAACAAGTGTCGCTACTGAACTATTGCCCACGGAGGGTTCCTCCGTCAGCACTCAAGCGATCCCGGCTACACGAGCCACGTCATTCACGACTATCGGACGTGGACCTGGACACGGAAACCAGGGCGATGTTGGACTACGCAACCAAGCTGACCGTTGAGCCGGATGCAATGGAGGAAAGCGACGTCCAGGCACTGAAGGAAGCGGGATTGAGCGAGGACAAGATACTGGCCGTGGCGCTCATCGTTTGCCTGTATGCGTTCATGACGCGTCTCACAAGCGGCCTCGGGGTCGAGCACAGACCCGGCCGGCTGGAACAGCTGGAAGGCTGGCTAACGGGACCGGCGAGAGGCAGCGAGTGGTTGCTGGGCGAACTGGCGGAAAAATAAGCGCCGCACGCGGCCCTAGAGAGGGTCGATCGACCCCATCTGCATCTTGCCATGAGCCTCATAAGCTGCATCGCTCACCACGAAGTGCTGCGCTGCTGCGTGTATGTCCCGCAGACATCGCTGAAGATCGCTTGAGTCGTACAGAGCGCTGCCACCGCCGGCTCGGAACGCCAACGAAGCCACGTCTATCGCGACATCGGTCGCGAGTACAGCGCATGCCCTCAAGTTAGCGTCCTCAAGATCACTTCCCGGATGGCCTTCCTGTGCGGCCTCCCACGCCTCTTCGTAAACCTCAAAGCACAGTGCACGGGCCGCCTTTAAACGCACATCGCACTCGCCGACCATCCGTTGGAATGTCGGTTGCTCTGCGATCAGTGACGGACTATTGCGGCCCCTGCTTTTGACCTCTGCAAGGCTCATGGTCGCATTGAGAGCACGGCGTCCCAGGCCCATGGCAAAAGCCATGTGTTCGTTTATTACAAAGCCAAGTCGGCTGAGCCGATACAGGTCACCGCCACGATGAGCTGGATCGCCGACCACGTACGTCATGTACTCGGGAACGAAAATGCCATCAACGGAGAAATCGCAACTGCCCGTGCCCCGTAATCCTGCGACCCGCCAGTTGTCATGAATAGTGACGTCTTCGGTGCGCATCGAGGCCCTGCGAATTTCCGGGGGTCCGCCTGAAGGGGAATCCACACGCATTCCGCTCGACACCCACTCGGAGTGAAGTATCCCGCTGCCAAATGGCCAACGCCCTGTGACGCTAAAACCGCCGGGAACCCGGGTCGCAACGCCTATCGGGGCGCCAACCCCCGCACCCTTCGGCACATATCCGCCAGGGAACATCTGCTCAACGCCCTTGTCCGGCAGATATGCGCCCGGCGCCCCGATGTTAGTTGCGCCTACGAACAACAACCACGCGGAAGAATCGTAAAGCGCGACCGCCTCGATAACCTCCATCTGCGTGATCGGGTCCGCCTCGGCTCCGCCCAGCACCTCTGGCAACTTCAATGCAAGAAGGCCGGAGTCGTACAGCGCGTTCACTGATGCCGCCGTAAGAGTGCCGTTTACTTCGGATTCGGCAGACTCGCCGATCAGGACATCTCGAACGCCATCGACCGCGCGAAGCAGAGCCTCACGCTTTTGCTCTCGTCCGGGAGGAAAAATCCAGCCCTGATCAGAACTGAACGGCGTGATCGTCACGCTTGCGGCAGATCCATTCCGGTGAGCTTGAGACTCAAGCCGGGATCAGTGCTTTAGCGCTCGCCAACAACTCTTCTTCTGACAGGTCAAAATCGACCGGCTCGGCGTACGGCTGCGGAACTGGGAACCCGGTCTTGTAGTACACCTCGATGGTGTTTCCTTCCGGGTCTCGGGCGTACATGCCAAACGCGTTGCCGTGGCTCACGGTGCGGTCAATCCGAACCTTCTCGGCACGGAACACGTCGTAGAACTCCTTGAGCTCGGCAAGCGTGTCAACCTTGAACGAGATCTGGTTAATCAGGATCGTGTCTTCCGGTGCGGTGCGGCCCTTGACGATCACGAACTCGTGGTGCTCTGATTCCGGATCGGCGCTGAAAAACACCATGCCGCGATTTTCGAGATCCTCGTCAGCGATCTTCAGACCCATCACCCGGGAATAGAAATCTCGCTGAGCCATCAAGTCATTTACGTGAATTCCGACGTGACCCAATCCAGATACTGCTGGCATACGAGGCCCCCTTGAAAATGCCTGGTTTTGTTACACACATAGCGACGCGATTCAGATCGCAGATCATACCCCATGTGTCACAACTGCCCGTTCGTCACATTTCCGTAACGCTATGTCGTCTCTCCGACGCCGTTGAAAGACCCCGCTCGCGAACCCCGTCAGTTATGCTCCGCGCTCCTCTTTCGGGAGCAGTCATCATCCATTCCATCAAAGGAGCCCAGCGTTGTACCTGATCAGGAGAATCTTTAACACAAAACCCGGTGAAGCACGCAAGGTGGCGGGACTGGTGCAAAAACAGGCCCAAGCCTACCGGGACGCCGGTCAGAGAAGCGAGTTCCGGGTTTCGTACAACGGCGCAACCCTCCCGGGCGACCAGAACATCGTGATTCTGGACTGGACCGATGACGCCATCATGTCGCCGTCTCGCGATGGCCTCGTGCTATCTCCAGAGGCGATGGCGCTTGGCGCAGAGATACGGCCGCTTCTTGAGAGCCAGCGGATCGAGTTCCTGGAAATGATCACCTCTGCCTGAGACCAGAGACGCACCCATGCCGACGACCGTAATCGCCAACGCCACCATCGTCACCGGGGACTCGGCGCGTAACGTGCTGCACGATGGCGCGATAGCGATCACGGACGATATCGTGGCGGCGGTCGGTCCAGCCGAGGACCTTCTCGCATCACACCCGGGCGCTGACGTGGTCGATGGCCGCGGCAAGGCCGTATTCCCGGGCTTGATCAACTGCCACGCCCACCTGCTGAATGTGCTGTCACGCGGGATCACGGAAGACTTCGGCTTTCCGCCCGATCTCCCGTTTCCTGTCGGCATCTACTCGCTGGTGAGTGACGAAGAGCGAAACGTGCTGGCGACGCTGGCCGCCGTTGAGGCGATTCGGTCAGGCTCAACTACCCTGCTGGAGATGGCCGGCGGGATCGACGTTTACGCCCTCTCTATTGTCGATACCGGAATGCGCCTGATCCTGGCCGAAAATACCGACGATGGAGTCATCGGCCCGGCGTATAGACCCGGTCAGCCGCCGGCCGAGTTTTCCGCCGAGCAACGTGAGAAAAAGCTTGGCAGAGCGGAAGAGCTGTTCTCAAAGTGGCACGGCGCACGAGACGGACGCGTGACTTGCTTCGCATCGACCCAGCTCGTGGAGACAAGCTCACCGGAACTGCTCGCTCAGGTGCGGGCGCTGGCCGAGCGCAATGATACGGGCTACACGATCCACCTCGCGCAGAGTCGGCTTGAGATCGAGACGATGCTCGCGCTCCGGGGGGCGAGGCCCTCTAACTACCTGGCCGAACATGACTTTCTGGGACCGCGTCTTGTCGCCGCACACTGCCGCTACGTAGATGAGAGCGAGATCGCTGTACTTGGGAACTCTAAGACCCACATCACACACCAACCGGCGATGGCGGCGTTGCGGGCAGTACACCCGCCCATCCCGGCGCTCCGAGACGCCGGGTGTGTTGTCGGGCTCGGGACGGACAACAACACGCAAGACATGTTCGAGGTGATGCGCACCGCTCTCCGGACGGAACGGGTCGCCACCGAAAACGCACTCAGCCCGCAGCCCGAGGACGTTGTCGAGTGGGCCACGATGGGATCAGCCCGCGCACTTGATATGGATGACCGGATCGGATCGCTGGAAATCGGCAAGAAGGCCGATCTCATCATGATCGACATGATGCGCGCCCACCTCGTCCCGACTACCCGCATCGTCTCTTCCTGGATTCACAACGGCCAGCCGGGCGATATCGAATCCGTGATGGTCGATGGCAAATGGGTGATGCGAGACGGACAAGTGCTCACGGTGAACGAACACGATCTCATAGGCGAGGTCGATCACATTGGACGCCGTGCCTGGTCCCGCATGATCGAACAGCACCCGGATGTGTCGTTCCCGCTCAACCTGTCGCCCCCCCACCCCCGATAGGGGGCCTTATCCGCGGCGGCGGGAGTCATTCAGGAGTCGTTAGTTGAATACCGCTGACTTTGTGTTTCAGGCGTTGGCCTCAGTCCGGTCATCGGTGGCGCTTACCCTCGACGGCCTGTCGCCGGAACAGCTCATGCAACGTCCCGGCCCGGAGTCGAACCCTGTCGGCTGGCTGATCTGGCACATGGCCCGTATGCAGGACCGCGGCATGTCCGCGCTGACCGGTGAATCCCAGCTCTGGATCAGCGGCCACTGGCATGAGCGCTATGGCATGAGCGCCGACCCCGATGACACCGGAATGGGCCACGACGCCGCACAAGTCTCCGCTTTCACAGCGCCAGACGCCGCCACACTACTCGAGCACTACGACGCAGTTCTGGAGAGCACCCAGAAGTACCTGTCCGAGCTCGACCCCGGCGATATCGACCGAACGGTCGAGACGCCGCCGCCGCCAGCGACGGTGGGGGATCGACTCCTCGCCGTGCTCAACGGCAACATGCAGCACGTCGGCCAGGCCGGGTACGTTCGCGGCCTGAACGAAGGACGCCGCTGGCACCCGCGCTAGGGCCCTATTGGGCACGTATTTGATGGCGTTTGAGTCGGATAGCGGTCCATCCCAACATGAACGCTGCTCTTACTAATTCGTGACCAGCGCCTCCACCATCGCAATACAGGCGCGACCGCTGGCGGCGACAAGCTCGATGTCGCTTGCGCGGTCTATCGAATCGTTCGGGCTGTGGAAGAATGTGTCCCCATCCTCGCCGTCGGCACGTCCGCCACGCAAAGACACGTAACGCCCTCCGGCCTTTGCGATGTTCTCCGCCTCACCACCGCGCTGATTCCACATCATCCAGCGATCAGCGCCAGACGACTCAAACGAAGACTTCGCCAGTGCCCCAAGTTCAGGGTCACTCGGTTCGATCTTGACTGATGTCGCACGACTGCCGATCAGCGCGCCAAGATGTAGCCAGGCGATCGCACGCGTCTCCAGCCCGTCCCGCGAGTTCAGGAACGCTTGCAGACCGTAGTGATTAATCTCATGACCGCTTGACGCCACCATATGCACGGTGCGCCGCCGAGACGGCATCGCTGAGATCACTTGAGCCAACCCCAGCCAGATTGCGATGCCCCCGCCGCGCTCCGAAGCGCAGATAAACCAGCCCGAGCGTGGCGTCATGATCGCCATCGGAGCAGCGTCGGGGTCATTGCCCGGCAACGTCGCCACCACGTTCATGGCGGTCGCAGGTTCACGAACGGCGTCGACCGTGAGAGTCCCGCTTTCGCCGGCCCTCGCCGCATCAGACAGACTCATCGATTCTGGCCCCGAAACCTGGAGGACGGGAAGCGAAAACGGCTTGCCGATGCGATAGGCGTTCAGGACGTTGATCGCGCCCAGGGAATCGGTGCGTCGCAACACCAGCCCGGCCGCGCCCGCAGCCTCCAGCTCAACAATCCGCTCGTATACACTCCGCTGTTCAAATGCCGGGTCGTTGTCACCGCCGACAACGATCTTGCCCCTGAGATCTGAAGTACTAGGATCTGGCGCATCAGCCGAACCCGCCAGAACAAATTGTCCGGACACACCGTTCGCGCCCGTGCTTCCGCAATCGTGAAGCGCAACACCGTCAGCTTTGCCACCGACCCAGATGACGCGGGTCACTTCCGCTCGAAACATCGGGAAGTCGAACTTCTCAAGCGAAGCGTCGATACCGTCAGTTACAAGCTCCGCCTGCGCCCAGTCCGCAGAACTCATATCTCCCGGCCAACCGGTGCGGTGAATGCCGAGCGACTCGTACTCACGAATCCGTCGTGCGATCGTTTCCGTCGACATACCGTCTGTCATTACGCACCCCTCAAGACAACGAACGACAGATTGGGCATGACGCTGCCGCCTTCTTTACTTCAAGCTCGCCAGATACTACCGCCTCGGCCGCACGATAAGTCGGCCGACGTTTCATGATCACCCGGCGAGCAACGACTTCAGTACCCGCGCGACGTCGTCGAAATCACTGAACTCGCTGTGAGTGATGCCATTCTTCACGCAGTGCTCCCTCAAGGATGACCTGGCGATGATGAAATCGGCTTCTTCTTCCGCAACGCAGTAATCAGAAATACCGTCGCCAACGAAGATGATCTTCCGATCACCAGAGCGCAACCTGCGAGCGCGAGCGCACTTGCACAACCCGGTCGTCTCACAGGTCTCAACCCCTTCCGCAAAACCAACAACGGGGCCGTTGTCGATACCGCTGAGAGTCGGAATAGGAGCAACGAACGCCAGGTCTGCCAATCCCTCCCGCCCCAGCACCGCCTCTACGTAAAACGACATCCCGTTCGAAACCACCTCTACGGGCACATCGTTAGATCGGCACAGCTTAAGCAGCCCGTGCAATCCGG
>Ga0066369_10000611_pt1 | contig 15004 bp, 8 predicted proteins | sample Knorr_S7_td_Bott_FD_70972 | JGI IMG/M metagenome (GOLD analysis project Ga0066369, IMG submission 70972) | Marine microbial communities from Southern Atlantic Ocean transect - Knorr_S7_td_Bottom_ad_4513_LV_A | ecosystem: Environmental > Aquatic > Marine > Oceanic | place: Southern Atlantic ocean... | reverse complement strand
GCTCCAGGCTGTTGCGCGAGCGACCCTTGGAGGTCGGACTCGATCCGGCTTTCGAAGAGCTCGCCGTCGAGGAACGCTTACGGCTGCGTCGACACTTTTGGGAGGCGTATCTGGAGCGCCTGACCCGCGACGAGGGCCCCATTTTGGAGGAACTGTCGGACGCGGGGCTGCGGCCCTCGCGGCTGCGAGGTCTGTTCGACCATCTGGTTGAGAATCCGGACGTCCACTTTCCGACGGACACGACTGAACCTCCTTCAGCAGTGGAGCTCAGTGAGGTCCGAGGTGTGCTCGACGAGTTAGTGGATCGTGCTTGGGAGCTCATGCCGGACCATGAACCAAAGCGGGGCTGGGATTCGCTCCAGAGGAAGCTGAGGACGCTCCACTTCACCCGTGACGTCACGGGGTGGAAAGAGCCGGCCGACTTCTTCGATGCTTTGTCACGCCTCTGCAAGCCGGGCCCACGTGGCCATTCCATCACGCAGAACCGGTGGAGAGACGGATCGATGGCGAAGGCGCTATGCAACCGTGTCGACGAGTTCGGCGTGGGCGATACCGTGGCGCGTGGCCTCGTGAACCGATGGTATGCGCATCGCTATGCACTCGCGGTCCGCCTGGCACGAACGGCCGCGCTCGACTTCGCCGAGCACCGGAAACGCACGGCGCGGCTCGACTTCCAGGACCTACTGGTGTTGACTGCCGAGCTATTGAGGGCGAATCCCCAGGTGCGCCGACAGCTGGGGCGGCGTTACCGTCGTCTTCTCGTCGACGAGTTTCAGGACACCGATCCGCTGCAGGCAGAGATCATGCTGTTGCTTTCCTCGGATCCCGACGTCGATGACGACGACGCGTCCCCGGCAGCAGATGGTCCGGCTGAGCGAGCGGATTGGCGCTCCGTGGTCCCCAGGGACGGAGCGCTCTTCGTGGTCGGGGACCCGAAGCAGAGCATCTACCGCTTCCGGCGCGCGGATATCCAGCTCTACCGATTCGTAAAAGACCGTTTCGACGACTTTGGAGCCGTGCTGGAACTCACGACCAATTTCCGTTCGCGTCCGCCGATCGGGGATCTGGTCAATGAGCTGTTCGATGCCGAGGAATTTTTCCCCAAGTCGGCGACTCCGGAGCAGGCGGGTTTCGAACCGCTGAACACGCGGCCCGGAGAATCGTCGTCGCGCGAAGGGGTCTTCTGGTACGCCGTTGCTCCCGACGCTGCCCGAGGCGACGCGGCGGCAGACGACGACGCCGCGCGTATCGCGAGCTGGATCGCGAGCAGGGTCGCCGCCGGAGAACGGTCGAGCGGAGACTTCATGATCCTCACCAAGAAGCGGTCCCATCTCGACAGGTATGCGCGAGCCTTGGAGGCCTTCAGCATACCGGTCCAGGTCACCGGTGCGGGTGTCGGTGTCGAGAGCGAGCTACGTGAGCTGCAAGCGGTGCTAGCATGCTTGATCGACCCGACCAATCCGGTGAAGGTGGTCGCGGTTCTGGTCGGACTCTTCTTCGGCATCGACTACGAGCGACTGGTCCAGCACCGTCTCGATGGGGGCGGCTTCGACGTCATTGGCCCGCGGAGCCGCGGGCACGCCGACGTGGTGAAAGCGTTACAGACCCTACACGAGTGGTGGCGGGCCTCGACGGTGCAACCGGCGGACATCTTCGTCTCAGGACTCACGAGTGAGCTCGGTCTCCTCCCGTTCGCCGCGGCCGGCGAACTGGGAATGCTGCGAGCAGGTGCGCTCGTCTATGCGCTTGATGCGGTCCGTGCTGCGGCGCTCGTGGGTGACGCTTCACTGCCCGGAGCCCTCGAGGGTCTCGAGGCGGCGCTCGAGCTCACGGAAGCCGAGGCTCCTCTGGAGCCCGGGCGCCCGGACGTCGTGAGCCTCATGAACCTGCATCAAGCGAAGGGTCTCGAGGCTGAGGTCGTGATTCTGGCAGACCCGACGGGCTCAAGGGCCAGAACCCCCGAGATTCACATGCACCGCACGGAAGACGGCACCGCCGTCGGGTATCTGCGAGTCACCGAGTTTCGGGACGGGTTTGGTGGCGATCAGGTCCTGGCGCGACCCGAGGGCTGGGCGCATCACCAGTCCACGGAGAGCCGCTTCCAGGCGGCTGAGGAAGTGCGGCTGCTCTACGTTGCGGTGACCCGTGCCAAGAAGGAGCTGGTAGTTGCGCGTTGGCCGGACGGTCCGGACCGGTCTCCCTGGCGCGCCCTGGACCCCTGGTTGGAGGCACGAGCAGAGGAGCTCGAGCTGGAGCTGCGCGCGCCCGAGCCGCGGCAGCAGGTTGAGTTGACCCCTGAGGCGGTCGAGGAAATGCGACACGAGGCTGCCGATCGGCTCAAGGCGCTTGGCAAACCGTCGTTCGAGTACCGTTCGGTCACCGAGCTCTCGAAGCGAGACGAACCGGCCGGCACACGTGCGCGGGGGGACACCGAGATTAGTGACCGTCAGGCCTTCCGCGGCTTCTCGTGGGGAAGCGCGGTGCATGGCGCGCTCGCCGTAGCGGGGGAGGGGGCTACGCCGGAGGCGCTACGCGCAGCGTGCCGTGACTTGCTCGTCGAGTACGAGAGGCCGTTGGACGATCACGGCGACCCGACCGAGTTGGACGAACTGCTCGTCGTGGTGGAATCCGTGCGCGCGTCGGATCTGTGGCAGAGGGCGCACCGGGCCGAGCGTATGCTCTCCGAGGTGCCCTTTGCTGCCTCGCAGCCCACGGGCCCAGGCGACGCGCGCGCGCCGGCCCCTGAGACCGACTCGCTTGATCGCGACGAGCATCCGCGGAAGCAACTCGACCTCTTCTCTTTGCACGCGATCCAGGAAAGCGAGACCGAGCGTGAGCCCGAAGAGCCTTCCGGTGTTCACGAAGTTCTCGAAGGCGTGATCGACCTGGCGTTCCTGGAGGCGGACGGTTGGGTGATCGCCGACTACAAGACCGATCTGGGGACAGATCCTGACTTCGCAACACGACTGCAGACCTACCGACGACAGGTCGACTTGTACGCGGAGGCGTGGTCACGGCTCACGGGTGACCCGGTGAAGGAGCGCGTGCTCTTTTTCACGGCACAGGGACGCGTGGAGTCCTGGTGACGCAAGCGACGGACGCCCAGGTGTGGTGGTTTGTCAGCGCCTCACACGATACGAGAGGACGGTCTCGACATCGAGCTCGTCTGTGCGCTTCGCGAGCAAGTGCGTCGCGTCCACTGTGCGGGATCGCACAGTTGGACCTGGTCCTCGCTGCGGTAAAACCCGCCGTGTCCGCAATGGAGCAGGACCGGAAGATCCTCTTCGATGCTGTACTCATAGACGAGGCGCATCTCTTCGCTGTCCACGCTGTCGCCGAGCGAGAGATCGAGCTTCACGCCCACGAAGCCCTTGTTCTCGACGGCGTTCTTGAGCTCCTCCAGGTGCCCGGGCCGTTCCGGGTGCACACCGAAGAAGGGCAGGATACGGCCGGGGCGCTGGAGCGCGGCCTCGGCCGCGCCGTCGATCTGGCTCATGTGCCGCTTCCGGTCCGAGGCGGACTCGGGCGCCGCGAAGATGTCCATCATGAGCGAGACGATGACGCCGTCGTCGTCCATGTGTCGAAGGAGATCGTTGGCGACGTCGGTGATCGTGGCCTGCATGGACAGCCGGAGCGCCTCGATGACGTCGAGGATCTTCCACGGTACGCCCCCGCCCGGGTAGGCGTCGAGAACGCGGGTAATGATGTCACTCAGCGCATCCACAGCGAGGTCGTCCAGATCTTCCCCGAGCTGAATCGAGATCAGGTCGTTCGAGAATTGCTTCTCTAGCAGCTCGTTGAAGCTGTCTATCCCGGTGAGCTTCTGCAGCAGCTTCCGGAGCAGACGGCCTTCGTCTAGGTACTCAGGCCGCTCGAGCTGATCGTGGAGCAGGCTCCCGATCGCCTCGGCCAGGACGTCGGGAACGAAGCCCGTGTCCTCGAGGCGCTGAGTGATGATCCGGATCGCCTCGCGGCTCAGGATCGAGTGAATTGTGAAGACGTGGGTGTGAATGTCGACGCGCAAGCGGGCCTCCCGGAAGGGGGATAGGAGGCTGGAATCAACCTGGTGAGGGGCGGAGGGGATGGCCAGAGACTTCGCGGGAGACAGAGGGGGGAGATTCCACACGATTGCGAAGGGATCACCTACCGGAATAGGCTCCCGTCGAAGGCTACTCGCACCGTGAGCGCACGACCCCGATACTCGGCCGGATCGACGTTGTCGACCGGGACGTCTGTGCGAACCCCTGCCCCCACGATTGTGATCACCACGTCGACCGGCTGGGCTCCCGGCAGCCCGAAGTGCACGGGAAGATCACTCTGCGCGTCGTAGCCCGAGCCGGTATCGACCAGGCGTGTGCCCATGAGCCGATCGGATCCCGCGGCGTAGACGCGGACTTCGGTTCCCGCGCGCGTCGCCCGACCATGTTCGTCCAAAACTCGCACCTTGAGGGAGTGCCCCGCGAATTCCGGGCGTAGCAGGTTTTGCATGAGGTGGTGCATGCCGTCGTCGGCGACGCCGGTGAGAGCGAGGTCGAGGTCACCGTCTAAGTCGTAGTCGACCCAAGTCGCACCATGGTCGGAGTTCAGTTCGAGCAGTTGCGGGGGTGTCACATCCAGAAACATGGCTCCACCCTCCCGGCGGAAGAGCCAGTCTCGGTACTGAATGCCGCCAGTCACCGTGCCGTTCACGTACAGGTCGCTCGTGCCGTCGTGGTCGAAGTCACCCCATGCGCAGCTGTCGTAGCGCCCGTCGACCGCCAGTCCTGACACCGCGCCGACCGACTCCCATCCGGTGTCGGTCCGGCGAGCTATCTCGTTGGGGCCGTAGTTCGCAAAGAAGACATCCAAGCGCCCGTCGTTGTCGAAATCGACGACACAGGGCCGCACTGTGCCAAAGGCTTCGTCGCCCACCCCTCGGCCACCACCCTCGATCACGGTGCCGCGCGCCCCATCCGTGAACACTCCTCCGTCCTGACGCCAGAGCCCGTTTGCATCTCCGTTCATGTTCGCTGTCACCACGTCGAGGTCACCGTCCTGGTCGACGTCGAACCAAACCGCGCCCACCGTGCGGCGAGGGTCGCCGATGCCGGACGCTCGAGTGACATCGGTGAACATGGCCCCGTCGGACAGGTCGTTTCGGTAGAGACGGTTTTCGCGGTCGCGCAGCGCCAGGAAAAGGTCGAGGTCCCCATCCCCGTCGTAGTCGACCCACGATGCTTGACGCGTTACTCCCTCGTTCAGCCGGAGCCCGACTTCGTCCGCGACTTCGACGAAGCCACCTGGGCCGTCGTTTCTGAAGAGCGCCGTGACCGGTGCGTCCCCCGCGTATCCGAGCAGCAGGTCGGGGTCACCGTCTGAATCGAAGTCGCCCCACGCAGAGGTGCGAACCGACCGTTCCGTCACGAGCCCGAGCTCGGCCGCAACGTCCACGAAGCCGGCGGTCCCGTCGTTGCGGTACAGGCGGCTCGGCGTGCCGTCGAAGCCCACGAAGCGATCGGGGTCGCCGTCGCCATCGATGTCGGCCCATGCATCGGTGAGCGTGCCCCCCGCGGCGAAGAGCTGCGACTGCACGGCGGCAAAACGGACCGGCTCCGGGTCGCGGACGGACGCCGGCCGCGCAAGCGCATACACGACTGCGCCGACCCCCACCATCGCCAGCGCGAGCTTCGCCTGCCACCTCATGAACTGTCCGGCGCGGACTCCTTCGACGAGTCCCTCACGCTATCTGCGTTCGTAGAGTACTTGTCCGCCGACGATGGTCATGTCCACCTCGACGCCCATGATGCGCTCGGGGTCGATCGTGAGCAGGTCTTCAGAGAGCACGACCATGTCCGCTAGCATCCCCGGCTCGAGCGTGCCCTTGGTGTCTTCCTCGAACGTGAGCCACGCGGCGTTGCGCGTATAACCGCGGATCGCCTCCTCGATCGTGAGCCGCTCATCTGGGCCGTACACTTCGCCCGACATGCCCTTGCGAGTCACCGCCGCGTATAGGCCGACCATCGGTCCGATCGGCAGGATGTCGCTGCTGATCGCCATGAAGATCCCGTAGTCCATCGGAATCTTGAGAGGGTTGTTGTGGGCCAGCCGCTCTCCGTCGAGGTTTGCCGCGTACCGGCCCTCGAGTGTGTACGTGAAATTCGGCTGCTGCGAGATGGCGATGTCGTACTCGGCCATGAGCTCGAGCGTCTCGACCGGTGGCGTGACCGTGAAGTGGTTCAGGTAGTGACGGTGGTCCTCACGAGGACTCGCATCGAGTGCGTCGACCATTGCGTCGACCGTGAGTTGAATCGCCGCATCACCGATGGCGTGGAAGCCGAGCTGCCATCCAAGCGCGTTGGCTTCCATGATGAGACTGCGAAGCTCGTCCTCAGGCACGTTCAGCATCCCTCTGTACTCCCCCATGCCCCTGTACGGCTCGATGGTGTACGCCGCCGGGCCGGTAAACCCGCCGTCGACCAGCACCTTGATCGCGCCGACCCGGAAACGGTCGTCTCCGTCCCCGGACATACGTCCGAACTGGGCAAGCCGGTCAGCGCTGCTCCAGCGGATCTGCACAACGGCTCGCGGCAGCTCGTGGCCGAACTCCTCGTAGATGCTCTCCCAGCGCCTGAAGCCGCCAGGGTTTTGCCCAGCCTGGATCACGCTGGTGATACCGAGCGCAAGCTGATCACGCAGCACCTGCACGTGGGTCTCACGCAGCTCTTCGGGGGTCGCATCGGGAACGAGCCGCCCGACCATGCCCTGACGTTCGCGGATCACGCCGTTGAGCTCGCCAGCCTCGTCGTACTCGATCACGCCGCCCTCGGGCTGAGGCGTGCTACGGTCGATCCCCGCCAGCGACAGCGCCAACGAGTTTGCCACGCCGCTGTGGCCGCCGGCTCGGGTGAGTATCACCGGGTTGTTGGGACCGGCTTTATCGAGATCTGCTCGCAACGGCCGCCGGCCCTCGGCCAATTCGTCCTCGCTCCATCCATACCCCGTGATCCACTCCCCTTCGCCCATCTCTTTGATCTTGGCGCGGATGAGATCCTGGATCTCGGCGATCGACTCCGTACCGCCGAGGTTGATGTACCTGCGCGCATTACCGCTGATGTGCGTGTGGGTATCGTTGAAGCCGGGGACCACGAGCCGGCCATCGAGGTCGATCGTCGTCGGTGCTGAGTAGTCGTCGGCGAGCGAGGCGTCCCCGACCGCGAGCACTGTTCCGTCCCGCACCACGAGGGTCTCGTAAATCGAGAAGTCGTCGTCGACGATCGCGATCTTTCCGCCCGTCAGGATCAGGTCCGCGGCGGCAGGGGGCTCGCAGCCACCGAGGACGAGTGTGAGAGCGGTGACGGCGACTGCGGCGCGCTTGCGCATGTGGTCCTCCGGGGATGGTCTGGGCCGGAGCCATGCTGGGGGCGGGGGCCCGGCCGGGCAAGTCTTCGGGCTGGGGCGTCCCTGGACCGAATCCTTCCTCGACGAGCAGAGAGTCGTTATGATCATAATAATCATATTAGATCCGTCTGAAAGGTCTCGGCAGGGTACAAAGCATCAGGCGCGCTTGGCTAGGGCTGGGGCATGGGGCCGGCTCGTCCTTCAGGTGCAGCTACCACATGCGCCGCGACTCGGCTTCTTGCAGATTCCCTCGGTTCGCAGACTCCTATCCTCTCCGACCGCCCCGCCCAATGACAGCTCTCGAGGCCATCGCGACCCGACGTTCGATCAAGAACTTCACCGACCGGGAGATCTCCCGCACAGAGATCGAACGCTTACTCGCCGCCGCCTGCCAGGCGCCAAACCACCGCATGACTGAACCGTGGCGCTTCTATGTACTCGGTCCCGAGGCACGCGCACGGTATGGCGCTGCGCTCGGCGCCCGCAAAGCGAAACGGGTTGAAGAGCCGGACGCAGCACAGGCGGTCATCGAGAAAGTCGAGCGCACGCACCGGGACCTTCCGTGTATGCTCGTCGCAAGCGTCGTGCTCGACGAAAACCCCGAGATCCGTGAAGAGGACTACGCGGCGACCTATATGGCGATCCAGAATCTTTCGCTGGTTGCTCACGCGATGGGGCTCGGCACGCACATCAAGTCTGGAGCGATCATGGACGATCCGAACTCGCATGCTGCGGTCGGCCTGCCCGAGGGTGAGCGGATCATCGCGACGATCAACGTGGGAGAACCCGCGAGGGTGCCGGAAGCCAAAGCCCGTCGTCAGTCCGCCGAACTCACGACCTGGGTGTCGTAGCGACTCCCCAACCCTGACTGAGATCCTATGAAAGCCTGGTCCCCAGCGGCATGGCTCGTCATCGCACTCGCAGCCGCGCCAGCCAACGCCCAAACAATGCCTCCGCAAGAGTACATGGATCGCGCGCGCGAGCTCCTCGCCGAACTCATAGAGATCGATACGACGGACAGCGAACGCGGCGATAACACTGTCGCGGCGCACGCCATGGCGGACGCGCTCCTCGAGGCTGGCTTTCCCGAGCAGGACGTGCAGGTGCTGGTCCCGTCCGATGCGCCGACGAAAGGCAATCTGGTCGCGCGCTACCGTGGCCGGGACAGCTCGCTCAAGCCGATCCTGTTGCTCGCGCACATCGATGTGGTCGAAGCGCTACCCGAGGACTGGAGCTCCGATCTCAACCCGTTCGAGTTCCTGGAGCGGGGCGACTACTACTACGGACGCGGCGTCACCGACAACAAGGACGAGGCGGCGATCTATATCGCCAACTTCATTCGCATGCGCAGAGAGGGCTTCGTACCCGACCGCGACATCGTGCTGGCGCTGACCGCGGATGAAGAGGGAGGACCGCGCAACGGCGTCGAGTTCTTGCTCGCAGAGCACCGTGACCTGATCGACGCTGCCTACGCGCTCAATGAGGGCGGCGGCGGAATGGAAAGGGACGGTCGCAAGATCTCCAACAACGTGCAGGCCGCGGAAAAGAAGTTTCTCTCCTTCTACTTCACCGCGACCAACCCGGGCGGTCACTCCTCGGTACCCGTGGAGAAGAATGCGATCTACGATCTCTCGCAGGCGCTGTTGGCGGTCCAGGCGTATGACTTCCCTGTGATGCTGCACGCGGTCACGGAGGAGTTCTTCGGCGGCTCGGCGGACCTGGTGGGCGGTGAAATGGGTGAGGCGATGCGCCGCATCGTGGCCAACCCGGCCGACGCTCAAGCCGCCACGACGCTCTCCGCCGATCCGGGCTACAACTCGCGGCTGCGCACGACGTGCGTGGCGACCTTGTTGGAGGGCGGACACGCGCAGAACGCACTCCCTCAGTTGGCCCGAGCCAACGTGAACTGCCGCATCTTCCCGACGCACGATCCGGCGGAGGTCCAAGCCAGGCTGCAGGAGCTCGCTCGTCCCTTCGACGTGACCGTCGAGGCCCGCGGCAGCGCGACGCCGAGCCCTCCTTCGCCGCTCACCTCTGAGGTGCTGGGCCCCATTGAGCGCGTCACCGAGCAGATGTGGCCGGGCGTCAAGGTTCTCCCAGTCATGTCCACCGGGGCGACCGACGGACTCTATCTACGCAGGGAGGGCATCCCAGTGTACGGAGTGAGTGGACTGTTCCGCCCCATGGACGACAACCGCGCGCACGGCCAAGACGAGCGCATCCTGATCCAGCACTTCTACGAAGGGCAGGAGTTCCTGTACAGGTTGGTGAAGGCGCTCACCGGTGGTGGCATCGCATAGGGTGAGCGTTCGTCCACTCATTTCGCCGCACGACCAGGGCGCGACCTTCGTCGAGCTGTTCTTCGATCTCGTATTCGTATTTGGAATCACCCAGGTGACTGTGCTGATTCACCACGGCCTGGCCTGGACTGGACGTCCGTTGCGGAAGCCGTGCTCGTGTTTTGGCTCATATGGTGGGGTTGGACGCAGTATACATGGGCGTTCAACGCGGCTGACACGTCCCACTCCATCGTGGAATTCAGCGCGCTTGTCGCCACCGCGATCGCGTTCTTTTATGGCCGTGTCCGTGCCGGATGCGTTCGCCGGTGGCGCGCTGAGGACTTCGAGCGCGGCGGACGGCATGGCAGCTCCTTCCCTTAGAAGTTCTGATGAAACGAATACGGAAGGATGCTCTTGCACGTAATATCCGTAGTCGTTTCCTGCGCCAAGGAAACCGGGGTGGGGAGGTGGCGTAGAATAGGAGTCGACCTCGAACCAGTAGGGAGATTCCATTCGCTCAGTGCGTGTACTCATGCTCGTCTCGGCCCTTGTGGCCCTGGCCGTGTCGCCGGCCCCGCGTACCGCCCAGACGGTGTTGCTGCGTGTCGTGAGCGCCGAGTCCTCCCAGCCGGTCTTCGGCGCACTCGTGTATCTGGAGGCCGCCAGCGGCACCCTGGTCAAGAACGCGCTCACCGACGAGCGCGGCCGTTTGCTCTTCGTCGGTCTGGAGGCCGGCAGCTACCGGCTGCGCGTGGAGATGATCGGGAAGGGTGCTGTCCAGACCGACCTCTTCGACGTCTTCGTGGGCGCCACGGTGTCGCGGGATGTGCGCCTCGAGCCAAGCGCCATCGCCCTCGAGGGTATCCAGATCGAGGCCGAGGGAGGCCGCTGCAGCGTTCGACCCGAGCAAGGCCTGCTGGTGGCGGACCTGTGGGACGAGGTGCGGAAGGCTCTAAGCGCCGCCGCGTTCACGGATGAGCAGCAGATCTACCGCTACCTGACCACCGGATATGTTCGCGACATCGAGCGCGACACGAAGATCATCCGCGACGAGCAGCGGCAGCGCTCGGCGGGATTCCAGCGCACACCCTACGAGAGCCGGCCTGCAGAAGACCTGCTCGAAAACGGATTCGTCCAGAGCGACCCCGATGGAGACCTGTACTTCGCACCCGACGCGAACGTGCTGCTCTCGGATCCGTTCCTCGACACACACTGCTTCAAGCTCGAGCAGGGCGACGATGACGCCGGTGGTCTGGTGGGACTCGCGTTTCAGCCGGTCAGGGGACGCAACCGTGTGCCGGATATCGCGGGCACGTTGTGGATCGATCCGGGCAGCTTCGAGCTGCGCTGGCTCGAGTACAGATATCAGAACCTCAACGCGGACCTCAGCTCACCGGAGGTGGGTGGGCGGGTCGATTTTCAGCGCCTTCCCAACGGCACTTGGATCGTCCCTGAGTGGTGGATTCGCATGCCGACGATCGGATATACGCGCGACGGGAGCGGGCGACGCCAGCCGTATCTGGAGTCGTATCGCGTGTCTGGCGGAATCGTCACGGAGGTCCAGGAGTCCGGCGGACGTACCATCGTGAAGGCAGAGACCGGTACCATCGAGGGCATCGTGCTCGACAGCCTCGGTGTGGAGCCCCTGCGTGGCGCCCGCGTCGGCGTGCGTGGCTCGAACCAGCAGGTGTTCACCAATGCGGAAGGGCGCTTCAGCATCACGGGGCTGAACCAGAGGGCGTATGAGGTGCTCGTGACCCATCCGCGCCTGGAGGAACTGGGATACCGCCCCGAAGCGATCGCTCGAGAAGTCGTGAACGGCGAAGTCACCGCGATTCGTTTCGTCATGCCGTCGGTGGCCGACGTGGTCTTCGAGGCGTGTCGAGGCGAGCAGCGCGAGGGCACTGCAGCGCTCATGGGTTGGGTGAGGGATGCGCGCACAAGCCAGCCGATCCCGGGGGCGATCGTTCAGGTGCGGTGGAGTAGCTTCACCATACAGGCGCGGGGTACCTCGGCCGCCCGCTTCGGACCCGAGATCGTCGATGGTCTACAGACCACCGCCGACGGGGAAGGCTACTACCGCATTTGCAGCGTACCCGAGAGGGAGTTGCTGACCGTCATTGGCATCCACGAGGGCGTCGAGTCCGCGGGAGACACGCTTCGCATCGAAGAGTTCGCCGCCGCCAGGGTACACATGGTGGACATCGAGCGCGAGCGCCGGTAGCTGCCTTCCGCGGCTAGCGGCCGAACAATACTCCGATCCCCTGCTCGAACACGATGTCGCGCGGGATTCCCAAGGCGTCGAGCCGATCCAGATCGGCCTGTAGTCCGGTCGGTACGACTCCCTTTTCAGCCATCAGCTGATCCACGCCCTCGTAGTCGCCGTTCCCCTGCAACGTCAGTATCAACTCGCTCAGGCCGTCGACCGCGGCGCGCATCGCGTCGAAGTCGACGCGGTAGGTGCCGGATGCCTCGTCCCGCGTAAACGCGCCCTGCTCCTGGAAGTAGTTGAATCGGACCATGTTGGCTTGTCCGTGGGCGCTCGACGCGCCGAAGCGCACCGAGCGGAAGATCCCGGCGAGGAACGTCACGTAGTGGTCCTCAATGGAGCCCTCGGTCAACTCGCCACTCTCGAAGAGTTGAGTCACCATATAGAGGCCGACGACGTCCGCTTTCCCTTCCTCCATGGGTGACGCGTGCTCCCGCAACGCGGTGCGCACCGTGCCACGGCCGTTCAGCGTGTTCTTGATACCTAGCCCATGCGCGACCTCGTGGAACATGGTATTGCCGAAGAACGCATCGAAGGTCACGTGGGCACGTTGGTCCTCGGGGATCAACTGCTCGCCGAGGGGGACCATGATCTGATCGAACTTGGCCTGCATCGCATTCTTGAGTTGCAGGCGTCGCGTGCCTCTTGCGAGCTGCACTTGCTCGTCGTTGGGCAGATTGATCGCGATGGTCTTCGAGCCCGCGTTCGCGTCACCCGCGTAGTAGACGACGTCGTACGCGTTCAGGTCGGAGTCGGTGCCGGGCGTCTCGGCCTTGTAGCGGGCGTCGACGGGCAGTCCGCGCTGGAGACTCGGTAGCAGTGCGGCGAAACGGGACAGCCTGTCACTCCATTCCATGTCCTTGATCAGCACGTAGCCCTCGTGTCCGGCCTTGTATCCGTACAGCTGATCTTCGTACGTCTCGATGGGTCCGATCACGATGTCGATCGGGTTGTCCTTCATGTCCATCCACGCCATGTCACTCGCGCGATACTCGTCGGTCTCCAGCGCTGATGCGCGTAGGCGCAGATAGTGGGCGAGCCCCGGATCGCTCGCGAGCTCGGCCGCCTCCCTCAGCTTGGCGGCCGCCTCCGCGTGCGCTTCCGCGAACTGCTCGTGATACGGCACGGCGATGAGTTCACCCGATTCGTCACGGCGGACCAGGGTGTAGAGGCTCCGTAGCTCCGGGTTGTTCACGACAGCGGCGTCGAACTCCTCTGTGGTCATGTCCCGAGGATAGAAGTTGGCTCCCGCAGGTTTAGCGGCGGCGCCCTCGATGAACGACTCGTCCCCGTGTAGTCGATCCCAAGGCCCGAAGTTGACCCGTAGGTACTCGAGCGTGGCAGGGTCTCCCCGCGAAAGCTCTTCCGCAGCTAGGCGATCACCGTATGCCTCGTACCAGAACACTTCGTCCATCGGCTGCACGGCCTGAATGAGCAGACGCACGACCTCTTGGTCGTTTTCGGAGAGGTGCGAGACGTCGGCCTCGAGGCGAACGGTCGCATATTGGTCGAGAAGGGCGTGCATGCGCTGGTGCTCCTCCGAGTTCTCGGGGCCGTCAGACGGGTCGGCGCCACACGCTATCAAGGCGATTGTGGCGAGCAGGAAGAACAGCGATCGAGTCGGGGTCGGCATGTGAGGGCTCTGGGCGACTGTTCGGGCGTCGGGCCAAGCTACAAAGGTGATGAACGTGAATGCTAGTCTTGATCGAGCCTGCCTGCCCCTGGCGTGTCGGAAAGCACGGCTCATACGTTCCCGGCTCCAGCGCCGCGGCGCCGCGGTCCTAATTCTCGTAGCTCACCGGCTCCCTGTTATGAACTCCCAGACCATCGGCTTCGTACTGCTCGCGGCGGCTCTTCCCATGGCGTCGCCGTCGGATCGCATTGCCGCCCAGAGTGATCGCATGTCGGCAACCGAGCGACTGGAAGCCTTCGAGCAACATCGCGCGATGGTCGAAGGGTCCCCGTTCTCCACTCTGCCTTGGCAGTACCTCGGTCCGACCAACATCAGCGGTCGATCGACGGACGTAGCGGTCGCTGAGCCGCGGGGCGAGACCTACACGATGTACGTCGGTGGCGCCTCGGGAGGCGTATGGAAGACGGAGAACGAGGGCGTTACCTGGACGTCGCTCTTCGACGAAGAGCTCACGACCTCCATCGGAGACGTCGCGATCAGCCCGTCAAGCCCTGACATCGTCTGGGTGGGGACGGGTGAGGCCAACATCTTCCGCAGCTCACATGCGGGCGCCGGTATCTACAAGTCGCTGGATGGCGGTGAGACCTGGGCACACATGGGGCTCACCGAGACACAAACGATCGCGCGAGTCGTCGTGCACCCGAGCAACCCGGACATCGTCTGGGTGGCCGCGAGCGGTCACGAGTATCGTGACAATCCGGATCGTGGCGTCTACCGGACGACCGACGGTGGAGAGACCTGGCAAAACGTGCTCTTCGTCGACGACATGACGGGCGCCATCGACTTGGTCATCCACCCCGATGACCCGAACACGCTTTATGCGGCGACGTGGCAGCGGAGGCGCGCCAAGTTCAACGACCCGCGCAACGAGCCGGCGTTCACCCAATCGACCGACTACTTCACTGGCTCCGGTGTGTGGAAGAGTACGGACGGGGGCACGAACTGGAGCGAGGTGAACAACGGGTTGCCTGAAACGCGGTACCGCGGCCGCATCGGCCTCGACATCGCGCGCTCGCAGCCCGAGACGGTCTACGCGTTCGTCGACAACTACGAGATCGCGCGCGAAGCCGAAGCGAGCTCCGGCGTCGACGCCTACGGACGGCCGCGCGGCGGCGTGATTCGAGGCGCTACCGTCTTCCGGTCCGACAACGGCGGCGGTTCTTGGCGCAGGACGAGCGAGCAGAACCAGTTCATGGAGAGTCTGGGCGGCACCTACGGCTGGGTTTTCGGCCAGATGCGTGTCGATCCAAACAACGCCGACAAGATCTATGTTATGGGGCTGGGTCTGAATGTCTCGGAGGACAGCGGTCGCACGTTCAGCAGGCTGACCGGCATGCATGGCGATCACCACGGGCTCTACATCGATCCCAACAACTCCGACTACCT
>Ga0066369_10000610_pt1 | contig 15005 bp, 17 predicted proteins | sample Knorr_S7_td_Bott_FD_70972 | JGI IMG/M metagenome (GOLD analysis project Ga0066369, IMG submission 70972) | Marine microbial communities from Southern Atlantic Ocean transect - Knorr_S7_td_Bottom_ad_4513_LV_A | ecosystem: Environmental > Aquatic > Marine > Oceanic | place: Southern Atlantic... | reverse complement strand
GATTTCATCGTCCCTTCTTCGGGAACGTATTATCGCCGGCCGAACAGTACGATATGCTGTTCCAGATTCCGTCGATGAATACATCCGAGAAAAAGGACTCTATAATTTGTGAGTTCTCTTGTGATTGGCGGATATCTCGTCGCCGGTGGGTTGCTGCTTTTCCTCGGAGGTGATTCTGTTGTCAGGGGTGGCAGCAAACTAGCTCGCTTATGGGGAATATCCCCTTTGGTAGTTGGCTTAACGATTATTGCTTTTGGGACATCTCTACCAGAGTTACTTGTTAGTCTATTGGCAGCTCTAAGGGGTAAGGAAGCTATTGCAGTTGGGAATGTAATTGGCTCGAACATTGCCAATATTGGATTAATTCTTGGTCTAAGTGGATCACTCTTTTTAATCGTTATTACTACGAAGCGTGTAAGGAAAGATCTTAATTACTTGCTTGCAGTTTCTGTGCTTTTTTCTATTATGCTCCTCGATGGTGTGATTCAAAGATGGGAAGGAATTGCACTATTTGGTGGTATAATTATTTATTCAAGCTACTGTATAATTACAGGTCGGGAAAAAAAGTCAGATGATGGCAACATTGGTTCAATTCCAGGGAACCTTTTTATAATAAGCATCGGGATAATATCACTTACCGGTGGTGCTCATCTGTTTGTGGAAGGGGCAACAGGATTGGCCGAAAGAATAGCCGGGAAAAATATCGAAATGGCTATTGGTTTGACAGTTGCTGCATATGGTACATCATTACCTGAATTGGCGACCTCTCTTGTGGCTGCTTATAAGAAAGAAAGTGAAATATCACTGGGTAATATAATTGGTTCAAATATGTTTAATATTCTGGCAGTGATTGGATTAGTATCAGCAATCTCACCTTTGAAAGTAGATCCAAGCGTAACCCACTTTGAAATCCCCGTAATGCTGCTTTATGTACTGCTGCTCTATCCACTCCTGCGCAAGACAGCTATCCCTCGTATTTACGCATTTCTGATGCTGAGTGGTTATGTTGCATTTATCGTCTTTGTTTTTATTAGGGCATTAAGCAGTTGATTGCTTTCATACAATGATCAGATTCAGAAACGCAACTTTCTCTTTCAAAGGAAGTGCAGGTGTTTCCGATGCTACCTTCGCTGTTGAAGAAGGTGAATTCATTTGTATTATCGGTCCTACCGGTGCAGGTAAGACCACACTGCTAAGAATGATCTATATGGATGCCATTCCTCAGGAGGGAAGTGTTGAAGTAGCAGGATTCAGTTCAGATAAAATTAGGTCTAAGCAGGTTGCTTTACTGCGCCGCAAGGTGGGGATGGTATTTCAGGATTTTGAGTTACTTGACGATAGAAGTGTTTTTGAAAATGTAGCATTGCCTTTGCACGTAATAGGGATGAGTCGAGAAGAGGTTCACTCAAAGGTTGATGGAGTTTTAGATAAACTTGGTCTGACAGAAAAAAGTCATCATCTCCCTCGTCAGCTTTCAGGTGGAGAGCAGCAGATTGTTTCTTTGGCAAGAGCTATAGTTAAAGATCCCATTGTAGTGCTGGCAGATGAGCCAACCGGCAATCTTGATCCTGCGGCTTCATTCAAGATTTTAAAGCTGTTAGAGGCGATACAAAAGAGCGGAACAGCTGTTTTAATGGCCACCCATAATTATAATCTTGTGAAAGATCGAAATTATCGTTTTTTTGAAATTATTAAAGGGCAAGTAAGGATTTCTAGTGGATAAGTTTTTTTATCTGTTATCCGAAGGATATCGAAGTCTATGGCGGGCTAAGTTGTCTACTTTTTCTTCAATTACTACCATAGGAGTAACTTTAAGTTTTGTAGGTTTCGGGGCAATGGCAACTTCCAATCTTGCCCGTTTGGCAAATGAGTCTAGATCAGACTTTACCATGGAGGTTTTTTTCACTCAATTAACCACTGATTCTGAAGCTCAGAAAATTATGAATGAGATAATCTCCATGGATAGAGTCCGGGAAGGAATTTTAATCACGAAACAAGAAGCTGCAGAGATTTTTCAAAAGGAATTTGGCGAAAACATTTACGATCTTCTAGATGACAATCCTTTGCCTACAAGTTGTGTTATTAAGCTCGAAGAGAGCGGATTAGAGCCTACTGAGATGGAGCCCGTAGCGAAGGCAATAGAGGCCATGGATAGGGTGGAAAAAGTAAGTTATCCAGCCGAAGCAATTACCCTTATTGAAAATTATTTTCAAGGAATGCTTTCTGTTGTCGCTTTGATTTCAATGGCGATTTTAATGGGAACTACAGTATTGGTATCCAATACGATTAGGCTGACAATATATTCTCGTAAAGATCTCATACGAATTCTCAAATTAGTAGGTGCAACAGATCGATTCGTAAAAATTCCTTTCATTGTTGAGGGGATCATTGTGGGCATTTCTGGTGGAGTTTTAGCTTCCATATTAACTTATCTTTTTATCAGAACTGCAAACTCTTTCCTAATGTTATTTACCCCTTATCAACTAATCTGGGACTGGCGAGTAATTATTTTATTGGTTCTGGTTGTAGCACTATTTTCAATTTTGGGTAGTCGAAAAGCTGTCAACAAACTGTTAACCTAACAGTTTTTCTTGTCTGTATAGGTCTTGTTTTTACACGGGTCAGATAGTAATTTTTACCAATCTTATCGAGAAGAATAATGGGTCGGTTAACACTATCAGAGAAACATGCTAATCGCGAGCTGAGCATACTGAAAATAGTTATTGAAGACTTTATCAGAACTGCCTCACCGGTAGCATCACTACGATTGAAGGAATCTTATGGACTTGAGATTAGTCCTGCTTCCATTCGTAATACTTTACACCAATTGGAGGAAATAGGATATTTGGGTCATCTTTATACATCTTCCGGTCGCATTCCTACTGATTCTGGATATCGGCTCTATGTCAATGAATTAATGGGAATACCCAAAGACGCTTCGTCAGAAATTTCACAATTCATGGGCGAATTGGCATTAGTATCCTGCACAGTAGAAGAAATCCTCCAAATTTCAGCTGATTCTTTAGCGAAACTCTCCAGTCTTTTTGGTTTTGTCATATGGTCACCCTTAGGAGACTCCACATTAACTGACTTGGAACTGTTGAAATTGAGTTCTGGTAAACTTCTACTGATACTTGGATTTGAATTTTCCTCTATTGAATCAATCATGCTTGATGTTACTACTGAGTTAAATGAATCACATCTTGACCTGGTTAGATCAATTCTACGAGAAAGGCTTTTAGGCTTAAAAGAAAGAGATCTGCGAAAAACAGTGCCAGACCGCCTGCGTGAAAGTGAATTATCTAATAGTGAGATTATCAGGAATGTGATAGAAAATGCTCATTCATATTTCCGAGTGAATGAAAAAACTTTATTGTGTACATCATCCAAAGAACAGTTGTTGGAAAATCCAGAATTCAGCAATTCCGAGGAGATGCAGGCAATTGTTTCAGCGTTGGATGATGAGCACGTAATTACGAGATCTGTAGAAGAGCTTGGTTGTTCGACTGTGGCTATTGGCAAAGAAAATTTAGAAACTGCTCTCAGAAGATGTTCTGTAGTAATATCTCAATTTGGCGGAGACAGTTTTATGGGTCATTTGGGGATTTTGGGTCCAACTCGTTTAGATTACCGGAAGGTCCAAGGATTGGTTAATTCCTTTTCAACGCATATTCCCAGTCTTATTAAATGACTACTAAAGCAAAATTAGAAAAATCAAAAAAGCCAAAGTCGAAGAAAACCCATCTGATTAAAACCAAAAAGGGTGATCTGTTGAAGTTAGAAAAACTCAGGTCTGAATTGGCAGAACAGAAACTGGCTTTTAACGCTCTTGAAGATCGTCATCTTCGTCTTAGAGCAGAATTCGATAACTATCGGAAACAGAAAGAGAAGGAAATTTTCCGTTTATTCAAGTATGGTGGGAGTGACGCAATTATAGCTCTTTTACCTGTGGTGGATGATTTGGAGCGGATGGTGAACTCCAGTAATGGAGAGGAGAGTACATCTTTGGATACCATTATGGAGGGAGTACAGCTTATTCTTGATAAGGTTTCTCGAAGGCTCCAAAAACTGGAAGTTGTTACTTTCGATTCTGTTGGTGAAAAATTTGATCCTGATCTTCATGATGCACTTATGGTGAAGGAATCTGGAGAGCATGAAGAAAATATTGTCATCGAAGAATTTGAAAAAGGGTATCGCATGAAGGACAAAGTTATCCGTCATGCGAAAGTTGTGGTTAGTAAATGAGCCGAGATTATTACGATATTCTGGGCGTTAGTAAAGATGCATCTGAAGGTGACATTAAACGATCGTATCGGAAGATGGCAATGAAATACCATCCAGATAGAAACCCGGGTGACAGCGAAGCTGAAACTAAATTTAAAGAATCCGCGGAAGCATATTCGGTCTTAAGCGATCCTCGTAAACGACAACAGTATGATCAATTTGGCCAGGCAGGAGTAGAAGGCCAGCAGAGTTACGGTGGATTTGGTGGTATATCTATGGATGATATTTTTAATCAATTTGGTCACATTTTCGGCGGAGGAATATCCAGGGAATCTCATACGAAGCGCGGACGTGATTTGAGAGTTTCCATTCAACTTGATCTGGAAGAAATCGCAACGGGTGTGAACAAAACCATAAAAGTAAGGCGGATGGAAACTTGCAGTGAGTGTAAAGGTACAGGTGCAAAATCTGGTACTATGCCATCTCGCTGTTCAACCTGTAATGGTAATGGACAGGTGAAACAGATGTCTCGTTCATTTCTAGGTCAGTTCGTAAACGTAACTCAGTGTCCTAATTGCTCAGGTTCTGGTGAGATTATTGATAATCCATGCCGTATCTGCTCGGGAGATGGGCGGGTAAGGAAAAAGGTAGAGATTAAAGTTAAAATACCTGTGGGTGTGGCAACGGGAAACTATATGACTCTTCGCGGAGAAGGAAACAAGGGAGCTCGCGGGGCCGCTCCCGGTGATATGGTCGTTTTCTTTGAGGAAAATGAACACCCTTATTTCAACAGAATTGATTCTGATGTTATGACTGAATTAGAAGTTTCCTTCGCTAAAGCTGCTTTAGGCGATTCTGCTGAAGTCCCAACACTATCTGGCAAAGCAAAACTAACTATACCTGCTGGAATTCAATCTGGACAAATATTGAGGATGAGAGGAAAAGGACTACCTCAAGTACGTGGCAGCAGAAAGGGAGATCAACTAGTGAAAATCCAAGTTGCGACTCCTGTATCTCTCAGCAAAGATGAGAAAAATTTATTTAAGGAACTGGCCTCATTGAATGGCAAAAGTAAAGTTAAAGTAAGGAAAGTGATACGCCGGTGACACCTCAGGAGAAGCTTATGGTTCGATTTCTAATGGGAGCTTTGATTTTAGGAGTTCTTATTGGTTATGGTCGAAAAACATGGTTCAAAGACTCTATAACAATTAGTGAATCTGTTGAAATACAGAGAACTGGAATATCTTCAGTATTAGAATCCCGAGGACAGTCTGGAACTGACAATATAACCGGGCCGATTAATTTAAACATAGCTTCAAAAACTGAGTTGATGTCATTGCCTGGAATTGGACCAAAAACTGCTGAAAATATTATGCTCTTTCGTCAAGATCATGGTGATTTTCAGTCCATCGAAGATTTGACTCAAGTAAAGAGAATTGGAATTAAAACATTGGATCGATTGCGAGAAAAAATTACTATATGAGGATTAAGGGATAATGGAAGATATTCAAGAGCGTGAAGATTTGTTAGCAGGACAAGAAGAGAAGAAATATCGTTGGTGGCTGGCTCGTGATCTTATGGAGATGGGGATTGTTTTGGCAGTTATTGCTTTTGTCATGGTGATATATATTCCCAAATCAATTTGGATAGAAGAGACTGAAATTGAAGATCAAAGTCATAGTCAAATGCAAAATATCAGCAGGATACTGGACTTTTACGAGGAGTTCACAGGAGAAAAAACAGAAGACGCAATTTGGGCAATTCAGTTAATTAATGCAGTAAGAGATTCTGTTGTGGCAGACTCTCTGTTTAGTGATCATCCCAGGATGATTAATTTAGATGACCGTGAAATTGAGGTAACTGTTCCCAAGTCTTTCATCTGGATGAAACCTGACCGTCGCCTGGGAGAAAATCCTTTGGCTAAGCATATACGATATATTACTACATTCGATACTACTTTTGGGCATCTCGGAGTTCGCAAAGATACTATCGAGGACAAAATATTCAGTGTGGTTGTAGAAGATCGTTCGGAGGATCCTGATAATTCAGCCACATGGTTCATGGACACTTCATTCATTAGGTCAGATAAACTGGCATTGTTCAAAGCTTCGCTTGATACATTCAATAGCTATTACGTGGGTATTGCAGACACGAGTAAATCTGAACATGTTGAAGTGGTACACTATTATGACCGCTTTAGGCCTGATGAATCCATTCTCAATTTTCCTCTGGGAAATGAACGCTACATAATTCGTGTAGATTCTGAAAGTGTAGTGATCAAAGTTCACGATAGGGATTACTCTGAACGAAGATATCTTCTTTTTACATTTGATCCTTACGTAAAAGATGACAGCATATCAAACGGTTATCCGAGTTGGATTCATTAATAAATGATCGCTATATCTATAAAGGATGGTCAACTTCGATTTGGAAGGTTTTCTGCTGTTAGTAAGGGAGTCAAACTAGATCTTGTTAACCAAGTCACAGCATCCTCTTTAGAATTATCATCAGTTATAAGCTCTTTATCAAAAGAGATCCCTATGAAAGGAGAGGATATCTTTCTTTCCCTCGGAGAAGAATATATTCAGTGCGATATAGTGTCGATGGAATCAGGTCTTGAGCTTTCTGAAATTGAGCATTTTATAGTGTGGCAAATGGAACAGAAATACGGTTCGTTATGGCCGGAGATGAAATATTTTTACCAGGAAATTCGAGAAGATGAAAAAACTATCATGGTAGCCGTAAATGTTATCCGAGAGTCAATTCATACCGAAATAAGAACAGCCATTGAGCAAGCCGAAGGGACACCTGTTTGGCTGGAGGCGGATATATTTTCACTTAGCAGAGTGTTGGATGAATTAGACGACGGTCGTAATAGAGGTGTTGCACTCTTTGAGCCTCATGACGATACCATTCGGGCACTGTTTCATGACAGAGGACAGTTAGCAGCTTTAGCAGAATTTGCCATCACAAAAGAGGACCTTCAATTAGAAACTGTAAGAGGAGATGGTGAGTTTGTAAAGAAATATATTGAAGAGTTCGAACGTTATATAAGTGATAATGAACTAGATTCGGATGTCCATCTATTCTTAGCTGGTCATTTACCACCTCATGCCGAAGAATTCGTACCAGCAAAAGCGATAGACATTATATCGCCTGTTTTACCTTTCGAGGAAGAAGATGGAGCAGGAAATTTTGCCGGAGATGGTTTGTTTTCTTCTATTTTTGGTCTGTCGTTGAGGAGCATAAAACATGCCTGATCTAAATCTCTTTGGTGAAAGCGGGTTTCAAAATGTTACTAAGACTGAAACCATTCTAGATAATACCAAAAAACAGAAACATGCTGAAATGCCAGTACAATCACAAAAAGTTAAGAGAGAGCAAAAAGAAAATCCTAAAAAGTCTTTTGCGTTGGAATCTTTAATAGCATTTTTACTGGCGGTTGGGATAGGAGCTTCAGTTGTGTGGTACCTTCAGTACAGATCAGATGTGAAAACTACTATTACTGAATTATCCATTGAAGAATTTCGTAATATCGGCTCAGGCACTGAATAGAATGAGAACTTCAATTCTTGCAGGAAGTTTGAAAGGTAGAAAACTGAATACAGGACTCAGTCATGATATTAGACCAACATCTTCCAGAGTTCGAGAAAGCATTTTTAACATTATTGGATCTATAAAAGATGAAGAAGTATTGGACCTATATTCTGGAGCTGGTACCCTTGGTTTTGAAGCCGCTAGTCGCGGAGCAGGTTCGGTGACATTTGTTGATAACAGCGTTGAAGCTATCGATGTAATACAAATTAATGCTCAACTCTTTCCAGAAGCAATATTAACTATTGTGAGGCGAGATGCAGAAAAATTCCTATATCAAAGTAAAGATTACGATGTTATCCTGGCAGATCCTCCATATGGGAAAGCCAATCTTGAAGACCTTGCTCAGAAAGCCATAAAAAGACTTAAGAAAAATGGTATTATGATTATTGAATCCTCCAAGAATGAAAATTGGCAGCCAGCTGAGGCGCGGATTAAAACATACGGCGATACTCAATTGACTATTTTTAGGAACTAGTTATGCGGATTGCGATTTATCCGGGAACATTTGATCCCATCACATATGGCCATCTTGATATTATTATTCGAGCTCTCAATCTATTTGATAAATTGATTATCACGATTGCCGAGAGCAGTACTAAAAAGCCACTTTTTGACCTAGGTGAGAGAATTGAGTTAATAAAGGAAGCTACGGATGACTTAAAGAACCTGGAGGTTGAGCATACATCAGGTCTTATTGTAAACTTTGCTAAGAAGAAAGGTGCAATTGCTCTTGTGCGGGGTCTGCGCTTCGTTAGTGATTTTGAATTTGAGTTTCAGATGGCGTGGATGAACCGACATCTTGATGACAGTATAGCTACCATTTTTCTGATGCCTCACCGCCGATACTCTCATCTAAATTCAACTGTGATTAAAGATATCGCGGAATTAGGTGGGGATATTGATGTATTTGTTCCTCCAGGTGTCTCTAATCGGTTGAAGGAAAAATTCGACAAATAGTATCATCAGTATATAAATCCTCTAAATATCTCACTCCTTCTTGTTAAATTTCTAGGCTGATTTAATTATAATTTGGAATAAAATAGGTAATCGTTGGTATGCCCACTTACGAATATAGTTGTAATGAATGTCGACATCTATTCGAGTATTTTCAGATGATGACGGACGAGCCTTTAAAGATCTGTCCCGAGTGTTCTGGCAATGTAACTCGTCTGATTGGCAGTGGCGCAGGACTTATCTTCAAAGGATCGGGATTTTACATCACGGATTACAAAAAGAAGAGTGGATCTACTGACAGTTCTGATAGTAAATCTGATTCTAAGAAGAGTAAAGAAACTTCAACTGAATCTAAGACAACAAAAGTTAAGAAAGTCGACTAAGTTATTAATAGAATCTTTTATTAGGAGAAATAAGAGTAATGACATTAGCTGCAATTGATCAAGCGAAAGAACATCTGGGTAAGGTGTTGAAAGACCAACTCGATCGTATTGATCGGATGAAAATTGGAGAGAAAGAGACCAATTATTCCCAGTTAGAACCTATAATAGTAGGTATTATTGGAGGAGATGGTATCGGTCCTTTCATAGCGGATGAGGCCCTTAGAGTCTTGGAAGTGATGATGCAGGATGAGTTGGAATCTGGAAAAGTCGAGTTCCGCAACATCGAAGGGCTCACAATCGAATACCGAGCTGAGGTCGGCAAACCTATCCCAGATGACGTGCTTGAAGAGATCAAAAAGTGCCATATCACTTTAAAGGGTCCTACGACTACGCCCCGAAAAGGGGATCCGTGGCCTAATATCGAAAGCGCAAATGTGGCCATGCGAAAGGAGCTGGACCTCTTTGCCAATATTCGACCAGTATGTGTTCCTTCTGATGGGATCGACTGGATGTTCTTCCGTGAGAATACGGAAGGTGCTTACGCGTTGGGAAGTGATGGCATAGATGTAACTGACGATCTAGCACTTGATTTTATTGTTGCCACTACTCAAGGAACAGAGCGCCTTATACGTCTCGCATTTGAGTACACCAGCAAGAACGACATCAATAAGTTGACTCTGGTGACTAAGGCTAACGTGGTAAAAACAACTGATGGAAAGTTCCTGCAGATCGGCTATGAGATTGCCAAGGAATATCCCCAAGTGGAGGTGGATGATTGGTACATTGATATCATGACGGCGAAGCTTATTGACCCCAAGAGGCGTACTCAGTTCCGCGTCATGGCTCTGCCGAACCTTTATGGTGATATTCTTACCGATGAAGCGGCAGAGTTCCAAGGCGGTGTTGGTACTGCCGGAGCCGGCAACATCGGCCGGAAGTACGCCATGTTCGAAGCGATCCACGGCTCAGCTCCGCGGATGGTGGATGAAGGCCGCGCAAAGTACGCAGATCCCAGCAGCATGATCCGTGCCGGCGCCATGCTCATGCGTCACATCGGTTATAGTGATCATGCTAATAAGTTGGAAATGGCTCTTGACTTATGTGGGAATTTTGAGAAAAAGCTCGTCATGACAGGCCGGGATACCGGCGCAATAGGACGGGATTATTGTGACTATATTCTGGAAAATGTGGCTGATCCTGACTTAAAGAGCAAATGGGAATCTTACCAGTAAAGTAAACGTCTTTAGGTTACAAAATGTAAAAAATGTGGTTAGATTTCTGACCCCTTTTTATAACTGATTCTTACGGACAGATCTCAATCTTGTAATAGGCAACTTGACTGGTGCTGTATAAATTTACCTTTGCGAGTAGGACTGAAATATATGTTCGTCGATTACGCTAAAATCAAGATTATCGCCGGGAAAGGTGGTAACGGCTGCGTCAGTTTCCGGAGGGAGAAGTACATCCCCAAGGGTGGCCCTGACGGCGGGAATGGCGGTAGAGGTGGCAGCATTATTTTCAAAGTTGATCCTCAACTGCATACACTCCAGGATGTGAAATACCATAAGCAGTATCATGCCGAAAACGGTCGCGACGGTTCCGGCGCTCGCAAGACCGGCAGGGACGGGAAAGATATTATCATCCTGGTGCCGCCGGGGACGATCTTTAAATTTAAAGGGGAGAAGCAGACCATTGCAGATTTAGTGGAAACTGGCGAGGAATTTATCTCCGCTAATGGTGGACAAGGAGGAAGAGGTAACAGCGAATTTGCCACTTCTACTCATCAGACTCCTACGAAAGCTGAACCGGGACGCCGAGGTGAAGAATTCACTTATGAAATTGAATTGAAAGTACTGGCCGATGTGGGATTGGTGGGGTTGCCGAACGCCGGCAAATCTACGCTTCTCTCCAAACTCTCATCCGCACACCCAAAAATCGCAGACTATCCGTTCACCACGCTTCATCCGCATCTCGGTATTGTAAAGTACAGCAACTACCAGTCCTTTGTAATGGCGGATATACCCGGATTAATCGAAGGTGCCAGCAAGGGGAAAGGATTAGGCATCCAATTCCTGAAACACATCGAGCGAACTTCCATTCTGGCACTGCTCATTGAGTGTACGGACGAAAATCCCGCATCCACTTTAGAAACGCTCCTTAAAGAAATGGCTGCTTTTAGTTCCGAGATGATGAATAAACCTCGATTGGTAGTTATGTCCAAGCAGGACATTTTCCAGAATGATCACGAAGAACTTCCTACGGAGCTTAGCGGTGAGAAGGTCCTTTCTATCTCTTCTATTACTGGCGAAGGATTGGATATACTAATGGCTGAGCTGGCAGAAATGATGCATGAATAATGGTGAACTGACAGCGCTTCTTAACTTACTGAAAGTGCCGAGTTTGGGACCGACCCGCATACGAACTTTGGTGCAGGCATTGGGATCACCTGAGAAAGTGTTGTCGGCATCTAAGCCGGAGCTTTGTCAGGTAGATGGGATCAACATGGCGATTGCCCGGGAAGTCAATAATTATTCGCCAAATAATTTTGCCGAAGTTCAACTCGAGAGAGCAGATGAATACGGCGTTAAGATAATATCAATCTGGGATGACGAGTTTCCGCCACTGTTGAAAAGAATCTACGATCCGCCGGTAGTGATATTTTTTAATGGTGAATTACAGGAAGAGGATGCTGACACGGTCGCGATCGTTGGAACAAGAACTCCTACATCTTATGGAAAGCAGGTGGCGGAAGAGCTTTCCCGGGAGCTAGCAGGGGCGGGTATGACGATTGTGAGCGGATTCGCCAAAGGAATTGATACCATAGCTCATCTTGCCGCTTTGGAAGCAGGGGGACGTACCATCGCTGTTCTGGGAAATGGTCTTGATGTGGTCTATCCGGCTGAGAATCGAAGCTATCTACCGCTCTTTGATGAAAACGCTGTTTTTATCAGTGAATTTCCCTTTGGTACCAAACCTGATGCTCCCAATTTTCCACAGCGAAATCGAATTATCAGCGGACTCAGCCACGGAGTGATAGTAGTGGAAGCCGGCAGCAGTAGCGGAGCTGTCTTAACAGCCCTCGATTCTGTAGATCAGAATAGGGAGGTGTTTGCCGTTCCCGGTCGCTTAACTGATTCCAAGAGTGAAGGCTGCCTCAGGCTGATCCGTAACGGAGCCATCCCTGTGAAGGATGCTGAGCAGATTATAGCGGTTCTCAATCCCCATCTGAAAGTTCCCCGTTCTCCGATCCAGCAGAAGATACGCCTCGATCTTGAAGGTGATGAAGCTGCCGTTTACGAAATACTTTCCCGGGAACCGAAGTACATTGATGATATTTCGGCAGAGTGCGGGTTGGACTCATCCTTGCTATTGACGGTTTTATTGAGCCTTGAGTTGAAGGGGGCTGTCCGGCAGCTTTCGGGAAAGATGTTCGTCCAAAGATAAATTAAACTTTCTTTTTTCTCCTCATTTCTCCTTGAGCCCTCACTACTCTACCATTAACCATTCATCAGTTACTGCTCACTATCACCCATCTTCCATTATCCAACCTTCCCTATTCCTTGGTATAGTAACATAAAACGAGGTAAATTTCTAAACTAAAGGAGAATACTTAACAAAGAACAATTGAAAGGATGATATGAGTTTAGCCAAATTTGATATAGCTATTGTTGTTGGGGGTGCTGCTGGTCAGGGTGTTGCCACACCGGGTAATATTCTCACCAAATTGTTTGCCCGCAGAGGCCTTAATTCTTATGCCTATAATGCCTTCCAATCAATTATCAGGGGTGGGCACTGTCTTTTGACTTTTCGGGTGAGTGAACAAGAGGTGTTCACTCATGGTGACAAGTTTGATATACTCATTACCTTAAATCAAGACACCATGAATCGGCACCTGAAGCATATGAGACCCGGAACCTGGGTGATCTACAACAGCGATTCTATTACTCCAGGTGAAGCGGATGACGGTGTTCATTTCTGTAAGATGCCGGTGAAGGAATTATCTAACAATAATCGCAACAAGCTGATTCAGAATACCGCAGCCATCGCTGCTGTTCTCGGAATTATGAATCTTGAGTTGGAGGCTTTTGAAGAAATTGTGAAGGCGCAATTCAAGAGAAAGGGTCAGGAGGTTGTGGATGCCAATCTGGGTGTTGCTCGGGCTGCCTATCAACATGCCCAAGACAACTATCCTTCTTTTGAAGCAGAGGTTCCATTTGGTGCCAAGCCTCTCGGTATCTGGAATGGAAATACAGCCATAGCTATTGGAGCTGCTGCAGCGGGAGTGAAGTTTTACTGTGCTTACCCCATGAGTCCTTCTACAGGTATTCTTCACTGGATAGCTCAAAACGCCCGGGAGTTGGGGATCATGGTACGTCAGGTTGAAGACGAGATAGGTGTGATCACCATGGCTATAGGAGCTGCCCATGCGGGATGCCGTACAATGTGCGCTACTTCAGGTGGTGGGTTTGCTCTAATGACCGAAGGGGTGGGCGCTGCCGGAATGATGGAAATTCCGCTTGTCATTGTAGATGTTCAACGTAGCGGACCGTCAACTGGGGTCCCAACAAAGACGGAACAAGGAGACTTATGGCAGGTACTGGGCGCCAGCCAGGGTGATTTCCCCCGCTTTATCGTTGCACCTCGTGATGCAGTCGATAGTTTCAATACTATACCAATGTTGTTCAATCTCGTGGACAAATACCAGTGTCCAAGTATCGTTCTTTCAGACCAGCTAATAGCTGAGGGAAACTTTACTTTTGATCCTGATGAGATTGATATGCATCCAAATATTGACCGTGGCGAGCTAATTACGGAACCTTCCGAAACTAATGGATACATGCGTTACAAGATCACGGAAAGTGGTATTTCACCTCGGGCATTACCCGGTCTCGAGGGACGTATACATGTAGTTTCTACTGACGAACATCAGGAAGATGGTGTGTTGATCAGCGATGAATATACTCATCCACACAAACGACAGGCCATGATGGAAAAGCGTCAGCGGAAGATGATTGGTGTGGAAAAGGAAATAGAGCCACCTAAGTTAGAAGGACCCGAAGATTCAAATGTGACACTTATAGGTTGGGGTTCAACCTACGGAGTGATTCATGAAGCTATCGAACAGCTTAGCGATGAGGGAATCACTGCCAATCATTTGCACATCAAGTGGATCGTTCCCTTCCATGGCGAAGTGGTTTCTGATATCCTCTCCCGTTGTAATAAAACAATAATAGTGGAAAATAACTATTCTGGATTGTTTCACCGATATATGCGCAGTGAGACTGGCCTAACTGTTGATAGCCATATTCGCAAGTACGATGGGGAACCGTTCATGCCTCATCATATAGTAGATGGTGTGAAGGAAATCTTGGAGAAGGAAACGGAGACGTTTGTTCCCGTTCATGAAATCATTGTATAGGGAGGAAGATCGATGACTGAAATTGCCGTAAAATTGAAGAAAGAGACTAATGGCAAAGCATCTGTAAAGCTATCACCAAAAGACTACAAGGGTAAGGTTGATCCTGATTGGTGTCCTGGCTGCGGTGACTTTGGACTTCTGAACGCTGTTCAGAAAGCATGCTCTGAGCTTGCGATTTTGCCAAGTGAGATGCTTGTAGTAAGCGGTATTGGATGTTCCTCCAATTTCCCGGGATACTTCAATGCCTACGGTATGCATACCCTTCATGGAAGAACGCTGCCAGTTGCTACAGGAGCGAAGTTGGCGAACCACGAACTGACGGTGATTGCCGTCGGAGGTGATGGTGATGGGTATGGTATCGGTGGCAATCACTTCCTCCACACAGCCCGCCGAAATGTCAATATTACCTATTTAGTAATGAATAACCA
>Ga0066369_10000596_pt1 | contig 15137 bp, 12 predicted proteins | sample Knorr_S7_td_Bott_FD_70972 | JGI IMG/M metagenome (GOLD analysis project Ga0066369, IMG submission 70972) | Marine microbial communities from Southern Atlantic Ocean transect - Knorr_S7_td_Bottom_ad_4513_LV_A | ecosystem: Environmental > Aquatic > Marine > Oceanic | place: Southern Atlantic... | reverse complement strand
AAAGTGGATTTAGTCGAATTAAATCATTATTGTAATCAAATTGAAAAATCTACTTTTGTATGCGATTTAGAAGATTTGCAAGTGGTTTCAAGTAATCTGTTTGGAATGGGAGGGTTATTGAATATGAATCCAATATCAGAGTCTAAGATGAAGTTATTTTTAGAGGAACATAAGAATTATTTCAGAATATTGGCTGATGAACATATAAAAAAATTAACCTGAAAAACATAATTACAATTCTAGTGAAAATTATAAAAATAGATGAATAGTGTCTTTTAATTAACATGTTTTAAACTAAATTAAGATGTCAAATATTCGCATTACATACTCAGGATTTATCTCATTTTTTGTTTCGCTAATTACAGTTGTAGTTGGAACTGCATATACTCTAATTTTGACTAGAACTCTTAGTCAAGAAGAATATGGAGTTTGGGGATTAATTGCAGGGTTGATTGGTTATGTAATCCTAGTTAATCAAATAATCACATATTGGAGTACTAGAGAGACAGCTAGAAAAATTGAATCTGGAAAAACTGCAGTTTTTGGAAGTATGATTTTATCAACCATCGGTTTTGGTATATTTATCGTTAGTTCCATTGTAATGAGTTATCAAACTGAAATTGATTCAAGTGTATTTTTCTTAGCATCAATTTTAATTCCCATAATGTTTTTACATGGAATCTTGTTTGCCATAAATTTTGGATGGAAACCACATGTAGGAAGTTATGCAAATTTTGTTTTAGGAATTTCACAGGTTCCCTGTGCAATAATTTTTGTGTACCATTTAGAACTAGGCGTAACAGGAATAATTTTTTCAAGCTTTATTGCTTATTCACTAAGTAGTTTAGTTTTATTTAGATATGCAAAAAACCACATTAGAAATCAAATAAAGTTATTATTTTTTAAAAGTTGGATTAAACTATCTTGGATTCCTCTGTATCCAGGATTGTCTTTATTTGTAGATAATTTAGGAATTATTATTTATTCTAGCATTACAGGTTCTGTTTTAGGTTTAGCAATTTGGACTGCTGCAAATGTCATACCAGGTATTATCAGGTATGTGGGACAAATATCATTAGCAGTTTATCCAAGATTGCTTGAAGGTGGAGATAAAAAATACCTAGAAGACAATATTTTAAATTTATTTTATTTTAATTTCCTAATGTTAGGCATTGCAATTGCTTTTGCAAAGCCAGCATTATTTGCATTAAATCCAATTTATCAAGAGGCATATTTGGTCTTAGTAATTCTTGCAATTCGTAATTTCTTTTTTGTGTTATCTAATGTGTTTATTCAAAATTTAGGGGGGAACGAAACTATTGACATAAGTGAAAATCCAACATTTACTCAATATATTAAAAGTAAATTATTTTATCCACATACTATAAAATTAATTCATGTATCTATTGCAACTTCAATACTGCCAATTGGATTAATAATTTTAATTCAAAATAAATTTGAGACAATTGATCTTCTTACTTTTTGGGCAACAATATTACTCATTTTCCAAATCCCTCTAACAATTTATTTATATTTTTTAACAAAGAAAAATTTAGATTTTTCTTTAAATTATTTAATCATAGGAAAATACGGCATCTCATTTGCAATATCATTTTCGCTAATCCACATATTATCTGAAAACTTTTTAGTATATCATGAAAGTGTATTCGAATTTATTCCTCAAGTTTTGGTATTTGTAATTTTAGCGATTTCTTTATATTTTGGTTTAACATTTGTTCTAGATTACAAAACCAGGAATTTATTTAAAGCAGTTACAAAAGAAATAAGAGGGAAATTATTCTAAATTAAATTTTTTCATCATACTCTTGATTACTTTTTATTCTTGTATTATATTTTAAAATTAAATTGAAAGAAAAAGTTGCAATTACTGGAGGGGCAGGATTTGTAGGTTCCAATTTAGGAAGTATATTACATCAAAAAGGATACGATGTTTTGCTTTTAGATGATTTATCATTTGGAAATGTAGACAATCTAAAAAAAAATGGAGAAACATTTGGAACATTTAAAAAAATAGATATCAGAACTCCTGAACTAAAAAATTATTTTTCGGATGTGGATTATGTTTTTCATCTTGCAGGAATTTCCACATTACCCATATGCCAAAGTGAACCTGTAAATTCCATCGATGTCAATGTAACTGGAACCGTAAACGTATTAGAAGCAGCAAGACAAAGTAATGTTAAAAGAGTAATTTTTGCCAGTACCGCAGGAGTTTATGAAAATAATTCAGAATTTCCTTGTAAAGAGGATGATTTAACAGAACCTAGTTTAACATATACTTTAACTAAATCCTTTTGTGAAAAATTATGTAATTCTTATTTCAAGCTATATGGGTTGGAAACATGTGTTACTCGCTACAATAATGTATATGGTCCAAATCAAGATATTAAAAGAAAATCTCCACCATTTGTAGCATATGTTATTAGAGAGATTTTACAAAACAGACAACCAATTTTTCATTCAGACGGTAATCAAAAAAGAGATTATGTATACATAGATGATGTAAATGAACTTAATTTTTTGTGTATGACGAATCGTAATGCAAAAAATCAAATTTTTAATGTCTCATCAGGAAAAGCGTTTTCTGTCAATGAAATTTATGAGATCATTGTTTCAATCATAAATTCCAAGATTAAACCAGTCTATCGCAACTCGGAATTATTCTGGGATAAATATCCTAGTTTGTTTGAAGGAAATCATGTTTTGAATAAAAAATGGATTGAAAAAGAAGTGGATAAATTTGCTTTAAGCAGTACTAAAAAAGCTGAAAAAATTCTCAATTGGGAAGCAAAAATTTCAATGAGAGAAGGATTAGAATATACAATTAAACATGCACAAAAACTCCTAAAATAATAAATTTTGAAAGAACCTAAATTAAAATATAATTTAAAAATTATTTGATAAGTTGAACCGATGCACATTATAAGAAAATAATTTATAAGAAAATTTAGGAATGAGTGTATGAAGATCGGAGTCATTATTTCTATGTATGAAGAATATGAAAATATATTAGAAAATATCAAAACCATAAAAAATAATAATTTCCCAATTATATTGATTCAATCGAAACCAAAAGATCCAGATAAAATAATAGATTCAACCCAAGTGGATTATTATAAAATGTTTTCAGACATAACAGGCACTGGAAATCTTTTTACTGGAGATGCAGCAAAAACAATTTCTCATCCTTTAGGGAGAAATTTATGTCACGGATTCAAAACTGCAAAATCTTTTGATGTAGATTGGTGGATTGTCATTCTAGGTGATGTTAAAATTACTAATTTCAATGGAATTAAAAAAATAATTAATAAAATGAAATCTAAAAGTAAAACTCTTGGAATCACTAGAGAGGTGGGCTTAACATTTACAAATAAATTTGGCAAATTTGGAAAAGTTGAAAAATCTGACACTCAAAATTTTGTTCCAACATTTTTTATCATAGATGCAAAATTAGTTGAAAAAGGAATTTTTCAAGAAATCGAAATTATTAATCCTTTTGCAATGGAAGAATGCATGGGTATTGCAGCAACTAGATTTTTTGAAATGAACAAAATGGAATTTTTTGAGCAATGTCATATTATTGCAGATTATGCATATCCAAAATTCATAGAAGGTTTAGAATACAGTAAAGATAGAACTGTGTTGCCACGCTATGTTGATGGCATAGTTAATGCAATTAGAAGATTTAGAACTAAATTTAGTACCTAAAATTTCAAAAATAATGAATAAACTTCATAAAACTACAATAACCACAAATATCAATGGTTTTTCTTTCACGAGAAAATAGTGTATTAACAAACAAACCTACGCTTGAAACATTATTTTCACTTGAAAAATTTCCAACATATGTCGGATGTGTCAATACTAAACAATCTAACGATGTTAGTTTGGATTTAACAGTTGACATATGTAAAGAAACTGGAATACTACAATTGAAACATTTAGCTCCATTAGATCAAGTATATCTATTTCCACATAATGATGCAATTGGTCCAACATGGAAAAAACATAATGAAGAATTTCTAGAATTGATCGAAGAATGTTCCCCCAAAAAGATTCTTGAAATTGGAGGAGGCTCAGGAAAACTTGCAAAAAATTACACAAATAGAAATGCTGATGGAGATTGGACTATTCTTGATCCAAATCCATTATTTGAAGAAAGTGAAAAAATACATAGTTTGAAAAAATATTTTTCGTCAGAACTAAATCTTGATCATGATTTTGATGTAATAATTCATTCACATGTTTTGGAACATCAATCATCACCAGAACAATTTTTTGTAGATGTTTCAAAGTTTTTGATTTTAGATGGTTTTCATATTTTTTCATTTCCTAACTTGAATGAATGGCTTTCAAAAAAATATTTGAATTGTCTAAATTTTGAGCACACAATTTTTCTAACAGAAATGTATGTAGATTGTATTTTAAAAAGAACAGGTTTTGAATTGTTGAAAAAAATAAAATTTCAGGATCATAGTATTTTTTACCTGACAAAATTTTCTGGCAAGAAAAATTTTGTGGCTTTTCCAAATTTATATGATCAAAATAAACAAACCTACTTAAATTATGTAAATTATTACAGAAATTTTACAACTGAATTGAATTCAAAATTAGTAAATTTTCCATATAAAGTGTATCTTTTTGGAGCACATATTTTTTCACAATACTTGCTTGCTTTCAATTTAGATCAAAATAAAATAGAGGGAATTTTGGATAATTCTTCATTAAAAATTGGAAAGCGTCTTTATGGTACAAATCTTACCGTGTTTGAGCCAAAAATTATTGCAAATGAAAATGTGGGTGTAATTTTAAAAGTTGGAACATATAGAAATGAAATAATTGAACAATTAAAGAAAATTAATCCAAACGTTACAATTTTTGAATGATACTTTTACTAAATTATTAAAAATCTATTGGAAATGATGATTTACCTCAAACATTTTTGATCAACACGGATTCTTCTTGTAAAAATGCAGGATTGAATTTGTATTTAATTTCTTTGTGTCCAAACCAAACAACCTCCCAAGTCCATTTAATAGGATCTGGTTCGGTAATTTGGTTTTTATACTGATATGATTTTTGATTTTGTTTTATCACTCCATCATTTACAAAATAATTTTTCCAATCAAACATGAATTCTTTTTCTTTTACTTCTTCTAAATGATCTCTAGTAGTTAGCAAAAATATCTGGAATAGAATTAGATCATTTAGAATTTCTGATTTAGAATGACATCCAATTTTATTCTCAAAAAATTTAACAAATTTCTTTATTTCATCATATAATGTATCATTGTTTAATTTCAAAAATCTAGCAACACTTGCCTCTTCAAATGGCCAACTTATATCGCCTAGTTCTGAATCATAGTGAGCCCATCCTTTACCAGAATAGCCTTCATTGATGTGTTTTTTAAGAAGGTTATACTCTTTTGAGAAAAACGATTCTTCTGTACTGGCATATTCTAAAATCCCCTCATAAAATTTTACTAACGGTATTTCATATGTTTTTTGATAATATTTTGCAATATGCTCCAAAATACCAAAACTATGAAATGTTTGGATTACCCAACTAAATTGATACATTTGTTTCAAATCATCAAGGGTATATGATGAAGTCTCAATCAAAATATTCTCGTATTCTTGTATTCCTCGATCATCTTTAGGTGAATGTTGAAGAAAGACAGGAGAACGTATTGATTTGAGTTTGTATTTTTCTCGGTATTCAGGATAATTCATCGGGGCATTAGGTAAGAGTCCACAGTTGTAAAGTAATATGGCACCTACGTCTTCATCACTAAGTATAGTCTCCAATCCTTTCTTGAAAGAATCTAATGTTTCTCCAGGTAAACCCATGATTAATTCTGTGTATGTAGGAATACCTTCATCTTTAAAGGACGTTGTTAGACTTGAAAATGTATCAAATTTTATATTTGCTCTTTTAATTATATTTAGAGTGTCTTTGTCAATCGACTGTAGTGATAATGTAACCGCATTAAGCAAATCTACAGATTGAAGTTCTTTTGCTAGAGGAATAATTTTTTCGGATGATACTTTTGCCCAATTAGTTCTAAATGTTTCAGGAAATCCTTTTTTCATTTTTTCTTCTCGTAGTTTTTTTGCAATTTTTAAATCTCTTTCTAGAAAAATCCCAAAATTTGCATCACAACAGTCTATGTATGGGATTTTATTATCTGCAAACCATTCTATTTCTTTATACAGTCGATCTTCTGACCATTTTCTCACTTTTGTAGCAATAGCACTTCCCCAATCACAAAATGTACATGCATAAGGACATCCTCTATTTGTTTCCCATGAAACTATCCATTGTATGCCTTCAGTTTCGTTAACTAAATCCCACACAGTATTTGTTAAATATGGTGAGGGCAATGTTTCAAAGTCATTTATCCTTACTTCTCTATCCGTTGTGAATTCTTTTGTAGAAATACCTTTAATTTTTGAATAATCCTTATTTCCTAAGTATTCTGTTAATAAATTCTCTAAAATAATTTCACCTTCACCATGAACTAATATATCTACAAAAGGATATTTTTCAAAAAATCCATCTGGAATATCTGGAGCTTGAGGACCTCCAAATATTATCAAACATTGAGGGTTAATTTCTTTAACTTTTTTAGCCAGATAGGTAGTTATTTCCCAATTCCAAACATAACAAGAACATAAGAGAATATCTGAATCTTTGCATTGTTCTACATATTCATCTAATTTACTCTCATCTCTAAAAACAAACGTTTTCTCAAACTTAAATTTAGAAGAAAGATTTTCTTTTGTTTTTACATATGAAACAAGTAATGATATGCTATAAGGAAAATGAATTCTATTCCTATAAGTATAATTAAATTGAGAACTGTTGATTTTATACATTATTTCACAATATCTTAGAATTTTATATTATTTATAACATGAGCAAAAAATTTAAGCAATTGTTTCTGAAATATCAAAGTAAAAAAACACTCAAATTTTATTAAAAATCATTACAAGTATTGAATGAAAGCAAACAACTTAATCTTCGGGGGTTTTCTGGGAATAAAATTGAAGTAATACGTCTAGAAGGAGAAACATTTGTTAGAAAAACTGCAAAAGACAGTTCATTTAATTTTAAAATGGAGAAAGAGATTGATAAATTAAAAGAATTAGAAAAAATTGCAAAAATTAGCAAAAACTTCAAAGTTCCAAAAATAAGATCTGTGAAAAAAAATCAACAGGGACTTTTAGTATATGAATTAGAATTCATTCCAGGTGAAAGTTTAGATGTTTGCTTGTACAACATGAATTCTGAAAAGATAAAATTTTTTGCTAAAAAATTGGGTCAGATTATCAATGAGTTATCCTCAAAAGTCGTTGAGAATAAACTTGAAGAAAAAGATTTTATTTTAAAAAAATTCAATGAATTAGATTCAGAATTAAATAAAAAAAAGGATTCAGCAAAGATAGGTAAAGAACTTTTTAATGAATATAGTGAAAAAATCAAAAAATTAACAATTAAAGAATCAGATCTGGCCAATGAAAATACATTTTGTCATGGGGATTTAGCTTTAGATAATATTTTGATCACAAAGAAAAATGAAATTTATTTAATTGATCCTTTATTCAACGATTTTGAAAGTATAATGTGGGATTATGCAAAAATTCTCCAGAGTTCTATGACATATTGGAATTTAATAAAATATCAAAATTTTCAGCTAATTCCAAATTCCAAAAAAATCATTATTGCACCTAATGAACATATTTCTATGTTCCACAAACATTTTTTAAAAAATTTGAGAGGTATTAATCCGTCAACAATTTTACTTTACTTAGCAGCAACATTAGCCAGAGTTGCAAAATATGCAAAAACAGACAAACAATTATTTGCATTGATAATTATTATAAACGAGTTAATAACAGACTATTCAAATGGAAAATGTGATTTAGATGGATCTCTTAATTCCCTGCGCTGGTAAATCATCTCGATTTAGTACTACTCGTCCCAAGTATTTACTTACAATGCCAGATGGAAGATTAATGATTCAAGCAACAGTAGAATCATTTATCCCATATTTTGAAAGAATGTTTTTTGCAGTTCTTAAAGAACATGATGAAAAATTCGATTCGTCAAAAATTCTTAAGAAATTATTTCCCACATCAGAAGTAATGATTATCGATGAAGTGACACGAGGTCAGGCAGAAACAGTTGTCAAAATGTTAAAATTTTTCAACATTACAGAATCATTTTTAGTAAAAGACTCTGATTCACACTTTGAATTTTCTTCTTCATATGAATCAGATAAAAATTATGTTTCAGTATGTAACGCAAAAAAAACACCTGAAATATTACTTTACAACAAAAGTTTTGTTGAAATCTCAAATCAAGAATATATTCTACGAACTAGTTTGGATATAATATCAAATTATTTCTCTTGTGGAGGATATTTCTTTTCAAATGCATTAGAGTTTATTGAAAATTTCCATAAATATGAAGAAATGCAAATGGAGGGAGAATTCTTTATTGCAAATATAATAGATGTTATGATTGATAATAATCATATATTTCATCCAAAAGAATGTACAGATCTTAAAGATTGGGGCACATTTGAGGATTGGATAAATTATAAAAAATCAAAATCATGTTATTTTTTTGACATTGATGGAGTGATATATGAAAATGGAAGTGAATTTTGGGAACCAAAATGGGGAGAAAATAGAGTGATGACAGAAGCTAAAAACAAAATTAATGAATTATTTGATTCAGGTAACCAAATAATTCTAACAACCAGTAGACCTGAAAAATTTAGAGAGAAAACAATTGAACAATTGAATAGAGATGAAATATCATATCATCAATTAGTGATGGGAGTTTTTCACGGAACACGTTATTTGATTAATGACTATAGTGACACCAATCCATACCCAGTTGCAAAAGCAATAAACACCAAACGAAATACTTGTGATTTTGTAGATATGATAGATTAAATCAAAAATATTTTTCAACAATTTGTGAAAACAAGACAAAAAGAAAAATTCATGAGCAAGAATTGAAAAGGACATATTTAGAAAATAGAATAAATATATGTATTAAAGTGAAGAGTTATGAATTATAGATTATTCATCATAATAGGCATTTTCTTGTTTACATTTGGTGAATTATTTGTGTCTAATGCATTTGCATACATAGATCCAGGCACGGGTAGTATGATATTACAATCTTTAATCGGGGCGTTAGTAGGTGTAGGGATCATACTAAAAATATATTGGACAAAAATAAAGTTCGCAATATTAGATCGTAAATCAAAAAAAGATTTATGAATTTCATTGAATCATTAATTCAATAGTTTATGCTGTAATCCAAAAAGATTTAGCCAACAAAATTAGAAAGTCAATATTGAAGTTCCCTTCATTTTCAATGGGTCAAGTTTGGAAAGAATTACAAAAGTTTGAATCGTTAGATGAAAATGAATCTGCAGTAGTTTTTTACGCAGAAAATAAGGCATCAATGAATCATTTTAAGACATTAATTTTTGAATTGACGGAAAAAATGAGTTTGGAGATTTGTTATGTAACATCAATTAAAGATGATCCAATGTTAACATCCAAAAATCAAAAAATTAAATCATTTTACATTGGAGAGGGGGCAGCACGAACAAAATTCTTTTTGACATTAAAGGCTAGAATTTTAATTATGGATATGCCAGATTTAGAAAAATTTCACATTAAACGTTCTAAAATGTTTCCAGTTCATTATATCTATATTTTTCATTCAATGTTTAGTGTACATTCTTACCTCAGAGAAGGAGCTATAGATAATTATGACACAATTTTTTGTGTAGGAGAACATCATGTTAATGAGATTAAAGAAACTGAAAAAGTGTATAAACTAAAACCAAAAGAATTGGTTTTGTATGGATTTCCAAGACTAGATACTTTAATCCAACAACAACAAAATTTTACTCAAGTAAATACAGAATCTAAAAAATTAGTTTTAATCACTCCATCATATGGTGAAAATAATTTATTAGAAGTATGTGGTATGGATTTAATAGATATTTTATTAAAATCAGATTTCAAAGTATTATTACGCCCACATTTTAAAATTCTAAAAAAATCAGAAGAGTTAATTAAAAAAATTAATAAAAAATTTGGGAAGAATCCTAATTTTATTTTGGAAAATGGAGTTATTCCATCAGAGTTATTTCAATCATCCACATGTATGATTTCTGATTGGTCAGGAATTTCATTAGAATATGCATTTACATTTGAACGTCCAGTAATTTTTATCGATGTTCCAAAAAAAATTCTCAACCCTAATTCAAAGAAAATTTCTTTAGAACCAATAGAAATCTCAATTAGACACAAAGTTGGACATGTAATTCAACCAACAAAGATAGAAGAAATTCCAAATTTAATTACATCATTAAATGAAAATAAAAAAAACAGTGAAGAAATCAGAGATATCCGTTCTAAAACCGTGTACAATATTGGGAAATCAGCTACAGTTGGAGCAGAATATATTCAACAATTAAACAAAGAACTAAGTTTGAAGAGTTAAAAAATATACATTATTTCATATATTGAGTAGTTCGTGTTTCCTCATCACTAAAAACTACACCAATTGTTCTCAACATTGTAACGTTATTTTTTTGGCAGAAATCAGTTAGAGTGATAATGTAATCTTTAAATTTTTCTGGACTCTCTTTTTTCTTAATCAAATTTGAAAATAGATCATCATGATCTAACATTATGATTTTTTTGTTTCCTAAAATATCTGTAATATCTTTGATGTTTAATACACCTTCAGGACTTTCAATTTTAGGTACTAAAGAAACATGTTTTGGAATCGTATCAATGAAACTTTTAAGATCTTGTGATGAATTGACATTTGAAATAGCAAAATATCGGATATTTTTGTTAGAATTAAGAACAGATACCAAATCATCAAAAGAATATTTGTTGTTTGGAGGTTTTGTTCTACAAATGGGCAAATCCATAAAAATTTCACTATGTTCATGTTTCTTTAGAAGAGAGTTTAATTCATCCAATGAATTAATCCATGCAAGATTTATTCGAAAAATAGAATTTTTTGGGAGTGGAATATCATAATTTGTAAGATTTTGTGAGAAAATTCTCATATTTGGTTAAATGAATATTGAATATATTAATGAATTTTTAAAAAATTAAAATAATAAGTGAAATTACGTAATTTTTAGATGTCAATAATCAATCTACTCAAATCAAGGATTAAAGTAACGAAACTTCCAAAAAAACAATTATCTGAAATTATTAACTGTTATAGTAAATTCAGAGAATAACAACTAAAAATAACTGTAATTAAAGTAAACATTAGATTTAATTTGATAATGTTTAACAAATCAACCACTATTCATCCAATTCTTTTTGCAATATTTCCAATTTTGTTAATTATTACTTCAAATCTTGACGAAGTGTTATTCAAGGATGCAGGATTTTCACTCTTAATCATTGTTGGAATTACTATAATATCTTGGATATTTTTAAATTTATTTTTAAAAAACAGATTAAAATCAGGATTGTTCGTATCACTAGGATTAATTCTATTTTTTTCATATGGTCATTTTATAAGATTCACTAGTCAGACAGGTATTGATGTTAGTACATTGCCTTTTTCACATACCACTTATGCAGTTCCATTTTATGGTATAATGTTAATTGTTGGAATATTTGGCATTATAAAAATAAAAAAACGTCTGAAAGATGTAACAATTTTTGCAAATATCATTGGAGTTGTAATAATTGTAATGTTATTACCAAATGTTGTATCTTATTCATTAGAAAACAACAATTTTGATGTGGTAAATAATGAAATAGATTATAGAATTTTACATCAACCAGAATTAAATGAAAAACTCAACATATACTACATCATAGTAGACGAGTATACCAGTGATGAAATTTTATCAGAAATTTACAACTTTGATAACCAAGAATTCTTAACTAAACTTACTCAAAGAGGATTCCACATTCCTACTAATAGTCATACAAATTATGTAACCTCACCCCTGGCAATCAGTTCCACTTTGAATATGTCATATTTTAATGATGGAAAAATAAATCCTACATTTGATAATAGAAATGAATTTTATAACAATAATCAATTAATGCAGATTTTGAAATCTTTAGATTATACAATTATCAGTATGAGTTTAGACTATGGTTATCCAGAAATATCTGATCATCAATTATGTGCACCATCAATGTTTGTAAACCAATTTCATAACACACTGATTGATGGTTCCTTATGGCACCCATTTTCAAAATATTTTGTTACTGCAGGTGATCCACAACGAGATCGTGTAAATTGTAAATTTTCTGAGTTATCGAATTTAGAAAATTCTTTTGATGCACCATTTTTTGTATTTGCGCATATTATGTCGCCCCATCCACCATATCTATTTGGTCCAAATGGAGAATCACTCAATCCAGAATTTCTAGCCATTGGGGCAGCTTCATGGGATAATAAATCAGGATATGTAAATCAAGTACAATACATCAACAAAAAAATTATTGAAACAGTTGATAAAATATTACAAGAAAATAATTCGGCACCAGTTATTATTATTCAAGGAGATCATGGAACTCCAACCCAACTAGGAGGAGGAGGGTTACGTTGGAATAACATCAATGATGATTCCATTAGAGAAAGAACATCTATTTTTAGTGCATACTATCTTCCCAATTTAGATTCCAAAGTAATTTACGAAGGAATCACGCCTGTGAACTCTTTCAGAATAGTGTTAAATAATTATCTTAATGGAGATTATGAATTATTAGAAGACAAAATTTACTTTAGTACTTACCAGGACATGCTAAATTTCACAGATGTAACCAATTTGACATTAAAACCAGATTTTAAAGAATAATCAACGTAGAAAAGGGGATTGGAATTATATCATTAATTAACTGGTAATGATTCAAAATTAATTAAATGCCATTAAACACACTTTTAGAAAAAATTAAACAGAAACAAGCTGTAATTTCAATTATAGGTTTAGGACGTGTTGGTCTTCCATTGAGTTCTGTCTTAGCAAATTCAGGTTTCAAAGTTATAGGAATTGACGTAGATGAAAAAAGACTGGATTCGATACGTAATAAAATATGTCCATTTTTTGATCCTCCATTAGAAGAAAATTTGAAGAAATCAATTACTAGTGGAAATTTAACAGTTTCAAATAAAATACCTCCAGATAACATAGATGTGATTATTTTAACTGTCGGTACACCAACTTCAACTGAAGGTACAGTTGATTATTCACAACTTTATGCAGCTATAAACGAAGTTTGTCTAACTGATTTAAGAGAGCGTTTGATAATTTTACGTTCTACATTACCTCCAAAAACAACTGAAGAAATAATCATTCCACTTTTAGAAAATAAAACAAAATTAGAATGTGGAAAAGATTTTGCTTTAGCTGTTTGTCCTGAAAGAATTCTAGAAGGAAAAGCAATTAAAGAAATTCATGATTTGCCAGAAATTATAGGAGGGGTAAATGAAGTTTGTAATAATATTGCAAAAGAGATATTTTTAGGAATTAATACAAAAAAAGATATTTTGTTTACTTCACCAACAGGTGCAGAATTAGCTAAACTTTTCACCAACATATACAGATACAATATTTTTGCTTTAGCTAATGAATTTGCAATATGGGCAGAACACTATGGTGTAGACGGAAGTGAAATAATTAAAATTGCAAATCATAATTATGACAGATGCAACATACCAATTCCAGGATTTGCAGGGGGACCATGCTTAAGCAAAGATAGTACTTTTCTTGCAAATACCATTCCATTTGCAAGTATTGTTTCAGCGGCATGGAAGTTAAACGAATCAATTCCACAGCATATTGTAGAAAATTTGAAAAAGATAACAGGTAACATGTTTGGGAAAAAAATCACAGTGTTAGGAATTTCATTTAAATCTGGTAGTGATGATTTAAGGAATTCTCCATCAGTAAAACTAGTCGACATTTTAACTAGTGCAGGAGCAATTGTTACAATTCATGATCCATTTGTAAAAGATACAACAGACATTCAAACTGCTTTAGAATCACCTGAGATTGTAATAATTGCCACAAATCACAGTAATTTTAAAGAACATATTGAAATTATAAACAAAGCAAAACCTGCAATGATTTATGATGTTTGGGGAATGTTCAAAAAAGAGGATTTCCAAAATTGTAAATATGTAAAATTCGGGGAAAGTTTTACCTAGAAAATTTAAGAGAAAATAATCCAAAAATCAGAAATTTATAATAACAATCATGAATGGGGGTCATTTTTATAATAATTTTCATACCATTGATATGTTTTTTCTAATCCATCATGTAAAGAAATTTTTGGAACATATCCTAATTTTTTAATTTTTGATAGATCAGGAACGCGTCTTTTTGTACCAGGATTATCAAATTTTGTATAAACAGGTGAGATCTTTTTTCCATGAATTTGTTCCAATTCAGTAATTAATTGATTAATTGTTGTTTCAACAGAATTTCCTATGTTAAAAATTTCATTTTTCCCATTAGAACCACTAGTAATTAACTCAATTTCTTTTACGATATCAGAGACATAACAAAAACTTCTGGATTCTGTTCCATCCCCATTAACTAAGAATTTTTCTTCATTTACCGCCTTTCGTATAAATTCTGGAATTACATGTTCAAAACCCATCTTTGGACCATATGCATTATGAAGTCTAGCAATTGTATAATCAATTCCTAAGCTTTTTGCAAAATTTATGATAATTATTTCTCCAGTAATTTTACTCGAGGAGTAGGAAAATCTAGGATTGGTAGAATCAGGTACTGATAAAATTGAAGACTCAGGCGTAGGAAAAATTGTAGGAAATCCATATACTTCAGATGATGATGAGAAGAAGATTCTTTTTGTATCCGTAGAGAGTATCCATTCCATCAAATTTAGGGTTCCTTTCAGATTTACTTGAAGTACCTTTTCAGGAATATCATAGAAATATTTTGTGCCATTAATTGCAGCCAAATGATAAACAATATCAATATCATTTGGGATTTTTTTTAAATCGTTTGGGTTAGTGATATCTCCTTCAATTAGACGTACATTGTTATCCAATAATAGAT
>Ga0066369_10000592_pt1 | contig 15204 bp, 16 predicted proteins | sample Knorr_S7_td_Bott_FD_70972 | JGI IMG/M metagenome (GOLD analysis project Ga0066369, IMG submission 70972) | Marine microbial communities from Southern Atlantic Ocean transect - Knorr_S7_td_Bottom_ad_4513_LV_A | ecosystem: Environmental > Aquatic > Marine > Oceanic | place: Southern Atlantic... | reverse complement strand
ATTTGTTAGCCGCAACAGCACACAAAATATATGGACCCAAAGGGATTGGATTATTATATGTAAATGGTAAAAATCCAAAAGTAAAAATGACGTCGCAAATCACCGGTGGTGGGCATGAATATGGACTTCGATCCGGCACATTGCCGGTTCACCAAGTTGTTGGGTTTGGAAAAGCGATTGAAATATGCGATCCGAATGAGAATGAAAAATTGGCTATCCTGCAAAAAATGCTGATTGATGGTATTGTTGCAGCGCACCCCGATGTGCAACTGAATGGCAGTCGAGAATATGGTTTGGAGAATAATATTAATGCTAGTTTTTCGGGATTAGATGCAGAAACCATTATTAGCAAAATGAAAGGGATTGCCTGTTCCATTGGTTCTGCCTGTAGTACGGCTAACTTGGAACCGTCCCATGTGCTGAAAGCTATTGGACTAAAAAACGAAATAGCCCATAGTTCCATCCGATTTAGCCTTGGCCGATTTAACACAAAAGAAGAAATTATTAATGCGATTGATGAGATCAATCGTATTGTTTCTGAAATGAAAGATAAATCTCCGAGAAACCTATAGATTCTGGATTAAATTGATTTGATTAAATAAATCAAAAATTTTCTTTTAGCCGAATTACCTACGTCGTGTGATAAGGTATAAGGCCGGTACGGTTTTGATGGAAACGTCAAGATTTGCTCCCGATTCCCGATATAATATTGGGATGACTTGGAACGAGAATGAACAATCTTACACACATCCCTGCCCCCATGGATCGCAGCGTTATTTCTGCGCATCCCAAGATCGTTGATAAACACGGTCGCACCTTCAATTACCTTCGACTCGCCGTCAACGAATACTGCAACCTTCGCTGCATTTATTGCATGCCGGAAGAAGGGGTTCCATTCCGTAGTAAAGATAAACTCCTTTCTACAAAAGAGATTTTTCGACTCATTTCCGTCGCGACCCAATTGGGCGTTACCAAGGTTCGATTTACGGGTGGCGAGCCATTACTGCGAAAGGATATTCCTGAATTAGTTAAATTTGCAAAATCGCTGGATGGCGTTGAGTCGGTTCACCTGACCACCAATGGATTGCTACTTGGCGATTGCTTGAGTGAATTAGAATCTGCAGGATTATCTGGAATCAATATTAGTCTGGACACATTAAATCCAGAAAAATTTAAAAAAATCACGCGTCGCGATGGATTTGAAAATGTTCTGAATTCGCTAAATCAAGCCATCCAATCTTCTATCAAATCCATCAAATTAAACGTTGTTGCTTTGCGCAGTTTTAATGATGACGAGCTCATGGATTTTGTGGCTCTTACCAAAGATAATGATATCACCGTTCGCTTCATCGAACTCATGCCTTTTGATTCCCACCAAATCTGGAAAACGGGAAAATTTTATGGTGCGGATCGTATTGTGGCTGATATGAAAAACCAAGTGGATGAATTAAATCCAATTGATGGTTCTCGAACTGAACATCATATTTTTCGAGTGAACGATTATAAGGGGAAAGTTGCTGTGATTCCAGCCTATTCACGGAGTTTGTGCGGGGCGTGCAATCGAATTCGAATTACAGCAGATGGAAAATTATTGAACTGCTTATATAGTCAAGATGAAACAAATTTGCGAGATGCAATTCGGAGTGGGGCAACCGATGAAAAAATTCAATCCATGATAACCGGATCGTTTTTAGTAAAACATAAGGATGGATGGGTAGCGCAGAATAGTGATGGGAAACATCGAGAATCCATGACCCAGATTGGGGGGTGACATTTCGACTCAGTTCAGTGTAAGGATGGTAAGTGGGATTACAGCTTTTAGCCACAGAGATCACCGAGATACACAGAGAAAAAATGAGAGTGAATACAAAGATTTAATGGGACACAGAGATCACCGAGACACACAGAGAAAAAATGTTAATGAATGAAAAGATTTAATGGGACACAGAGCTCACCGAGATACACAGAGAATTAATAATAACATGAAAAAAATGAAACAATATTATGAGTGAATTTTCACATTTAGATAAATTCGGAAATGTAAAAATGGTGGATGTAACGGACAAAGTTTCTACTGCTCGAATGGCGAAAGCAGAAGGAAAAATATCCATGCTTCCGGAAACGATTTCGGCCATCAATAATGATGCTCTCCCCAAAGGGAATGTGTTAACTACGGCAAAGATAGCAGGGATTCATGCTGCAAAGAAAACAGCTGAAATGATTCCTATGTGTCATCAATTAAATTTGGCATATGTTGATATTGAATTCCATATCCAGAAGTCTGCTATTTTAATAAAATCAATTGTCAAAACCAAAGAAGCTACAGGCGTTGAAATGGAAGCCCTTTCGGCGGTCTCTGGAGCTGCACTCACCATTTATGATATGTGTAAAAGTGTGGATAAAACAATGTTAATCGGCGAAATAAAATTGACTGAAAAAGTGGGTGGAAAATCTGACCATTCCACAGATTATCGGCCAAAAGTTGGCATTATTACATTGAGTGATTCCATTACTTCCGGAAAAGGTGAAGATCGGTCCGGGCCTATTTTGATAAACGGATTTTCAGATGCAGGTTGTGAAGCGAATCATCAAAAAGTATTGCCGGATGGATCCAGCGAATTGGTTCAGATAATCCAAGCTTGGGTAAAAGATGGCGTTGAATTGATTATCACAACGGGTGGTACTGGATTAGGTCCAAGAGATTTGACGATCCAAACCTTGGATAAATTATTCGATTCAAAATTGCCGGGGATTGAACAAGCGCTCCATGCCTATGGTCGGGGCAAAGTAAAAACGGCAATGTTGTCGCGGCTCACAGCCGGTGTTGTGAACGGTGCAATTGTTATTTGTTTACCCGGTAGTACGGGTGCAGCGAAGGATGCGTTAAGAGTGTTGATCCCGACTATATTTCATTCGTTTCATATGATGAAGGGTGAGAAACATTGATGATTTTTGACACAGAGTACACAGAGAGACACAGAGAAAAAAATGATAAATAAAGAAAAGATTAAATGAAACGCAGAGAAAAATAATATAATAGAAATATAATGACTGAATATTTATTACCCATCTTATTTCTATTTGTTGCCTTTATTTATTCATCTGTGGGGCTTGGTGGTGGGTCATCATATACAGCCATCATGGTGATTATGGGCGTGAGTTACACGATGATTCCTACAACATCATTAACGCTTAATCTCGTTGTTACTTTTATCGGGATGATCAATTTCTGGCGAAATGGATATGGACGTTTGAATTTAGTGGGCCCCTTTCTCATCACATCAATTCCAATGGCGTACCTTGCGGGATCATTGGAAATCCCAGAAATCATTTTTCAGATTATCCTGATAAGCACATTACTCTTGGTGGCGGTGCGAATCTATATTATCAATGGTCTTGCACTTTCATTTCAATTATCCGAGACGCAAAAATGGATAATGATTATAGTATTGGGCGCGATTCTTGGATTTATTGCTGGCGCAGTGGGTATTGGCGGTGGCATTTATCTGGTGCCCTTAATTATCATGTTTGGTTTGGGGACAGAAAAAGAAGCGGCCGCAGCAGGCGCTATGTTTATTTGGGCAAACTCGTTGGTCGGGATTATGGCAAGATACAATTCAGGCACTTTTAATTTAGATTTCATGATTCCCTTAATCGGCGCAGTTTTAGTGGGCGGATTTGCAGGGTCTTATTTCGGTTCGATCAAGTATAATCCAAAAACAATTCAACGGGTTATGGGGGTGGTCATTATATTCGCCATCATATTTATTATCAAAGGATTAATGTAAATGTCACAAAGTTTTGTAGACACAAAGGAAATATTATGATTCCGTTTAAAGAAGCCAAAGCAATTGTCCAAAAACAGTTATCTCAATTAGATTCAGAATTGGTGCAATTGAAGAAAGCAAGCGGTCGGATATTGGCGGAAAATGTGGTGGCATCATTTCCATCTCCACGATTTGATAATTCTGCCATGGATGGTTTTGCAGTTCGTGCAAATGACACAATTGGGGCGACAAAAGAAAATCCAATTTCACTAAAGATGGTGAGTGTTAGCGCTGCCGGTATGCCATCGGATGTTGAAATAAGTCCCGGTGAATGCATCCAATGTATGACGGGGGCAGCGATTCCAAAAGGCGCGGATACTATTATAATGGTAGAAGACTCAAGTGGATTTTCTGATGATGATACTGTTCAAATTATGGTTGAATCACACCGTGGGAAGCATATCCGAAGAATGGGTGAAGAAATGAATGAAGATGACATTCTTATCAAGAAAGGCACACGAATGACACCCAGCGAAATCGGAACTTGTGCCACTTTTGGTTTGGGGGAGTTAACCGTTTTCAAAAGGCCCAAAATTGCCATTTTTGGAACAGGGAATGAATTAGTAGAACCGGGATTTGAATTAAAAGATGGTCAAATATATAATTCCAATTTGTTTGTTTTTGCTGATTTAGCAGCAAAAGTTGGTGCCGAAGTCATAATGCGGAATGTGATTAAAGATGATAAGGAATCCTTGAGAGCATTTTTATCTGAAGCATTGGAAACTTGTGATGTGATTATTTCATCCGGGGGCGTTTCTATGGGACGATTCGATTATGTTAGAGACGTTTTTATGGAATTGGGTGTAACCGAACATTTTTGGAAAGTAGCGCAAAAACCAGGAAAACCACTCTTTTTTGGAACGGGAAATGACACATTGATTTTTGGTTTGCCTGGGAATCCTGTATCGTCTTATATCGGATTTATGGAATGGGTTTGGCCAGCATTGGAATCCATGATGGGGAAATCAGAATCAAAACCAATAACAGGAATATTGGCTGAACCATTTCCGCGGGAGAAAGTCAAAACGCGATTTTTATTTGGGAATGCTTGGATTGAGAATAATCAATTGGTGTGTAAACCGGCGAGTAAAATCGGCTCCCATATGTTGACGTCATCATTAGAAGCAAATTGTATTTTAGCTTCGGAGCCGGGTGAATCGGTATTACAGGTTGGTGAAAAAATCAGAGTGAATTTGTTGCCATGGAAAGGGTTGAAAAGTGGAAAAGTTTTATAGTATAAAGGTGTTTAAGTTTTTAACACATGAACACTTTCGCACATAAATACATGATTATTACACCCAAAGAACTTCAGGATCGAATAGACGAATTCACCGTGGTAGATGTCCGCCCTGAAACACAGAGAAATGAATTTCCAATGGATGGATTAGAAACGATTATTTCCAAAGATGGTTCCACTCAAACTATTGAAGGAAAAAAGGTATTGGTCTGTCAGTTTGGAATTGTGACGGAAGGAATGATAATTGAGAATGATTTGGACGATACATTCAGTTTATTGGGCGGTGCGCAATCGTGGATTGAATTTCAATCTGAAAATGAAGATTTGAGCAGATGGTCCCGACAAACGATTCTACCCGAAATAGGAATGGACGGCCAGAAAAAACTTTTGAATGCAACGGTAGCCGTCGTTGGTTTGGGTGGATTGGGTTGCCCTGCTTCACAATCATTGGTGACGGCCGGAATAGGGCAATTGGTTTTGATCGATGGGGATATTGTGGAATTGTCCAACCTTCATCGTCAGCCTTTGCATGGCACGAACGATATTGGAAAAAAGAAAGTCAAATCTGCTGAAGAGAGTTTGAACAAAATAAATTCCGCAACGATAATTAAAATTGTGGACGAATATTTGGATGAACAAAATGGATTGGAAATCATTCGAAATTGTGATGTTGTCGTTGATGCCACGGACACTATTGAAACACGGCAATTTATTGACCGATTTTCCAAAGAAACTAATGTGCCCATGGTTTATGGCGGATTGTCTCGCTGGGAAGGGCAAGTGGCTGTTTTGAATATGGATAAAAGTCCGGGGTATAGTGAATTATTCCCGGACGCACCATCGGGTGGAGACACCTGCGCAGATGCGGGCGTTTTGGGAATGTTGCCAAATATTATTGGAAATATCCAAGCATTGGAAGCGGTAAAATTGATTGTGGGAATTGAGCCTAATCTTGTAGGGAAATTGCTCATTTATGATGGACTAAACCATTCAACAAATATTATTAGAATAGGATAGCCACAAAATGCACAAAAAACACAAAAATATTAACATTTTGGTGATTTGGAACATTCGTGGCGTAGAAAAATGAAAATAAAAATTAAATGTTTTTCTCAAGTGAAATACGCTTTGGGAACGGATGAATTAACATTAGAATTTGAAATGGGAAAAACCACATCTCAATTAGAACAATTAATCCGCGAAAAAGCGGATGGAAAATTAGATGGCGTTTCCTTGAGAATTGCGGTGAATCAAAAATATAGTCCTGATGAAATAGAATTGAAAGATGGTGATGAAGTGGCATTCATTCCACCGGTTCAAGGGGGCTAAATGGTAACTGTCAAAATCGTCAATGGACCTATATCCTTTTATTTGAATGATGATTCAGGTAAGCAAGATGGAGCAGAACTCATTTTTAATGGACGAGTTCGTGCCACGGAACAAGGCAAAAATATTACTGCATTGGAATATGAGCAATACGAAGGCATGGCCGAAGCAGAACTGACTCAATTAGCCAAAGCCACATGTGAAAAATTCCCCATTCATGATTTATACTGTAAACATCGAATAGGCAGAGTGGATGTAGGAGAGACCAGTCTTCATGTTGTGATTTGGTCTAAACATCGAAAAGAAGGATTAGACGCTATGACATGGTTTGTAACCGAGCTCAAAAAACGCGTCCCCATTTGGAAATGGGCGATTTTGGAAGATGGAAGAAAAATACCCAGTGAATGTTCTCATGAATAAGTATTAAATCTTAAATTCCGGGTCTTCATGCTGGGATTTTCAAACCGATCACTGACAAATTTTCTTTTCTGGGTTACCCAGAAAAAGTGGTTTCTTATCACTATGATGGTTGGGTTGATACTTTTTTTCCTGCCCACACCAGTTGGGCTCACACTTTCAGGTTATCGTACAATTATTATTGTAATCACCGCCCTCATGATGATCATCACCGAACCCATTCCACTCCCGGCCATTGCCATGTATATTCTCGTTGCAGAAGTTTATTTTGGTATTGGTACCGCAAATGAGATTGCCTCTTCATTTATGAATGATGCGGTTTTTTTTATCATGGGATCCCTTATGTTGGCTGTAGCGATTATAAAACAGGGATGGGATACACGAATAGCTTTGGGAATTATCAAGTTAACGGGAAATAAAACATCTAATATTGTTTTCGGATTTACAGCAATTTCAGCAATCCTTTCTTCATTTATTGGTGAGCATACAGTTGCAGCAATGATGCTGCCCATCGCCATGACTTTAATTCGGTTTACTTCTGATGATTTGGGGAAAGTGACAAATCTTTCTGCAGTTCTTTTATTTTCCATTGCCTATGGATGTCTTATTGGGTCCATCGGTACACCTTCCGGTGGCGGACGGAATGCGATTATGATCACCTATTTTCGGGATGCGGACCTTTCCATTTCCTATATTGATTGGATGGTAAAAGTTTATCCATTGGTTCTTATCCAAATTCCAATTGTAGCCTGGATTCTTCAAAAAAGTTTTGTACCGGAATATACTCATTTGGATAGTGGTGTGCGGAAATTGGCGATTCAGGTAGCCAAATCCAAGAAAATGACAGGAAGAAATACAGTGGCGGCAGTCATTTTCCTTTTGGTTTTCCTTGGTTGGGTTTTCTTTAGTGAAACCATTGGTCTCGGTATCATTGCCCTCACAGGTGTGCTATGTTATATGATAGCCGGATTTGTCCGATGGGAAGATTTGAATCGAAATACGCATTGGGGTGTCATTATTTTATTTGGCGCAACCATCTCACTTGGTGTTAATATTAAAGCAACTGGTGCTGCGATTTGGCTCGCCAATTTGGTTATCAATTTATTTGGAGACCTAATGGAAACATTCCCATTATTTTCGGACTCGATCATTGTACTTATGACAACCATTTTAGCAAATGTTTTATCCAGTTCAGCTACAGTTGCAGTGTTGGGCCCTGTTACGCTAAATATGGGGAGTGATGCACTTCATACTGGGCTCGTAACAGTTATTGCTTCAGCATTTGGTTATTTTACTGCAGTGGCCGCTCCTGCTTGTACAATTGTGTATTCAAGTGGGATGGTTAAAGCAAAAGATTTTTTAAAAGTAGGTTGGAAAGTTGGGCTTATGTCCATGGTTTTACTCGTTATTTATGCGAATACTTATTGGCTGTTTATCAAATAAAATGGAATTAAACTTATCGCTATGAAAATTCTAATCGCAGTGGGCAGTAAAGAATATTCGGCACCAACGCTCCATGTCGGAATTAAGGTTGCCAAAGCATTTAATGCATCGACTACAATTGTTGACGTAGGCGAAAAGGTTAGTGAATTTTCCACAAAAGTCGTTGGGTTGACTCAGGAACGAATGGAATCCTGGGATTTTGAGCGGCCGGGTATTGATGTATTGGAATGGGCTTTTTCTTATCTTGCTGAAAAGCAATTTATTGAACCGCAATATATCGAAGCAGGATTTCCAAAAAATACATTAGTAGAAAAAGATGGGCGGCGTATTGAAGTATATTTGAAAGGTACAGTTTGTGATGATGTGAATTTGATCTTGAGAAACGGTGATATTATAGCAGAACTCAGGGATGAAGTTCAAACTGAAAGCTATGATGTGACAATTATCGGCGGAAGCGGCAAGCGGCGCATGGCACATGACCTGATTCAATATATTGACAGTTCCATTTTTATTGTAAAGAAGTTTGATCCCGATCAGAAATACCGAATCTTATTAGCCGTGGATGATTCTCCGGGAACTCGTCGTGCGGTAAAATATGGCGTGCGAGTTGCTCAGGCATTTGATATTGGTGTGGATCTTTTGACTGTGAGTAAACAGGAGCAATTTAAAGAAGGGTATAAAAATGCAGCAGATCACGCAGCTAAATTGATGCGCCGAAGTGGGATCGAAGCTAAAAATGTTTTCGAAGTTGGTGACCCGGCAAAAACGATTGTTGATATTGCAGGGAATCATCATATTATTATTATGGGTGCATCCACAAGATCTCCCCTAAAAAAATTCTTCAAAGGCAGTAAACCATTAGATGTAATGGAAAATTGTAGCTGTCCTATTCTGATTGTAAAATAATTCAAAAAGGAGATTGAAATGTTTCAAGATATAGGTTTAACTGTTTTAACGAGCTTGGTGCTGCTCATGATTTCCGTGCCTCCGATCCTCTTTCTGTTCTGGTATATTCATGACAGCCGACAAAGTCAGCATTCTATTTTAAGAAATTTTCCCCTTCTAGGACGTGTTCGTTATTTTCTGGAAATGATGGGCCCGGAACTTCGTCAATATATGTTTGACGGAGACACGGAAGCCAAACCATTCAGCCGTTCTGATTTTGCAAACATAGTTGTATCCGGGAAATACATGAAAACACTAATCGCATTTGGTTCTAAGCGGGATTTCAAAGAACCGGGGTGGTATCTCCGAAATTCCATGTTTCCAAAATTAGCTGAAGAAATGAATGTAACCTGTGAGCCAAAAATTCGAACTAAAAGATATGTGGGCACGGAAGGATTATTTTCAAGAAAAGAACATTTGGAAGAGGTTCAAATTTCACCGTGGACTTTGAATCCAGAAGATGCAATAGTTATTGGTCCAAATTGTCGGAACCCTTGGCATGTAAGAGGACCTTTGGGAATGAGTGCCATGAGTTTTGGAGCGTTAGGCGAAAATGCTATTAGTGCAATGAGCTATGGTCTGGGAATGGCAACGGGATCTTGGGTCAACACGGGAGAAGGTGGACTTGCGCCCTATCATACAATTGGGGGTGGTGATGTGGTTATGCAGATCGGTCCGGGTCTATTTGGTGTCCGAAATGAGGATGGATCTTTTAGTTGGGATCATTTTCGAGAGAAAGCGTCAAATCCACATTTAAAATGTTTTGAACTGAAACTGGCACAGGGTGCAAAAATACGGGGTGGTCATGTTGAAGGAAATAAGGTGAATGAAGAGATTGCTGCAATTCGCGGTGTAACTCCCTGGAAAAATATCGATTCACCCAACCGCCACAAAAGTTTCCATGATTACCCAACCCTTTTTGATTTTATGGATAAAATGAGAGCAGAGGGCGGAAAACCGGTTGGAATTAAGATTGTTATGGGCGGTCCGGATTCTGCAGACGAATTGGCAAGTTTTATGGCTGAAACCGGACGTGGACCGGATTTTATTACTGTGGATGGTGGCGAAGGCGGTTCTGGTGCTACATACAAAGAAATGGCTGATACCATGGGACTTCCGATCCAATCCGCTTTAATCTATACAGACAATGCACTTCGACATTTTGGTGTTCGTGATCGCGTAAAGATTTTCGCAAGCGGAAAGATATTTAGTCCAGATAAGATTGCAATTGCTATGGCGATGGGTGCAGATTTGGTTAATATCGCACGGGGAATGATGATTTCTGTGGGCTGCATCGGTGCAGAAAAATGCCATACGAATAAATGTCCGGTTGGGGTTGCCACAACAGATCCGGAACACCAAAAAGCACTGGTTGTGGATGAAAAGAAATGGCGCGTTTTAAATTATGTGGTTACAATCCGGAACGGGTTGAATTCTCTTGCCGCTGCTGCGGGACTCAAGAATTACACTCAGTTTAAACGAGATCACGTCGTGTACCGAAACCAGATAGGTCAAGTAACTTCATTGGAAAAATTATTTCCGTATCCTGATGTCTAAAAAATCAAACTCTTTAATTTGCCCCCTATTCATACTTCATCTAAATTCGCAGTCTTGAATAAGGTAAAACACTAGGATAAAAGGAAAAACAGAATGGAAGCATTACACCCGATTTTTAAATGGCTCCACATTATCGCAGGTATAACCTGGATAGGGCTACTCTACTTTTTTAACTGGATTAATGGTCATGTTGTGGCGACGATGGATGGCGAGACTAAGCAGAAAGTGGTCCCAGAAATCATGCCGCGAGCTCTTTATTTTTTCCGTTGGGGAGCTGCTTGGACTTGGGTTACAGGTTTAGTTTTACTATATGTGGTTTTTTGGGATGGTGCCCTTTTAATGGGAGAATCTGCCGGAAACCTTATGTTTGATGCTGGGACGGATGTTACATCATTTGCACATATTATGTTATTGGTCACTTTTGGTGGTGTTTTTCTGTATGACTATTTATACAGTAGTGGTTTAATTAAGGATGTGCGCGTAATAACCGTCGTTAGTTTCTTACTTATCGCAGGCGTTATTTATCTTATGAAATTTAATGCTGGGTTCAGTTACCGTGCTTTTAATATTCACATAGGCACTATGTTTGGTACAATGATGGCATTCAATGTTTGGTATCGAATTTGGCCGGCACAACAACGTATAATCACAGCGATTAAAAATGGCCAAGCTCCAAATCCAGATGATGCCGGTATGGCGGGACTTCGATCTAAACATAATACGTATATGAGTTTTCCATTGATTTGGACTATGATTAATCAACATACTACAGTTTTCGCTGGCGGAAATTTTGGTGTTACCGATTCTACAAATTGGATGGTTCTTATGATTATGATAGCTCTGAGCTGGCATGTTGTTTGGCAGATTTATAAGAAGTCGGGAACCATCAAAGGTTTCTAACAATCCCATTTAATTCAGAAAACCCTCCTGTGTTTTTTAGGAGGGTTTTTTGTTTATAGACAGAAAAGAGTTCAATTGAAACGATCTACAGCTATTGGCCTTTTGGTCCTTACAGGGATATTATGGAGTACTGGCGGATTTATGGTAAAAATAATTCCTTGGCCACCCTTGGTTTTAGCTGGAATTCGAAGTGGTATAGCAGCTATTGTTATTTATTGTTATGATAGACCATCCAATCTTCGGTTTGGGAAATACACTTTAGGTGGGGCTATTTGTTATGCCGTCATGGTTATTTTTTTTGTTATTGCCAATAAAATGACAACATCCGGGAATGCGATTCTAATTCAATATACAGCACCCGTTTATGTTGCAATATTCGGGTTTTCATTTTTAGGCGAAAAATCTACCAAAATGGATTGGGGGATTATTTTATTGATGCTCCTTGGTTTAGGACTTTTCTTTTTTGATAAATTATCCTTCACAAGTTTTTGGGGAAATATTGCTGCATTGATTGCCGGTTTTGGATTCGCTGGCACAACCCTTTTCATGCGGAAACAAAAGCTCGGTCGTCCTATTGATACCGTGTTATTGGGGAATCTTTTAACATTTATGATTAGCATCCCATTTATCATGAATGATATCACATTCGAAGTTAAACCTTGGTTGGGAATTGCTTATTTAGGAATCATTCAATTGGGATTATCTTATATAATATTTAGCACAGCCATAAAATATGTTTCAGCATTAGATGCCATTATTTATCCTGTAATTGAACCAATTTTTAACCCAATTCTTGCATTTTTATTTTTAGGGGAAATGATGAGTGGGAATGCTCAATTTGGTGGCGCGTTAGTTTTAACCGGTGTTGTTGGTCGTGGGTTACTCCAGGCGACTCAAATAAAAAAAAGGAAGTACCCATGAGTGGAAGAAGAAACAAGCTCGAACAGTGGCTGGATAAGCACAACCATTTGATGGAATTGATCAGGACATTGATAGCGGTGATGGTTTTAGTGCTGCAGATCTATATCCTGATCAAAATTACTGCTATATAAAAAGCCCCCTGAAAAAAAGGGGAATTTTTATTTAAACTGTATTAATCGATTTATAAATCACAACTCATATCATTGCCACAGCACATGGGCGATTTAATTTTTCCGCACCCACTTGGGCATTTTGCTACGGCTACTTTTGTTCCGTCATCTTTTGTAATATGATCATGGACGAGTGATTCACCACATTTCGCACATTTCATATCTGCGACGCCCATGCCGCAATGTTCACATTGATATTTTGCCATTTGAAAATTCCCTTTAATTGAAGATTAATATTGGATGAATTTAAGGAAAAAACTTTGATAAAATTGTTTTAATAAATAGGAATGATTCTTATTTATTAATATCTTTGATATTCGATTATGAGATATAGTGAACAAAGAGAAACGGTTTTTCAAATCGTTAGAAATACCAAAGTCCATCCCACGGCTGAATGGGTATTTGAAAAAGCTCAACTTACACTGCCTACGATTAGTCGTGGAACGGTTTATCGGAATCTCGGTCAATTAGATGACGAGGGTAAAATCAGATCCTTTGCCATGAAAGGCAAAATTCGTTACGATGGAAATATGGAAAATCATTCTCATTTTATTTGCAGGGAATGTGATTTGATGCTGGATATCCATCCTGAAAAACTTTATAAAAACTTTTCTCGGGATCTCCCGGAAAATTTCACTGCAGAATCCATGGATCTGAAAATCACTGGGGTTTGCAGAAATTGTAATACACACTCAAACATAAAAAGGAACTAATATGTTAGTAACAAAACCTGCTCCGGAATTTAGCGCAACAGCTATTATGCCGGATAATTCATTTAAGGAAATAAGTCTGTCCGATTATAAAGGAAAGAAAGTTGTTCTTTTCTTCTATCCATTGGATTTTACTTTTGTTTGCCCAACTGAATTAATCGCATTTGATAAACGCCTCCCTGAATTTGAAAAACGTGGCGTTCAAGTACTTGGGTGTTCGGTTGATTCTCAATTCAGCCATTGGGCTTGGAAAAACACCGATGTGAACAATGGTGGAATTGGAAATGTTCAATATCCAATCATCGCTGATTTGGATAAATCAATTGCCCGCGATTATGATGTTTTAATTGGTGCTGAACCCGCCACAGTATTGACTGAAGAAGAAGAAATTGAAACCACAGTGGGCGGTGGTGTTGCTTTGCGTGGATCATTTTTGATTGACGAAGAAGGGACTGTCCGTCATGCAGTTATCAATGACTTACCTTTAGGACGAAATATTGATGAAATGCTCCGTATGGTTGATGCCTTGGATTTCCATACAAAAAATGGTGAAGTGTGCCCTGCCGGTTGGACTGAAGGTGATGATGGCATGAAAGATACATCAGAAGGTGTGGCTAGTTATTTAACGGATCATGCAGACGAACTTTAATATTTAATTAAAGTGCCCTAAAAAGCCCCTCATTATTTGCAGGGGCTTTTTAATTATCAAAATATTAGATTAATTTTCCGGCTCAAATTTAAAAGGATTTTGATGAAAATTTATATTAGCGTAGACATGGAAGGTATCACTGGCGTTACGCATTGGGACGAAGTTGAGCACAATAAACCCTCAGCCTATACTCAATTTCAAGAACGAATGACTAAAGAAGTTGTCGCTACCTGTTTGGGTGCGAATGATGCAGGAGCGAAAGAAATTTGGGTGAAAGATGCTCATTATTCCGGTCGAAATATTTTAGCGGAACACCTCCCGAAAAATGTAAAACTGATTCGTGGTTGGAGTGGCCATCCTTATTCCATGGTGCAGGAATTGGATGAAACATTTGATGCTTTATTAATGGTGGGCTATCATTCCATGGCTGGGCAAGGAGGAAATCCATTGGCTCATACCATGTCGTCTTCCAAAGTGGATTCGATATTTATTAATGGACAGCAAACATCCGAATTTTTTCTACACGGCAACATTGCCGCCAAACACGGTGTTCCACTTGTATTTGTTTCCGGAGACGCAGGATTATGCGAAGAAGTAAAAGAAGTGAATTCAAATATAACCACCCATGCAACCATGGTTGGGGTGGGAGATTCAACAATCAGTATTCAACCGGAAGCATCCAGAAAAGCAATTCGTGAAAAAGTTAAATCTGCTTTATCCAATGACTTGAAAAAGTGCATTTGGGATCATACCGATTCATTTTCATTGGAAGTTCGATTCGTTAAACAGGATTTGGCTTATCGTGCGTCTCACTATCCTAATGCATCTCTTTTGGATGCAAAAACGGTGAAATTTGAAACAAGCGATTATGATGATATAATGCGATTCTTTTTGTTTACGGTCTGACGTTAATTCGAATGCATGACAACCAATTAATCTAAACTTTGTCTATAATACGAATGCACCGCTTTATATTTTCATTATTTTTTATTTCATGTTTGTTTTCCCAGGACATTCAAGTCAGAATCGTAGTACGGATGCATATGGCAATTCCAGTTCTTGGACCTTTTAGTGTCACCTTTGATCAGACCGTTGCGCCGGG
>Ga0066369_10000584_pt1 | contig 15377 bp, 10 predicted proteins | sample Knorr_S7_td_Bott_FD_70972 | JGI IMG/M metagenome (GOLD analysis project Ga0066369, IMG submission 70972) | Marine microbial communities from Southern Atlantic Ocean transect - Knorr_S7_td_Bottom_ad_4513_LV_A | ecosystem: Environmental > Aquatic > Marine > Oceanic | place: Southern Atlantic... | reverse complement strand
AAAGGATACCTCATAAAGCTTATTTTGGAAGAGTTCATGCTGTAGCTCTAGATTCATTAAAAAAACTATGGATTGGTTCTGCAGATCCTGACTGGGAAGGTACAGTTTTAAGTTATTACAAAAGATAAAACCCACTATATATAGTGGGCTTTGTTAGCAGATAACTCCATCTTTAGTCTGCCCAAAAGATATAATTGGCACTTATTTGGCTCTAATTAACTTTAGGGGGTTTTTATTTTTCTTACATTTAATCAACTAAAAACCTTATAAGAAATGTTAAAATTCAACACATCTATTCTTCTCCTTATTTATTTATTCTTATGTAGCTGCCAACAAAATAATCAGTCAAATAACTCGGAAATTTCACCTCAATCAATCCCATCTTTTGAAATAGCTCCAGGATTTAAAATTGAATTAGTTGTTTCTGAACCTCTAATTTCTGATCCAGTAGCAATGACCATAGATGAATATGGCAACTGGTATGTAGTTGAAATGCATGGTTATCCTACAGATAAAAGCAGAACTGGGAAAGTGATGTTTCTGGAAGATACTGATAAGGATGGCTTACCAGATAAAAGTACGGTATTTGCTGAGGGACTTACATTGCCAACTGGAATAATGAGATGGAAAAAAGGTGTAATTATTACCGATTCTCCAGATGTGATTTACTTAGAAGATACGGATGGTGACCGTAAAGCAGATAAGAAAGAAATACTACTCACAGGATTTTCTCTTTCTAATCCACAGCATAATATGAATTCACCAATGTATGGTTTGGATGGGTGGATTTACCTAGGTCATGAAGGTGCAAGTACCCCAAAAGTGTTTATGGAGAAATTTGGTGATGATGGAAATGAGATACGATTTAAAGATATTGTTGATGGACCTGTCCTACCCAAAAATGCACTTGGAAGGAATGTAAGATTCAAACCTGATAGTCATGAATTAGAAATGATGTCTGGTAAAACGCAGTTTGGACACACCTTTGACCCATGGGGCCATCATGTGTCCAATAGTAATGAACACCATTTATTTCACGAAGTCATTGATGCTAGCTATTTGGCTCGAAACCCGGCTCTGGTAGTTAAAAATACGATCCACTATATGCCAGATTATGGACAACCCGTTGAAGTTTTCCCCCTCACTGACAATCCAGAGCATCAATTGCTGACTTCAGTTGGCGTGATGACTTCTGCTTGTGGGGTAACCTGGTACACTGGGGGCGCATTTGCCGACTTCGACAATTCTACTTTTGTCGCTGAACCTGTTCACAACCTTGTAAGAGTAGATAATATTTATACTAAAGGGGCGGTGATGTTTGCCAAACCCCGGTATAAGGAAAAAGAATTTTTACGTTCTAAAGACAGTTGGTTTCGGCCTGTTAATTTTTATATCGGTCCTGATGGGGCGATTTATTTGATCGATTATTACCGCCAATATATTGAGCATCCCGAGTGGATGTCAGAGAAAATGATGCAATCAGGGGCTTTGTATAATGGGATGGACAAAGGGAGGATTTATCGAATCTCTCCAGAAAACATGACTTCAATGAATTGGTTGAATAATTTATCTCTTGGCGAGGCAACTAGTGAAGAGCTTATCGGTTTTCTGGATCATCCAAACAGTTGGTGGAGGCTCAACGCCCACCGAATCTTAATGGATAGAAAGCCTGAAAAGTTCAGTAAAGAACTAACCAGTCTCATCTCATCGGCAAAAAACTCATCGGCAAAAATTCATGTGCTTTGGATTTTAGAAGAATTAGGGCAGCAAACAGAAAAAGGAATTCAAAATGCTTTGCAAGATACTGAAGCAGGTGTCAGAGAAACTGCTATTAAAATAGCAGAAAAACACCTCAGTGATTTTCCTGATCTGGAAAAAGATTTATTGAATTTAAAAAATGATCCTTATAGTAAAGTAAGATTACAACTTCTTCTTACACTTGGAGAGATTAATGATGATAAGGCAAAAAAGGCAAGTCTAGAAATTCTGAAAAAAGATTTGGAAAGCGAATGGTTTCATTTAGCGATATTATCAGATCCAAATAATAATAATTTTCAATTTTTTAGCAAGGCTATACAAGAGCTTGACAATAATAAAATTGAAGGAAAACGGCGGTTTATTTCTTCACTGTCCGCAACCATTACAAGGAACGGGGATAAAAAAATTCTTGAAAATATGATCGATCTGGCAGTTCAAAAAAATACGCCTTCAGACATTTGGTGGCAAAGTTCTGTTCTTCAGGGAATTGCCCAAGGAATGAAATGGGGAAAATCGAAATCAGATGGCATGGCGGCTCAGAAACAGCAAATTTTGAGCACCTTTTCAGCATCCACTCATCCGGAAATAAGAAGGGCAGGAATTGAATTGCTAAAGGTTATTGGTTTGCCTGAAGTACATGCAAAAACAATGAAGCAAGCTTTAAAAATTGCCCTCGACCCACAGGCAATACCTGATATGCGGATAGATGCTCTTTCCTTATTAACTTTAACAAATAATGAAATGCAGTTGATTCCACTCAAGACAATTATTGCGTCTGGAACAAACAAGGAAATTCAACGCGCTACACTTCAGGTTTTAACGCGCCTGGAGGGTACGAATATTGTTTTGTTTCTGTTGGATAAATGGAACGAATTGCTACCTGATGTCAGAAATGAGGCTTTGAAATTATTTATGGAAAGCCCTGAGAGAATGCTTGTCTTATTGGAAGCGATTGAAAATAATAAAATACAGGCTTCCTCTGTTGAGTGGTCTAGGAAGACACATTTAATGAATCATCGTAGCAGTGAAATTAAACTAAGAGCTCGAAGGCTTTTCCAAAAAGATGAAGAGCAAAGAAGAAAAGAACTTCAAAAATATCAAATAGCTTTATCAGTAAAAGGCAATACTACAAACGGGAAAAAACTATTTAATAATTACTGTAATATCTGTCATCAACTGAATGGGGAAGGTGGAACAAATTTTGGCCCTGACTTGGGTTCTCTACGGAATCGCAGTAAATCGTCACTTATGGAAGACATCTTGAATCCCAGTAAATCTATTGCGGACGGTTACGATTCCTGGACGATTACCCTTCAAAATGGCACTGTAAAAGCCGGGATCATTTCTACAGAAAATTCAACTTCTCTCACACTGAAAGATATAGTGGGTAAAGAATTGACTATCCCAAGAGACGAAATTATCAAAATGCAAGCGGCTGAATTATCTGTAATGCCCTTTGTATTGGATAATCAAATCAGCCCCAGTGAAATGGCTGATCTCTTAGCTTTTATTAAGAATGAACAAAAGTGAACCCCTATAAACACTAGTGGAGAAGATGGGAATCGAACTTGTATAATTGAGTTACAAACAAAAAAGCAACCATTTCTGATTGCTTTTATAGTAGCGAGAGCAGGACTCGAACCTGCGACCTTTGGGTTATGAGCCCAACGAGATACCACTTCTCCACCTCGCGATATATACTGCAAATATATAAACTTTAACAACTACATGCAAACCATTAAATTTTAGTAACTATCTTTGCGAAAAATGAGTAAGAAAATACATAAATCTGGGTTTGTATCAATTATTGGGAGACCTAATGTTGGGAAATCAACATTAATAAATGCTTTAATGGAGGATAAGCTTTCTATTATTACTTCCAAAGCACAAACAACCAGACATAGAATAAAAGGAATAATCAATGGTGATGACTATCAGATAGTTATATCAGACACTCCTGGTATATTGGCTCCAAATTATCAATTGCAAGAAGCTATGATGAAGTTTATAAATGAGACTTTAATTGATTCTGATGTTTTAGTTTTTATTGATGAAGTAGGAGGGAAGGATTTTAAAAATGATTCATTAATTAAGAAAATAAACAAACTGCAAGTCCCTAAGTTTGTTTTACTTAACAAAATTGATCTTTTTAATCAAGAGAAATTAGAAAGTTCTATAAAGTATTGGGAGAATATTTTTCCAGAGATTAAAATATATCCAATATCTGCGAAGGAGGGCTTTTTTATTAATGAATTAAAAGAAATTTTTATTAAAAATATTCCTGAATCACCGCCCTTTTTCCCTAAAGACCAATTTACTGATAAATCTGAAAGATTTTTTGTTAATGAATCTTTACGAGAGCAAATACTGCTTAATTATGATAAAGAAATTCCATATTCAGTTGAAGTTGTTACTGAAGAGTTTAAGGAAACAAGCAAAATTATAAAAATAAGGGCTATTATATTTACTGAAAGAGACTCCCAAAAAAATATATTGATAGGACATAAGGGATCTGCTTTAAAGAAAGTTGCCACAAATGCTAGAAAAGATTTAGAAAAGTTCTTTAATAAAAAGATTTTTCTTGAGGTTTTTATAAAGGTTAAAAAGAATTGGAGAAATGATAAGTTATCTCTAAAAAGGTTTGGATATAATTTATAGAAAATATTTTTTATATGGGAGGAATTGTTGCTATAGTGGGAAGGCCTAATGTTGGGAAATCAACATTATTTAATCGACTTATTCAAAAAAAAGATGCTATTGTTGATGAATTAAGTGGTGTTACTAGAGATAGACATTATGGAAAGTCAGATTGGAATGGAAAAGAATTTACTGTAATAGATACAGGTGGATATCTTAAGTTAGGAGATGATGTTTTTCAAAAAGAGATTGATAAGCAAGTTATTCTAGCAATTGAAGAATCTGATGTAATTCTATTTATTGTTGATGTTAAGGATGGTTTAAATGGAATGGATGAGACAATAGCCAAGCTTTTACACAAAACTTCAAAACCAGTTTTTGTTTTAGTAAATAAGGTTGACAATTCAAAGCTAATTAAAAGTTCAAATGAATTTTATTCTTTAGGATTTGATAATCTCTTTTGTATTTCATCAATAAATGGTCAAGGTTCAGGGGAAGTATTAGATTCTTTAGTTAAACTTTTACCTGAGAATGATTTTATAGAGAGTCCTGTTCCTAAATTTGCTGTAATCGGAAGACCAAATGCTGGAAAGTCTTCATTTATAAATGCTTTGATTGGAGAAGATAGGTTTATTGTTACAGATGTTGCAGGTACAACAAGAGATAGCTTATATACTAGATATAATCAATTTGGTTTTGAATTTGATTTAATTGATACTGCAGGAATAAGAAAGAAGACTAAAATAAGTGAAAATGTGGAATTCTATTCTATTCTTAGATCTATTAGGGCTATTGAAAATTCGGATGTTTCTATTTTAATTTATGATTCTAAAAGAGGATTTGATTCACAGGATCAAAATATATTTTGGTTAGCCGCAAAAAATAAGAAAGGAATTATAATTCTTTCTAATAAATGGGACTTGGTTGAAAAAGATCAAGATACAACAAGCTTTATAAAAGATAAAATACATGAAAAAACATCACCATTTATAGATATTCCTATTGTTTTTATTTCATCAACCCAAAAACAAAGAATTTTTGATGCTATAAAAATTGCAATGGAAGTATATGAAAAGAGAAAGCAAAAAATCCCAACAAAAAAACTTAATGACTATATATTACCAATAATAGAAAAAACCCCTCCCCCAAGTAATAAAGGCAAGTATATAAAAATTAAATTTTCTAGACAGTTACCAACACCTTACCCTCAATTTGCGTTTTATTGTAATTTACCACAATACATAAAAGATCCTTACAAGAGATTCTTAGAGAATCAGCTTAGAAAGGAATATGATTTAAAGGGTGTGCCAATAGATATTTTTTTCAGAAAAAAATAATCAGATATTTGACTTCAAATTTTTTAGCTCAAATTTAATTTTTTCAAGCTTTTTTATAATAGATAAATTATTTGAATTTATTTTATTCTTTGATTTAAGCCTTTTTTTTGCTCCCTGAATAGTTAGTCCCTCTTCTTTAAGTAAACTGTATATCATAGAAATATTTTCAATATCATCTCTTGTAAATTTTCTAATTCCAGAAGGCTTAACTTTTGGATTTAACTGATCAAACTCTTTTTCCCAGAATCTAATTAGGGAATTATTTACACTGAAAAGTTTAGAGACCTCACTTATGCTAAAATATTTTTTATCAGGTAATTCAAAATACATAGCACTAGTCAAGAGACTGATTCTCTTGCGAAGCTTGGGTTATAAGAGTATCAAATTCTCCAGGTGAAAGACTTCCATAATAGAAATTAATAGGGTTAAGTTTTTCCCCATCTTTCGTTATTTCGTAATGCAGGTGAGGTGCTACTGAACGCCCAGAGCTTCCTACATACCCTATAATATCACCTCTTTTTACCTTATCTCCTTTTCTCACAGAAAATTTTTCTTGAACTAAATCTAAATGCGCATAGATACTAACGTAACCAAAACCATGATCAATTCTTATATGATTCCCAAAACCTGCTGCCCTATTATCAGCCCTAGAAATTTTCCCATCACCAGTTGCATAAATTGGCGATCCTCTTTCTGCTGAAAAGTCCATACCCCAGTGTCTTTTTCTTTTTTTTGTAAAAGGGTCTGTTCTCCATCCAAATCCAGAAGCCATTCTTTTTAAATCGGAGTTACTAATTGGTTGAATAGTAGGAATTGATGAAAGAAGGTATTCTTTGTTTTTTGCAAGAAGCTCGATCTCATCTAGTGATTTAGATTGAATTACAAGTTCTTTTGTAAGAATATCTATTCTTTTTGTTGTACCAATAATTAGATCAGAATTTTCATACCCATTTAAATAATCATATCTATTTATACCTCCAAATCCCATTTTTCTTTGAGCTTCAGGAATTGGACTTGCTTCAAAATAAACTCTATAAAGATTATTGTCTCTTTTTTCAACATTGGCTAATGTCGATTCAACTTGTTCTAGCTTTTTGTTTAGAACTTTAAATTGAAGTTCATAATTTTTAATTTCTCTAGATTGTACCAGTTCCTGAGGAGTGTCAATAAATTCAGTATTTAATAGCAATACAGTTATAAATCCTCCAAAAATTATTGAACTTATGAAGAATAATAATAGATTATATAATTTATTAAGGTTAGTCCTTTTAATTGGAATAAACTCCAGGTTATCTTTATCAAAATAATATTTAGTTTTGGACATAGGCCAATTTGTTGTAATTTTCTACTAGATTCTACCAGTTTGAATATACAAATATAAAAAAAATGAAATCATTTCAAGTTCGAAAAAAATTTATCGAATTTTTTAAGTCTAAAGGCCATATAAAAATTTCATCAGAATCTATATTAAATAATTATGATAAGGATCTTATGTTTACAAATGCTGGGATGAATCAGTTTAAAAATATCTTTTTAGGTACTGAAGACCCTAATGATTTAAGAATTGTTAATTCACAAAAATGTCTTAGAGTTTCTGGTAAACATAATGACCTTGAAGAGGTTGGTATAGATACATATCATCACACTTTTTTTGAGATGCTCGGTAATTGGAGTTTTGGAGATTATTTTAAAGATGAAATTATTGATTGGTCAATTGAATTGTTGACTGATCAATATAAAATTAATAAAGAGGATCTGTATGTTACTGTTTTTAAGGGATCAAAAGATGATAATATTCCAGCAGATGAGGAAACATATAATTATTGGAAGAAATTTTTTCCAGAAGAAAAAATAATCTATTGCGATAAAAAAGATAATTTCTGGGAGATGGGAGATTATGGACCATGTGGACCATGTTCTGAAATTCATATTGACATTAGGTCACAAGAAGAAAAAGACAAAATAAATGCTAGGAACTTAATAAATAAAGGTCATCCCCATATAATTGAAATATGGAATCTTGTTTTTATTCAATATAATCGTTTAAATGATGGTTCACTTAAAAAGCTTAGTAAAAAATATGTGGATACTGGAATGGGTCTTGAAAGACTTTGCATGGTTCTTCAAAATAAGAGATCTACATATGATACAGATGTATTTGAATCATTAATATCTGAGATTGAAAAAATCTCAGGGTTGAAATATTTAGAAAACGATAAGATTGGTAAGGCTTTTAGAGTTATTTCAGATCATACTAGAGCTGTTATTATATCAATTGCTGATGGGCAACATCCAAGCAATATTGGATCAGGTTACGTTATTAGACGAATCTTAAGAAGAGCTATCAGGTTTGGATATACCTATTTAGACATTAAGTCTCCATTTATACATAAACTAGTATCAAAAGTTTCAAAAGATTTACAAGATGAGTATCCAAATATTAAGGATGAAGGTGGAATAATTGAATCAGTGATTAAAGATGAAGAATCAGCTTTTTTAAAAACTTTAGATCAGGGAATTTTATTGCTTAATAAATTAATCAAAGGTTCAAAAAATAAAATTCTTGAGGGACAAGATGCCTTTAAATTATATGACACCTATGGATTCCCCATTGATTTAACCTCTTTAATTGCTGCTGAGAGTGGAATTAAAGTTGATGTTAAAGGATTTGATGAAAATATGAAAAAACAAAAAGAAAGATCTAAATCCAAAACTAAATTAGTGTATCATAAATGGATAATTATAGATGAAAACAGGCAGTCTCAATTTGTTGGATACGATAAATTAGAAAGCAATATGAACCTAATAAAATATAGAGAAGTAGAAACAGAAAATGGAATAAATTTTCATTTAGTTTTTGATAACACCCCGTTTTATAGTGAATCAGGAGGTCAAATTGGAGATACTGGATTTATTGAGTCTAAATCAAAAGATATTTTTAAAATAATAGATACAATCAAGGATAATGATAATATACTCCATGTAACTGATACAATGCCAAATAATACAGATTCTACCTTTAAGGGTGTTATAGATAAAGAAAGGAGATTTCAAATTGAATCAAATCATACTGCAACACATCTTCTCAATTTAGCGCTGAAAAACATACTAGGTAATCATGTTGAACAGAGGGGGTCGATGATATCAGAAGAATCATTTAGATTTGATTTCTCTCATCAATCAAAATTATCTACTGAGGAAATTAATAAAGTTGAAGATTATGTTAATAATCTAATTAATGAAAGTATAGATCTTGTAGAAGATAGATCTGCAGATTACAAAGAAGTTATCAAGAAAGGTGCGGTTGGACTTTTCTCAGAAAAATACGGAGAAAAAGTAAGGACTATAAAATTTAATGGTTCTTATGAATTATGTGGTGGAACACATGTAAAAAACACAAAAGATATTTGGGGCTTCAAAATTATTTCTGAGGGTTCACAAGCATTTGGAATAAGAAGAATTCTAGCTACAAGTTCTGCTAAAAAGGTATTAGCTGAAAATCTTAAGAAAAAAGCTTTTAAAGAAAAGGCAGTAATTGATGAAGCAAATAAACTTCTTAAAAAAGAGATCGAATCACTTAATAAAATTAAGGTTCAATCAATGAAAAAGGATGTAATTGAAAATATTCGTGTAGTTAACGGAGTTAATATATTTTTAAGTGAATTAGATTTAGATTTAAAATCGATTAAAGATTTATGTTTTATGGTATCTGATCAAATTGATAAACTATTTATGATTATTCTTTCTCAGACTAATGAAAAGGTATTTATTTCTTGTTTTGTATCAAAAGATATAGTAAAAGAAAAAGAATTAGATGCATCAGAAATTGTTAAAGAACTTTCTCAATTAATTGATGGTAGCGGAGGAGGACAATCTTTTTTTGCAACTGCAGGTGGAAAAAATATTAATGGAATCAAATCTGTACTATCCCAATCTGAAAAAATAATTAGTCAGGTTTAGGAGGGTATTCTTCAAAAATTTTATTCACAAAATCACTAATCATCTCGTCTCTATCTTTCCTAAATTCATTTATAATTCCAACTCCTCTTCCTTGCCAGACTAACTGATTATTTTTAGTATCTATTATATTGATAAAGAGAGTTCCTTGGGTATTTGAAGTAACTGAACTCCTTGGATGATTATAATATCCCCAAAATGGAGGATAATAACCATAAAATAAATTATTTCTAAGATATACTCTTTCTCTAGATAGAGTCTCTATAGTTACAATAATATCAGGATTATCAGATCTTGTTAAACCCTTTTCTTTAAGGCTTAAATCAATATACTTAAGCATTCTTTTTTTATCTAAATCTGAAATTTTGACTTTATCAATATCAGGTTTATAAAATGCAAAAGTATTGTATTCCGAAAAATCTACATCTCTATCATAATCTGATTGAACATAAATCCCACAAGATTGTAATAAAAGGAATATTGTGAAAAAAAATATTTTTAGTTTATTTAATTTAAACATAACTTAGTTTTTAATGGTTGTAAACAAATTTATAAAATTTTTCTCTTTAATAGTGCTATCACTTCTCACATTGTCTTGTGGAACTATAAATAGGATAAATAAATCAAATACTAACATTACTGTTGATCAAAAAATTGAGAGATATATTAAGTTATATGCACCAATAGCAAGAAAACAAATGAAAGTTTATAAAATTCCTGCAAGTATTACAATGGCGCAAGGAATACTTGAATCTGGTTATGGAGAAACAACTTTAGCAAAAAAAGCAAACAACCATTTTGGAATAAAATGTCATAAAGATTGGAAAGGGAAAAAAATTTATCATGATGATGATGAAGAGAATGAGTGTTTTAGATCATACAGGAATCCTGTAAAATCATATAAAGATCATTCTCTTTTTTTAGTTAATAGAGATAGGTATAGATTTCTATTTGATATAAATAAGAAAGACTATAAAGCTTGGGCAGAGGGATTAAAAAAAGCTGGATATGCAACAGATCCAGAGTATTCAAAAAAGTTAATTAGCCTTATTGAAAGGTTTAGTTTAAGCCAGCTTGACTAATATTTTATTTTCCCCACTATTAAAAATTGTAATTAAACCTTTTTCTCTGAGTTCCTTAAGGAATTTATTCCATTTTTTATTAGAGAAATCAAATTTGCTTTTTAGATCATCTATGTTTAATTCATTATTGTTTTTTATAACATTTAGAATTTTAGAAGATTCTTCAGAAAGATCAATACTAGGATTCTCAGGTTTCATCTGAGGGAAGAATAACACTTCTTGTATAGATGTATTGTTAGTCATAAGCATAATTAATCTATCAATTCCAATACCAATTCCAGAGGTTGGAGGCATTCCATATTCAAGAGATCTCACAAAATCTTTATCAATAAACATTGCTTCTTCATCTCCTTTTTCACTTAGTTTAAGTTGTTCTTCAAACCTATTTGATTGATCAATAGGATCATTTAATTCAGAATAAGCATTTGCTATCTCCATACCATTTATTATTAACTCAAATCTTTCTGTTAAATTTGAGTTGTCTCTATGTTCTTTAGTTAAAGGGCTCATAGATTTGGGATAGTCAGTAATAAATGTTGGGTTAATCATTTTTTTTTCACATTTGTTTCTAAATATGGCATCAATTAGTTTACCCTCACCCATTTGGTCAGTTATCTCAATATCCATCTTTTTACAGATCTCTCTAAGTTCATCTTCTTGCATATTTGAAACATCATAACCAGTATATTTTTTAATGGCGTCATATATTGAAATTCGCTTAAAAGGTGTTTTAAAACTAATCTTTTTTGAGTCAAAATTAATTGATGTATCACCATTTAATTCTATACATACCTGTTCAAGAAGTGACTCCGTTAGCTCCATCATCCAGAAATAATCTTTATAAGCAACATAAAGTTCAAGCATTGTAAATTCAGGGTTATGATTTTTATCCATACCCTCATTTCTGAAATCTTTAGAAAATTCATAAACTGCATCAAATCCACCAACAATTAATCTTTTTAGGAAAAGCTCATCAGCAATTCTAAGGTAAAGTGGGATGTCTAAAGTGTTATGATGAGTTATAAAAGGTCTTGCATTAGCTCCACCGGGAATTGTTTGTAAAATTGGTGTTTCAACTTCAAGATATTCTTTACTATTTAAGAAATCTCTTATAAGGTTAATAATTTTAGTTCTTTTTATAAATGTTTCTTTTACATGAGGATTTACAATCAAGTCAACATATCTTTGTCTGTACCTTTGCTCGGTATCATTAAATTCATCATATGTTTTTCCATCTGCATCTTCTTTAGGAAGAGGCAAAGGACGAAGGGATTTATTTAATAAGGTAAAATCTTTAACTAAAACAGTTTTCTCGCCTACTTTTGTAGTAAAAAGTTCTCCTTCAATTCCAATTATATCTCCAATATCAAGAAGCTTTTTATATATAATGTTATATTTTTCTTTGTTTTCACCCTTACATATCTCATCTCTGTTAAAATAAACTTGAATTTTCCCTTTACTATCAAGAATTTCAGCAAATGATGCGTTTCCTTGGATTCTTCGAGACATTATTCTTCCAGCTATGACAACTTTTTTCTTTTCAGAAAATTTAGTTTTAATTTCTTCTGATAGATGATCAACAGGATATAAATTAGCTGGATAAGGATTTACTCCAAGTTTTATCAATTTGGCTAACTTTTCCCTTCTAATTTTCTCCTGTTCAGACAGTTTCAAAATCTTTTTTCACAAAGATAAGTTTATTAAGATTATGATTGAAGTCTAAATTTCTATATTTGAGATATTTATGAAAAATAATGAAATCCTTGTTAAGGATCTTGGAGTTTTGTCCTATGATAAGAGTTGGGAACATCAAAAGAGAATATTTGATAATATTATTTCCCAAAAAATTAATAACAGAACTTTAAAGAAAAAGATTAAAACGGAAAATCACCTATTAATTGTTGAACACAAACCTATATATACAATAGGAAAGAGTGGAGAGATCTCAAATTTATTATTAGATGATCAGGAATTGAAATTAAAAGGCATTGATTTTAAAAAAATTAATCGAGGAGGTGACATCACTTTTCATGGATTAGGTCAAATAGTTGGATATCCAATACTTGATCTTGATAATTTTTTCACAGATATTGGTCTATATCTTAGGACTCTTGAGGAAGTTATAATATCAACGATTGGTTTTTTTGGAATTAAAGGATTTAGAATAGATGGAGAAACTGGAGTTTGGGTAAAGGATGAATCAAATTCATTAAAAAAAATATGTGCCTTTGGAATAAAGGCAAGTAGGTGGGTAACAATGCATGGATTTGCGCTTAATGTTAATACAGACCTTACTTATTTTGATAATATAGTTCCATGTGGAATTTCTGACAAAGGCGTTACATCTTTACAAGAAATTTTAAATCAAAAAATAGCACCTAAAACAGTTAAGGAAAAATTATATGAGAATATTGCTAGACTCTTTAATGCAGAATTATCTATGACTAATTAATCTCATATGATATCACAGAACTCTCATCAAGTTGTGTAATTAATTCAATTTTCCCATCATTATCAGCATCATTAATATCAACAAGATTAATTCCTTTAACCGGAAACCCTTTAATTAATATTCCTTCCTTATTAAACAAATAAACTTTGCTTTCTTTTTGATCTGTAATAGTTATGTATAATGTATCTTTATAATTAAACAATCTGGGCTTTGTATACCTTCCTTCAGGAATTTTAATAATTTTTCCATTTATGTTAATAGTGTTCTCAGATTGAAATAATATATTATCCATCACAACTTCTATTGTATTATTCTCCCCTAAACTATAATTATTTTTTACTACATTTCCATTAGTGTCAACCTGAATAAGATTTCCATTTTTATCAGTAGTTGTAAATAGATTCATAAAAGAAAAGAAATTATTTTCACTAAAATTAATATTTTGTTTAACTGATATTCTGTCTTTTCCTCTTCTGTTCAGGATTTTTAACTTTCCGTTATTTAATTGAACAAGAATATAGTCTTTTCCCTTTATTCTTATGTGTACTGGAGAGTTTATTATATCAGAATTTAAGCTATCTGGATCAAATCCAGTTACAGTTCTTCCTTTACTATCATACATTTTCATAAAGTTGTCTTGAGAAATTAAAAATCTATAGTTCTTATCATTTTCATAGTCAAAAATCGAAAGTCTATTGATATTATTAGAATTTTTAATTGATATTTCAAAAGGTTGAACTGTAGAACCATTCCTGTCAATAATATAAAATTTGTCACTTGTTATAAATGCCATTTGTAATCTACCATTCTTATATAGATCTACTTGTTGAATTTCACCTATAATTTTACTTGAGAGTTTCTTTTTCCAAAATAAATCACCTTTATTGGAGTACAGATATAAATAATTTTCCGAATCTTGATATGCAAAATCATATTCATTATTTCTATGATTTTTTAACCATTTAGGAGGGGTTGTAATTTTATTTGTATTAAACACAATCAATTCATTATATATGTCTCCTGAAGACTCTCTTGTTTTAGTTTTTCCAATATAAAAATTAAGTAATACTAATTTCTCATCAACTAACCCTTCAAGATTTATAAAAGGGTATAAGTTAATATCTAAATCCTCATAGATTGATTTTTTGAAAATAACTTCTTCTTTAATTCTTTTTGTACTAGCCATCCATAAAAAAGAAACCTTATTCAATAAATTCTCTTTGTTTTTTTGGTAGCTTATATCATTAATAAGAGTTCGTTTATTATTATAACTAGTTAATATTTTTTTTAATTGATTTTTAGAACTACTTAATACGAGGAAGTTGTCAATTAATATACCAAATTTTAAATCTAAGTTTTTGTCAAATAAATTGAATAAATCTTTTAATCTAAGTGGGGATGAAAGATTAAATATTTCATTAGAAAAATTGATTTCTTTTGAAAAAGAAAGTTGATTAATTAAGTTTGAGTCAATCAAATTTAGAATAACAGACTTTTCTTCATCTTGTAGAAAAGTAACTTCATTAATAGCTTTAATATCCTCTAGATTGTTGAATTCATCTTTTAAATTGTTTAGGTTTAAATAATCTTGATAGTTTTTTAAAAATAAATTACTATCTGTAATTGTAAAACTAAAAAATGATTTAAAAGTATTTGGTATTAACTTATCGGTTTCTAATGATTTTGGATTTAAATTTTTTAGAATAGAAAGCTTACTTCTTAATGAATCATGAATCCTAGTAATTCCTGTTAATCTTATATCATTATTGGATCTTGATAAGTCATAATTTTTCCAAGAGCTTTTGATAAAGGGATAAAACTCAATAGATCTAAAATATTCTTCTGAAAACTTGTCCAATTTTGAATCGATAAAAATATTAATAGGTTCAGTTTTATTTGCAGCCAAAATAATATCATAAAAGTTAGGGTCATTTATTCCTCTTTTCTTAGAATTATAGTTTCTTATTATATTCTCTATAATTATATCTGAGGTTGACTTAACAACTATTTCATCAAGGTAAATATTGTAAAAATCATCCTCTTTAAAGACATCATAATTATTGTATTTATATGATTTGTTATTTTCAATATTGAGGGAGTCTGAAAAATTTTTGTTAGAAATAAATGTAATAGCTTTATTATTCTTTCCATAAC
>Ga0066369_10000575_pt1 | contig 15465 bp, 15 predicted proteins | sample Knorr_S7_td_Bott_FD_70972 | JGI IMG/M metagenome (GOLD analysis project Ga0066369, IMG submission 70972) | Marine microbial communities from Southern Atlantic Ocean transect - Knorr_S7_td_Bottom_ad_4513_LV_A | ecosystem: Environmental > Aquatic > Marine > Oceanic | place: Southern Atlantic... | reverse complement strand
CGGATTGGCACCGGAGGAAACATCCTACACGGTTGAGATCAATGCTAAAGACATCGGTGAGAAGCGCATCGATGTGACATTGCAAGCAGGAGATTCTCCGAGTATATCCTTGGGCGAAATTCGGCTTTAGGCAAGATTGATTTCAAGGGAAGATTAAATGATCGACAAAACAGTGGCGACAATAGAAGAAGCGGTCGCCGGCATTCCAGATGGGGCAACAATGATGGTAAGCGGTTTCGGTGAAGCCGGAGCACCTGTCGAATTGATGGAAGCAATTATCGATCAAGGCGCACGCAACCTCACGGCGATCTCAAACAATGCAGGTGAGGCCTATCACGGGCTCGCAAAGTTGATTCAGGAAAAGCGCGTGATCAAAGTCATATGTTCCTTTCCGACAGCGGCTAAAAAGGCAGTGGTCAAAGACCTCTATGCTGTCGGTGAAATCGAGTTGGAAATTGTACCTCAAGGGACGCTCAGTGAGCGCATTCGAGCTGCTGGCGCAGGGATCGGCGGATTTTTTACGCCAACGTCAGCTGGCACCAAGCTCGGCGAAGGCAAAGAATCCAGAGAGATTGATGGCAAAAACTATGTTCTGGAACTGCCGCTCCATGCCGATTACGCATTCATCAGAGCCAAGACAGCTGACCGCTGGGGCAATCTCATCTATGACAAATCTGCCCGGAATTTTGCGCCGACAATGGCGATGGCCGGTGCAATCACGGTGGTTCAGGTGGATGAAATTGTTGAGCTTGGCGAACTTGATCCGGAACAGATCATCACGCCTGGCATTTTTGTTGATCGGGTCGTTAAACTCGATGCACCAACCCGCGTTTCCCCATAGAGCTTGAGGCAGCTTTAAACCGCGGCCTCAAAGGACTGTCCTCACGTTCCAAAGTTCAGGAAAAAACCGATATTCCAAGGCTTTGGTCAGATAGTCTACGCCGCTGGTTCCGCCGGTCCCTCGTTTGTGGCCAATAATGCGCATGACTGTAATAAGGTGGCGAAAGCGCCAGCGTTGGAACGAATCTTCCAGATCGACTAATTTTTCGGCGAGTTCGTATAAATCCCAGTTTTTTTCGGTATCTTGATATATCGCGAGCCAGGCCGATTGAACCGACTCGTTTTCAAGATGAGATTTTGACCAATCGCGCTCCAAGACCTCTTGATCAATGGGAAATCCTCTGCGGGCCAATAGAAGAATTGTTTCATCATAGAGGCTGGGGCGGTTTAAAACATCGGTCAGAATATCCATAATTTCTTTATTATGTTTGTGAGGCGCAAGGAACGACGGCTTTTTATTGCCGAGGAAAAACTCAATGTGGCGATATTGATGAGATTGAAAACCGGAAGATTGGCCAAGAGAATCTCGAAATTTTAGATAATCGGCTGGCGTCATTGTTGATAACACGCCCCAAGTTTCGATCAATTGAGACTAAATCGCTGACACTCGGGATAACATTTTAAAAGTAGGTCGTAGATTATCGTCGCGAAGACATTTCGCGGCAGCCTCCAATTCATGGATTGTCAGCTTCATCCACAATTCGCTGATATGGTGGATCATGATGAATAATGGCTCATCGTGTTCTTGGGTGATTGGATTTTGGGCACTCAGGAGAGTCGTGAGATCAAGATAATCCCCATAGCTCATCGATTTGTCGAACTCTGTATGAACGCCTTCAGGTAGGTCTTTTGGGCTATCGTTGTTCAAATCGTCGATCATTTATCTGCATTCCAAGGTAAAATTAAGTTGTTTAGGTGACGAGCCCGCGCTCATGATATTTGAGTTGATCCCAAGACTTGGTTTGTATGATGTCTGCAATAATTTCCACAGCTCGATAAATATCAGCGTAAGAAAGATACAAAGGTGTTAGTCCAAATCTCAAGATGTCAGGAGCGCGAAAGTCGCCAACCACGCCCCGATCTATCAATGCTTGCATGATCGCATATCCTTGCGGATGAGCGAAGGAAATCTGACTGCCGCGCTGTTCCTCTGGGAAAGTGGTTTGCAAAGTTAGATCCGTTTCCGGGCCTAGATTTTCTATCAATTCAGCAAACAAATTGAATAATTTCTGAGACTTTTGGCGCACTTGATGAAGGTCTACATCCTGCCAGACATCGAGAGCCGTATCTAAAGCGCTCATCGCAATGACACCTGGCGTCCCGCACAGGTTTCGTGAAATACCCTCAGCCGGGCGGTAGTCGAGATCAAAATCAAACGGTGCCGTGTGACCCATCCAGCCGGATAAAGGTGGTTGAATATCGTTTTGCAATTCAGGAGTCACATATAGAAAGGCTGGTGCCCCCGGGCCGCCATTCAAGTATTTATAGCTGCAACCAACGGCAAGTTCAGCGCCGCTCCCGGATAGATCAACAGGAAAGGCACCAGCGCTGTGGCAAAGATCCCAGATGACTTTAATGCCATGTTCCTTGGCTTTAGCGGTGATATCCGTCATATCGTGTCGCCGTCCGGTGCGGTAGTCGACCTCGGTTATCACGGCAACAGCTATATCTTCCGTTAGCGCCTCTGAGATTTCCTCGGGCTTAACCAGTCGGAGTTCGTACCCGTCTCCGAGCTGTTGGATCAGACCCTGGATGACGTAAAGATCATTGGGAAAATTGCCGGTATCCGAGAGAATGACCTTACGTTCTGGGATCAGGCGTACGGAGGCTGAAAGTAACTTATAAAGATTGACCGACGTGCTGTCGGCACAAACGACAGAGTTTTCTTCCGCACCTATCATCCGCCCTATCTTAGAACCTACGCGCGCGGGCAGAGTGATCCAGTCATGGTCGTTCCACGAACTGATCAAAGATTGCCCCCATTGTTCATTGACCACCTCGGTGATGCGCCCCGGAACAGATTTCGGCAATGGGCCTAAGGAATTTCCGTCGAGGTAAATAACACCCTTAGGCAATTCGAATTTTTCGCGATGGGTTTTCAGCGGATCGTTTTGATCGAGCGTGGATATATAAGTTTTATTCATTTTAAGCCTCGTGTTCGGGCATGGATTCCATAATGGTACCCGGGCGCTCATAGATCATATCAGCTAATTCTTTTTGTAAAGTCTTCTTGCTTGGATCATCAAACCGATTGGTCATTTCATCGGGATCATCTGCAAGGTCATACATTTCACCCGCACCTGAAATCAACTCCAATGTAAGTTTGGCGTTTTTTGTGCGAACCGTTCTGAGATTTAGCTCAACGCCGGTGCGGCTCGGTTGCTGGTTCCATTCGCTGTAAGCTACATCACGGGTTTCTGGTTTGCCTTCCAATAAGGGGCGTAGTGATTGGCTTTGAATATTTTTAGGTTTTTCGACTTTTGCCCAATCGTAAAAACTGGCGGCAAGGTCATTTGTCGAGACGGGTTCATCGACAATTTTATTCTCTGGTATCCCAGGTCCTATAGCAATAAAGCCAAGGCGTAATAACCCTTCATACGGTGTTGGGCCCTTGAGATAGAGCCCATGATCACCGAGAAGATCACCATGATCGGAGGTGAATATTACAATGGTATTTTCTGCGAGCCCACTATCTTCAAGTTTTTGCAGAATGCGTCCGACACCTTGGTCAATAAATGCAATTTCGCCGTAATAGTTGGCGGTCATCTGAGCGAGCTGCCTGTCCGTTTGAGGCGGAATGCGAGAGTATTCCTGACGTAAAATGCGCTCGTGCTCATGTTTTGCCTGAGGTTCATTCTCTAAAGATGCGCGATGCCACCAAGGTCGCTGATCAAGGTCGCGCTGGTGATGTTTGGCAATGTCCACCTCATATTCATGGTGGAGACGACTCCAGGGCTCCGGGCAATCAAACTGATGATGAGGGTCTGGATAGGATGCCCACAGACAGAAAGGATCGTTCCTATCGTGCTTGCCCAAATAGTCTATCGTTCGATCGGTCACCCATGTCGTTGAATGCCAAAACTCTGGCAGTTTTGAAAACCAGGTCTGTGCCGCCTCCAGCTTGGGGCCAAAATCTTCCGCCCACAATTTCCAGGCTTCTCCGTCTTCGCCATGCCCCCAGAACCAACGCTCAAAATGTTGACCGCGCGGCGGCTTTTCGCAAGGTAGCAAGTCGTGCCAATGGCCGAGAATCATTAACTCGACATATTCAAAACCCATAAAGGGTCCATTCCAGCTTTCTGGAAACTCTGCAGACCCCGCCCGGCTTTCCGGCGCGCCGTAGGGCGTTGCATTAGGATTTTCGCCGAAATGCCCTTTACCGATAAAGGCACTTTTGTAACCGTTTTTCGATAATGTACCTGCCCAGCCTTGTGCACCGATCTTTGGGTCCAAGCTTACGTGGTTATCGTAGACGCCATGACTGAGCGGAAGGAGACCAGTTAAAATAGAGGCGCGTGCGGGCTGGCAAACAACATTGGGAGTAATGCAATTGGAAAACCGGGTGCCCTCAGCCGCCATTCGATCAAGATTAGGAGTTTTGATCTTGCGGCCCTCAAATCCATAGCAATCGGCGCGATGTTGATCGCTGGTGATAAGGAGAAAATTCGGTTTCATTCATTTACACCTGTTGGCAAACACGCTAGAATAGTTGTACCAACAAGTAAAATTGTCAAGTTACGTTGCGATATAAGTTTACCAGGGACTTAAGTTGGGAAAAAAATTTGATATTCGAGACCGGCTCGGCTACCGGGTTCAGAACCTTGCGAACAAAATGATTTTGTGGGGAACTCGCACCTATGCTCAAGAACTTGATGTTGGAGTCCAAGAGTGGCGTATCCTCGCAGTGTTGGCGCGAAAAGGGCACGGCACGGCCAGCGACGTTTGCGATCTCACAATGATGGACAAAGGCAACGTCAGTCGGGCGGTTAAAAATCTTGTTAAAGAAGGTCGGCTAAAAGAGAAAACCGACAGGAATGATAAGCGCAGCATGACATTGGCGGTAACACCTAAAGGTTTTGAAATATATAAAAGTCTGAAAAAAATATCGGATGCTCGAGAGCGAAAGTTTATGGCTTCATTGACCCCGGCAGAACAAAAAGCGCTACCAAATATTTTGACAAAGTTGGATTCTGTTATTGAGGATTTGTTGCAAGAAACGGAGGATGCATAACAGGTATGGTCGGTGAAAATACCAACATAGTCTCCTCCGAACTGGTTGGTGAGGTTTGGCCCGCTGCGACACCCGCGGAAGATCCCGTGCTTTATGGTCGGGCGGAATTATCGCCGGAAGGTGCATTCCAAGTGCGCTCCTACCAGACGTTTACGCTTAAATATACCGCCGGCCGGTTTGGCCTTGATGACAATGGCAGTATTCGCATCGTGTTTCGTTTCTTTGGCGATTGGGGTGGACTGCAAATGGACGATTCAGCGGCTCCAAATTACGTCACGGCAATTACCAGCCTCGGCACGACACCATCTCTGAAATTTGAGCGAGTTGGAGGGTCACGTCCGTGGATGAAAGCGCTGACAGCTGGAATTTCCGGCGGCTATTTGTCTGAAGGAGATACTATAACTATCACCTTCGGCGACACATCCGGTGGTTCGCCCGGCTTTAAAATGCAGACGTTTGTTGAAAGCGGATTTGAGTTCAAAGTGCTGGTCGATGCCTGTGCGGTATTGCACTGGGTTCCGATTGTTGATCAGCCAGCAATTTCTATCGTGCCGGGGGACCCTGTAATATGGAAGGCTGTTATATCAACTTTGCGTCGACCGGGCGAGGTGTTTCAGCTCGGCATCAAAGCAGAAGATGATTGGGGAAATCCATCTGATCTGGTCGACGCCAATCTTCGCCTAGAGGCGAGTGTGTCTGTGCAAAACCTACCAAGCACCGCGACTTTCTCACAAGGCCAAAAATCTCTCGTATTCGAAAAATTGTCTGTCGCAGAAGAGGGTGAGCTGCGCATTAAAATCTATGACGCTGACAGGGATGAACTATTGTGTGAAGCAGGTCCATTGATTGTCGAAGACGGACCCTATGGTGGATATTGGGCGGATTTGCACGGTCAAAGTGGTGAATCCATCGGCATCACGAACTCCCGGGAGTATTTTGATTTTGCCCGAGATTTAGCTTTTTTGGATGCGATCAGCCACCAGGCCAATGACTTTCAGGTCAATAATGCCTTTTGGAAATACCTCAATGAATTGACAGCGAATTACAATGATAATGGCCGCTTTGTTACTTTTCCGGGCTATGAGTGGTCGGGCAACACCTCAGTTGGTGGCGATCGTAATATTTATTTTCGCGAAGAGGGGCGCCAGATCAGACGTTCCTCTCACGCGCTTCTGCCAGATCAATCTGATATCCATACCGATGCCAATGACGCCCGGGAATTATTTGAAGCACTTAAAGACGAAGACTGTTTGGCTTACGCACATGTCGGTGGACGCTATGCCGATATTAAATTTGCCCACGACCCTAAGATCGAAACCGCCATGGAAATCCACTCGGCTTGGGGGACGTTTGAATGGTTGCTGACAGATGGATTTCCGCTTGGCCATCGCTCCGGTGTGGTCTGCAACAGTGATGGGCATAAAGGGCGGCCCGGCGCCAGCTATCCAGGTGCCTCGATGTTTGGGGCCTATGGCGGGCTCACTTGTTTTTACGCTGAGGAGCTTACCCGGGACGGCATTTTTGACTGTCTCAAAAAGCGCCATCACTTTGGCACGACCGGCAATCGACTGCATTTGACTGTAGATGCGCTGTTTGAGGGTGGCGGCAAGCTCTATGATCTCGACCCGAACGTGTATGACGAAGCCCATTTCACGGAAGTGAAGCAGGCGATGATGGGTGATATTGTTCAAACAGATGACCAAACCACGGTATTGAAGGTTGCAGCGATTTCTTCGACACCGATTGAGCGCATCGAGATTAGAAACGGAACTGAAGTTGTTCAAACTTTGCGGGGATATAACGAGGCTGATCTTGGCAACCGATATCGTGTAATTTGGAGTGGTGCTGAATATCGCGGGCGTGGGCGCAATACGAGGTGGCTCGGTGAAGCAAATTTCACAAATACCAAAATCAATCGCATGGAAAAAATCAACGCCTGGAATCATGAAAAGCTGTTAGAGGTTGAGGGAGATAAATGCGTTCGATTTGATGCCATCACCACCGGCAATTATGGCGGCTTTGATGTCTGGCTCGACAATAGTGAGGGTGCCGAGCTTTCCGTCGATACTAATAATGGTACTCTTGCCGCAAAACTGCCGGAGATGGACATCGATGATGTTGTGCTCGATTGCGGTGGGCTTGAACGAAAGCTTCGAATTATTCGGCTGCCGGAGGAAAACCCGCATATTGATTTGTCAGGTGACGTCGAGATTAAATTGACCGCAGCTGGCGACAATCCGCTATGGGTTTGCGTGACGACCGAAGACGGTTTTCAAGCCTGGAGCAGTCCAATATTTGTGTTTACCTAAATTCAAAAATAATGATAAGGTTGTTGCGACAACTAAATGCAAAAATTAACGATAAACAAGGGAGACTTAAAATGTCTGCATTACTGAATACAACAACTAAATTGGCTGTGGCCGGAATTGCCGCTGCTGCTTTTATGACAACGACTTCTGTTCAAGCCGAATGGAAACCCAAAGGACCGATAAGTGTCGTCATTGGCTTCGCTGCTGGCGGCGGCACCGATACTCAAGCACGCCTTATTGCGGCTGAGCTAAAAAAGCGCAAAGGCTGGAACATGATCCCGTCCAACCTGTCGGGAAGAGGCGGCGTTGTGATGGCGCGTAAACTCAAAAGCATGCCAAATGATGGTTTGAGCATTGGCATGGCTGTGACAGAAGTGTTTGGCTACAACATGCTGGCTTCTAAAAAGTCTGGTTATAAAACAAGCGACTTCACCTATATCGCAACGACGACCAGTTCTCAGATGGGCATCGTCGCCAATACGAGTAAAGGTTGGAAAACCTTTAAAGATGTCATAGCCGCTGCAAAAAAGGGCAAGGTGTTTAAATTTGCTGGTATGAGCGCCAAACACGCTGACATCAATTTCTTGATCGAGCAAAAATACGGCGTGAAATTTAATACAGTTATCCTTCGCGGTGGCCGCAAAGTGATGAACGCAATTATTGCCGGCGATGTTGACCTTGGTTGGGGCGCGGGCATCCAGGCTAAAGCGGTTTTGTCTGGTAAAATGGTAAATCTTGCTTCTGGTCTTAAAGAACGCATCAGAATTTCACCGGATGCACCAACTTTGATGGAGATGGGAATCCCTTATGACATCGGTGCAAAATTCATTTTTGTCGCACCGGCTGGTATTCCTGCTGACGCTCGGAAGGCTTTAGCTGACGCAATTGGGGAAGTGATCAATGATCCAAGCACCAAGGCTTCTCAATTTGTTACCAAGCGTTATGGTGGGCCAGATGTCATAACTGGCAATAAATTGGATGCCTATATCAAAAATGAAATTAAGACTGCCAAAGTTTTAATGAAACTCTTGAAATAAATGGAATTTGGGCCGGTTTGGTTAGCTGGCCCATTTTTTCTCCTATAATGCAAAAAGCGCCATGGACAGTGGGCCTTGCGATCTTCTTTGTCGCCGGCTCTTTGTTTACGTTATTTGTCTGGATTCCGATTGATATCGAAACCGGTGTGATTGAGACCTTCCGGCGACGAGTTACAATTGGCGATGCGATGGCGCCAACAGTTATGGCCGCAGCCATTTTGGTGGTTTCCATCGTGATGGGTATCTTGGCGGTCATTCGACCCGAGCCAAGCACAAGCAAAGTTAAAGAAGGCCTCGATAAACAAAGCTTCGTGTTTTTGGCGCGGCTCATCGTCGCTGTATCTGTCAGTCTCGCATTGATGGTCTATCTGGGTCCCTTGGTGGTTGATATGGTCAATGCTTTCGGCGGAGAAATTGGCTCCTACCGCCAATTGCGTGCCACGTATCCCTATAAATTAATTGGCTATGTTGTTGGTGGATTTACGTTGATTTACGGCATTATCAGCATCGTCGAGAACCGCTTCAGCGCGAACGGAGCCCTGGTTTCGATCATCGCTGTAATTGTCATCACGATACTTTATGACGTGCCGTTTGATAATTTGTTGCTACCACCAAATGGCAGCGGCTGATGGGAATGCTTGATCATATCTGGCTCGGCATTGTCACGGTGTTTACCGTCGATCCAGTTTTCTCCGTTGCAGGATACCCGGTTTCGATGACCATCATCATGGTTTTTCTCGGCCTCATTTTTGGGATTATCGTTGGTGCCGCGCCCGGTATCGGTGGACCCGTTGCGATGGCGATATCGTTGCCGATATTGATTTCCATATTTGGATTTACGCCATCTGCACTTCTTCCGGTTCTGGGCTTTCTGGTTGGCATTATGAAAGGCTCAACGGTTGGTGGTGCGGTGCCGGCTATTCTTTTCAATACGCCAGGGACACCGGATTCGCTGATGACAACTTTGGATGGCTATCCTTTAACGAAAAAAGGACAGCCAGGTAAAGCCTTGCGCGTTGCGCATTTTGCATCCGTTTCTGGTGATACTTTTTCAGACATCGTATTGATTACCGGCGCCCCATTTTTGGCAATTATCGTTGAGAGATTTCTCGATTTCCCCGAAAAAGCAGCCTTGATTATATTGTCCTTGGCCTTCGTGTCGGCTGTTGTCGGCTCCAACGTTTGGAAGGGATTGCTCGCCGCGTTGCTCGGATTGTTCATGGCTTATGTTGGTACTGGGGAAGATGGACATCCACGCCTTTCCATGGGGTACGACAATATGGCCAATGGCTTTCCGCTCATCAGTGCCGTACTAGGCGTGCTTATCCTAGGCGAAGTTTTTAAATCCTTGGAAGACATGTGGCGCGAAATGCGCGAGACATCGACGATCACCAAAGTTGAGGTCAAAGGCGACAACAAACTTAACCTCAGTGATATTCGCCGCATTCTTCCCTATATCGGAATATCTGCGTCGATTGGCACAATAGTTGGCGCGCTGCCGGGTATTGGCAATACATTGGCTGCAACGCTTGGCTATGCAACCGGGCGCAAAATTCATAAAGGGAGCCCGGCGTTTGGTGAAGGTGCCATTGAAGGCATTGCTGCGACGGAGGCTGCCAATAGTGCTGTGGCAGGTGCCAATTTAATACCCGTTTTATCCCTAGGCATTCCCGGAAATATATCCGCTGTTTTTATCCTGCTCGCCACAGAATCTATTGGCGGATTTGTTCCTGGCCCCCAAGTATTCAGGCTCATACCCGATCAAATCAACCAGGAGATGGTTTATGCTTTTGGTCTTTTTACTGCGATGATTTTTGCAAATGCCCTCAATTGGACCATCGGCGGTATTTTTATGCGCTGGATGGGCATTATGATTCGCATTCCTAAGCAACGATTATTGCCAATCGTATTGCTTCTTACGCTGACGGCGATTTATGTCCAGCAAACCAGCATGTTCGCTGTATATGTTGCGATTGCGTTCGGATTTCTCGGCTATTTAATGAGAAAGCTCAACCTCTCGGTTCTGGCATTTGTCATCGCCTTCATTCTGGCGAACAATCTCGAAGAATTTATGCGGCAGGCCTTTGCTGTTACCGGAGCTGATCCATGGTTTCTGTTTGCAAGTCCGGTGTCAATTTCGCTCATAGTATTTTCGATAGTGGTTGTTGTCTTCTTTGCCAGAAATCAAAAAGATCTTAGTTAATTTCGGGAATTAAAATGAAACCTCAAAATCTTCTCTACATCATGTCTGATGAGCACAATCCGAAGATGCTCGGTTGTTACGGCCATGACCAAGTGCAAACACCCAACATTGACAAACTGGCAGCGCGCGGAACCCGGTTCACAGCGCATTATACCAATTCGCCGATCTGTATACCGGCGCGGGCAGCCTTTGCCACCGGGCGCTATACCCATGGGACCAGGTATTGGGACAATGCGATGCCCTATGACGGCGAAGTAAAGGGCTGGGGGCATCGTTTGCAGGATGAAGGAATGCGGGTTGAGTCTATTGGCAAGCTGCATTATCGCCACGAAGATCTAAACACTGGCTTTTCAAAACAACACCATCCGATGCATGTGATGGATGGCATCGGCCAGGTCTGGGGTTCGATCCGCGATCCATTGCCGGATGAGCGGCCATCGAGAATGCTCAAAAATATCGGCCCGGGGGAGTCCAATTATAATCGTTACGATCGGCTGATCGCGGACGAGGCCTGCACATGGCTAGCAGATGAGAGCAAAAATCATGATGAAAAACCGTGGGTGTTGTATCTGGGATTTGTTGCGCCGCATTTTCCGTTGGTTGTGCCAGAGGAGTTTTTCAATCTTTATCCATTGGATAAATTGCCACCACGCAAGCTTGATTTGGAAAAAGGCTATGTCCGTCATCCTTGGCTGCAACGGATGGACGATTTCCAACAGGTTGATCGCAAAATGACACCTGAAGAAAGGCTGATGGGAGTTGCAGCTTATTTCGGCCTTTGTACCTATATTGATCATCAAATTGGCCGGGTATTAGATGCGCTGGCTGAGTCCGGTATGGAAGGTGACACGCGGGTGATTTACACCAGCGATCACGGCGACAATGTCGGTACGCGCGCATTGTGGGGCAAATCTAACATGTATGAAGAAAGCGCCGGTATCCCGCTGATTGTCGCCGGAGAAGGCATCCCAGAAGGCAACGTCAGCACGACAACGACATCTCTGCTGGATAGCTACCAGACAGTCATGCATGGGGTTGGGCTAGACTTAAATGATGAAGAGCAGGAACTCGAAGGCAAATCATGGTTTGATCTGGCGAATGCTGTAGATGATCCCGAACGTATTGCCTTTGGCGAGTATCACGCCTCTTCCTCGCCGACGGGTGTCTTTATGCTGCGTAAAGGCAGGTACAAACTCATTTATTATGTTGAGTATGAGCCCGAACTGTTTGATCTTGAAGCCGATCCCGAAGAAACAATCGATTTGGCTGGCAACCCTGACTATGCCGATGTGCTCAAAGAATATGAGGGATATCTGCGGGCCATTTGTGATCCGGAAAAAACCGACCGACAGGCTAAGGATGATCAGAACGTCTTGATCGAGAAATTCGGCGGACGCGATAAAGCGCTCCATACCGGAACGCCGGGCGCGACGCCGGTGCCGGGTCAAGCGCACGAGACATAATAATGGCTACATTTGTTCTCGTTCATGGCATGGGAGCGGGCGGTTGGCAGTGGCGCGAGGTTGCCGACATTTTGCGATCCAAGGGAAATATGGTGTTTGCACCGACTTTGACCGGTCTCGGGGATCGCGCACATTTATTGACGCCGGAGGTTGATCTCGAAACCCATATCACCGATATCGCAAACGTCATCGAATGTGAAGAATTGCAAGATGTCGTTTTGGTTGGTCATAGCTACGGCGGCATGGTGGTCACTGGCGCTGCTGATCGGCAATATGAGCGCATTGGATGTCTGATCTATCTGGATGCCTTTCTGCCGGAAGATGGTCAGTCTGTGATGGATTTGCAGCCATCTGATCGCATTGAATATTATCAAAAAATGGCGGATGAGAAGGGCGACGGTTGGCGCATTCCCACGCCGCCCGCCGAGTTCTGGAAACTCAACGATCCCGAAGATAGAGCGAAGTTCGACCGCCTGAAAAAGGACCATCCGCTGGCAGCGCTAACTCAACCGGTCAATTTTGACCATCCAAGGCCGGATAAGCGTGCCTATATCTGGGCTTCTGGTTTTACCCCAAGTCCGTTTGAGAAGTTTGCCGAGGCGTGCCAATACGATGACGATTGGCTCTATGAGGAAATCGACAGTGGCCATCAAATGATGATGTCGCACGCCCCAGAACTCTCCGACATCCTCCTCAATATATCTCAATAAGCCAGCGTGACTTGTCGCAAGTCGTTGTGTAAATTCATGTCAAGAAACGGATATTGGTAGTTCTTCATGAATGATACAAAAAAGCAGAACTCGGATGAATCGGTTTTAATTGAGCTTTGCAAAATGTGGTCGAATGCAATGCGCATATCACCGGATTTAGAGCTCGACCCTGGTGAAATGAAAACAATCGGTGATAGATTGCTAAATACCGAAGCCAGGAGCATTGAGACGATCCTTATGAAATTTAGAGCCGCACATGCAACGGCGGGACGCGCACTCGATGAAGGCCATCCGGTGCGGAACCTGCTCGAGTCAACGGTTTCCGATTTGGACAAGTTTGAAGAATAAAATGGCCGCTCCGCAAGACACGAATACTCAACCATCCATTAGCGTGCCTATTGCTTATCTGATGTTGGCTCTCACCGTTCTGTTGTGGGCCATCAGTGTTGTCATCGCACGTGGCGTGCATGATCAAATTCCATTGATCGGCCTGACGTTTTGGCGCTGGGTCGTCGCGATACTAATTTTGTTTCCTTTTGTTTGGCGGGATGTCGCCGCCAATTTGGACCTGGTTCGTAAACATTGGGGCGTTTATTTTGCTCAAGGCACCTTTATGGTCGGCGGCGGCGCGCTGCTGTTTACCTCCCTAAATTTTACCACAGCGATCAATGCGGCTCTGGTGAATACGTCGCAGCCTGTTCTGACCGCAATGTTGACCTGGATAATCATGAAGGATCGCCTCAAAGGCATTCAATACGCAGGTATAGCCTCGGCAATTGTCGGCGTGGTGTTTGTGATTGCCAAAGCAGACATCAATGTTCTCATGAATTTGGATTTTAACATTGGCGACTTCTTGGTTATTTTGGCGATTTTGTCTTATTCAATGTATGCCGTGAATTTAAGAAAGCTTCCAACGGGATTAAAAACATTTCCCACTCTTTTTGTTATTTTATTTTTTGGCATGGTCTCCATACTTCCATTCTACATTGGCGAAACCATTTTGGTTGGTCCTGTTCCGTTTACCTTGATGACTGTCATTACGACGTTTGTTTTGGCGCTTGTTGTGTCGATTGCTTCGATTGCTTTGTGGAATAATGGCAACCGTGTCGTCGGCCCTCATCGCGCGGCTATTTTTGTAAATCTCATGCCGGTCTATGGGTCAGTTCTCGCCATAAGTTTCCTCGGCGAGGAGTTGTTTTTCTACCATGTTATCGGAGCGGTTTTTGTCTGTGCGGGCATTTTCATGGTTGTCCGAAACCACTAGGATATTTCGATGTTTTTCGATGACCACACCTTGCCGCAGACCATTGGTCAGATTGTTGTCGGCATTTTTTTCTGGATAATGGTGGCAAAAAATCTGCGGGTCTGGCAGTTCAATATTGAACGCACCGGCGCAATTCTGCCCATGCCGCAATTCTTTCTGGTGATAAATTTTTTACTTATGGTTATATGCGGCGCGGCGCTGGTCATTGACTACTATGCCTCCTATGGAGCGATGGTGTTGATTGTGCTGACCGTGCTTTCGACAGCTATGTTCCATCGATTTTGGGCCATGGAAGACGCGCTTAGAAACAACTATCATATGCTGCTGTTTTTCAATAATGTCGCCATCACTGGTGCGCTGATTATGATCATTTAACGAGCGATGGATGACCTTAGAGCTTTATAATTTTCCAGCTTCGACCTGTAGTCTTAAGGTGCGCATTTGCCTGGCAGAGAAAGACCTCGATTGGGTGGATCACAAACTGAGCCCCGGTGGCAGCGACCATCTCACTCCAGAATATCTGAAAATGAACCCAAACGGGGTGGTGCCGACGCTGATCCATGACGGCGCGCCGATCATCGATTCTTCAGTGATTATTGAATATCTCGATGAAGTTTTCCCAGGCGTTAAACTAACGCCGGATGATCCCAAGGAACGCGCCGCAATGCGCTGGTGGCTCCGCTATTTTGAAGAAAAGCCAACCGGCGCGGTGCGCTATCCAACCTTTCAAAAAATCCTGATCCGCAATTTTAGGGATATGTCTGATGAGGAGTTTAAAGAGGCCGCCGATAAACGTCCGCTCAAGACGGATTTTTATACCCGCATGGGGCGGGATGGTTTTAGTGACGAAGAAATTCAGACCGCGCTTGATGACATCCGCCAAACCGTTGAGCGCATGGATGCATCGATTGCAAAAAATAGCGGGCCTTGGATTATGGGTGCGTTTTATTCGCTCGCAGATATTTGCGTTGCGCCACTGATAGATCGCATGGAAGATTTGGGTTATGAGCAATTATGGGAAAAAGATTTGCCGCATGTTGGTGAATGGCTGAAGGCCATGAAGGCACGACCTGCGTACTCAAAAGCCTATTACCACGGTGCTAGATACTCTGAAATATTCCCAGATTTAGGTCTCGGTAGATCGACACCTGCTTAGAGATAAGGCGCTATTAATCTTTCTGCATTGCCGGACAGAATTAATTCCTTGTCGGCGTCACTGATGTTGGCATTTTTTACCGCCGCCAATGATCGATCCGTTAAAAAAATGGGACAATCTGTGCCAAATACAATGCGGTCAGCGCCAAATATAGCGACGCCAATTTCAATGGATCTCGGACCGAGCGAAGATATATCGACGTGAACGCGACGTGCTCGGGATGTCGGCATAGGATCATCCGGCGTGCGCGTA
>Ga0066369_10000570_pt1 | contig 15490 bp, 17 predicted proteins | sample Knorr_S7_td_Bott_FD_70972 | JGI IMG/M metagenome (GOLD analysis project Ga0066369, IMG submission 70972) | Marine microbial communities from Southern Atlantic Ocean transect - Knorr_S7_td_Bottom_ad_4513_LV_A | ecosystem: Environmental > Aquatic > Marine > Oceanic | place: Southern Atlantic... | reverse complement strand
GACCCCGACATGTACGTCAGCATGAACTCGGAGATCTTTATCCCCGCGCCGTTCATGCGTCCCATGGGCGGAGACCAGGCGTTGGGCGCGCTCTATGAGATGCGCACCTACACCTACAAGACCGGCAGCATCGGCAAGGTGATCGACATCTGGGCCGAGGCCGTCCCCGCCAGGGAGGAGTTCTCCCCCTTGGCCGCCGCGATGTACACCGATGTTGGCGGACTGAACAAATGGGTCCACATCTGGCCCTACGAAACCCTGGAACAGCGGAGCAAGATCCGGGCCGAGTCGGTCAAGACGCCGTCCTGGCCGCCGCCTACCCGGGAGTTCTTGGTCAGCCAAGAGAACAAGATAATGGTCCCCGCATCCTTCTCCCCCATGCACTAACCGGCGCAGCCGGGTTTTGTTTGGACGAGCGAGGTAGGAATCAGAGAGGGGACTTTGCCGATGTTCTTTGGCAGAGTCCCCTTCATCGTCAATGACGGGAGAGCATCTGTAGGGGCAGGTTAGAAACCTGCCCTGCTCGAGGGCGACCTAGCTTTCAGAGAAACCTAAACTGGCTTAAATAGCATCCTGGTATCCGAAATCTGAAATTGGCCAACTTGAGCCCAGGCGGGTTAGAAACCCGCCCCTACGACGAATGACACTACCGGCGTGAAGGTCCATGGCTTCCCCTTCCCCGGAATTGGCCTGATAGACGGTAGAGCGAAAAATTCATGAATAACATCGACGAACAATTGGAGCTGTTGGTTACGGCCAACCGGATATTGGCGCGGGAGGGCGTTGTCGACGCCTACGGACACGTCAGTATCCGGCACCCGGACCATCCCGACCGGTACATCTTGTCCCAGTCGCGGGCCCCGGACTTGGTGGAAGTCTCCGACCTGATGGAGTACACACTTGAGGGAGACCCCATCGACCAGCAAGGCCGCTCCATGTACACCGAACGGCCGATTCACGGCGGCATCTACGAAACAAGAGACGATGTATTGGCCATCGTGCACAACCACGCTCCGTCGTTGATTCCCTTCACCGTCACCAACACGCTTCTGCGGCCCATTCTTCACCTGGCTGCGCTGACCGGGCCCGAACTGCCGGTCTGGGACATCCGCGACAACTTTGGCGACACCAACCTTCTGGTAACCACCATGGACCAGGGCCGGGACCTGGCCAGTTGCCTGGGCGACCGCCGGGTGTCGCTGATGCGGGGCCACGGGTGCGTGATCGCCGGAAAGTCCATCCGCGAAGTGGTGATGGCTTCGGTCTACCTTCAGGTCAACGCCGGTATGCTGCTGGAGGCCCTGCGCCTGGGCGATGTCAAATACCTGTCACCGGGCGAGATCAAAGCGATGACCGAAAGCCAGATGAGCCTCACCGGTCAAGAACGGGCCTGGGAGTACTGGGCCAACCGGGCCGGCCGAGGCAAGAGAGCCTGATGACGCCGCAACCCGAACCGGAGACCGTCGAGGAGATCAAGGCCGCCAACCAGCGGTTCTACGACGCCTTCTCCGACCTGGACATCGCCGGCATGGACCGCGTCTGGGAGAACTCAGAACGGGTCACCTGCGTCCACCCTGGCTGGTCGCCTCTGATCGGTTGGGAAGCCGTGCGCCTGAGCTGGGAACGCATCTTCCAGAACACCGCCCTGATGCAGTTCCAGGTGCGCTATCTGAACGTGGTCGTACAGGGAGAATTCGGCTACGTGACCTGCGTTGAAGGCATCACCAGTGTGGTGCAGGGAACGGCCACCAACTTCAGCACCTTCGCCACCAACGTGTTCGCCCGCTACGAAGACGGCTGGCGCATGACCGCCCACCACGCCTCCCAGGGTGGCTGAACCCAGCCTCCCCGGCCACCACTGCCCCATCGCGTGTCATAACCCGCACCATCTTTTCTGACGGTCTCCGCTCGCCACCTGATAAACTAGACGATGCTGCCCAGCCGCCCGCCGGTTATCCGGTTTGAGGCTGATTGTGCCTACCAGAACCCTCTTTGGCAGCGCCATAGAACCGAGAAAGGACACCAATCATGGCTGCAAAATCACCGTCGATGACAAAGACGGATAAGAACCTTTGGTCGGCCATCATCGCCGAGGCCCTGGCCTACTTGAAATACAACGCCTACGCCCACCGCGCTCTCGAAGAGGGCCACCCGGAAGTCGCCCAGGTTTTCCAGGAAGTAGCCGGCGCCGAGACCATCCACGGCATGAACCACCTGCGTGTATCGGGCGCGCTGGACACCACGTCGGTCAACCTGCGCACGGTGACCGAGGGCGAGTCGAAAGAATACAGCACCATGTACCCCAAGATGATCCAAGACGCCCTGGACGAAGGACGCCAGGACGCCGCCGACTCCTTCGCCTTGGCCATGGACCGGGAACGCCACCACTTGGAGGTTTTCACCAACGCCCTGGAATTGTTGGACGCCAAGACGGTCGCCATCGCAGCAGCCGGACTGACGCCGGTACAGGCGCCGGACTCTACGCCCGTCACGGCTTCCGGACCGGCCCCAGGCAGTCCGCTGAATATCGAGACCGACGGCATGACTATGGCCGACTATGTCAGCGCGGCCACCGAGATTGACCGAGAGCGATGGCGCGTCGCCCGTTTGGGCCGCCTTCGCGAGGTGGTGTTCGGGGCCCAGGATGGGCTTTTGAGCACGGTGGCGCTGGTCACCGGGGTAGCCGTGGCTGTCGAGAACCAGACCACCGTGTTGGTGGCCGGCCTAGCCGCGGCCCTGCCAGGGATGCTGTCCATGGCCACTGGGGCGTTCTTGGGCTCCCGCGCCGAACAGGACGTGCAGCGGGCAGAGATCGCCAGGGAAGCCCAGGAGTTGGAGGACAATCCCGCCGAGGAACTGGCAGAGTTGGTGGTCCTCTACCAGCGGGAGGGCAAGACCTACCAGGAAGCCCGGCACCTGGCCGATGAGATTGCCGAGGACAAAGATCTGTGGCTGCGCACGCTGGTGGAGAAAGAACTGGGCATCAGCCCCGACGACACCAGTAGCCCGGTTAAAGACGCCCTCACCATGGGCATCGCCTTTATCTTGGCGGCCTTCGTTCCCATCCTGCCCCACTTCTTCATGGAGGGCGGGCCGGCCATCACCGTCTCAATAGCGGCCGCGCTCACCGGGTTATTCATCCTGGGTGTGGGCAAGGGCCGGCTGGTGCAACGCTCGCCGCTCTTACAGGGATTGGAGATTCTCACCATCGGGGCGATCTCAGCAGGGATCGGGTTCGGGCTTGGGAACCTCATTCCCAGGTTGATTGACCTGGGGTAAACCACAATAAGCCAGGTCACGGTCCCGTTTACAATGAGCGGTGTAACAAAGTTGGCTGCGTGTGAACGTTCACCCTGAGCATTTCAAACGATGCGCATAGCCGGCCTACGGACGGTTGGGGCCTGGAAAAATCATCCCCCGTGATTCCAGAGAAGGCCGGAATGACGGTTGGAGGGACGCACGTAGGGGCAGGTTTCTAACCTGCCCTGCTGTGGAGGGTCCAACCTGTTGTGAGAGAACCCACCAACGCAACATCGTTTTCCGATTCGAGCAGCGGTTGGTGACCGGCCGGGCCGGTTGGAAACCCGCCTCTGCGACCAATCAGATCATGGGCGCAATGCCTTAGGGATTCCTGCTCCTGCCCGCTAGTCCGCCGCCGCCGGAGCCATTCCGGGCAGCCTGCGGTCTTTAATGGAGAACACGGTCGCCGTGGCCAAAAGTAATAGCGCTATGTTGCTCCAGATGGCCAGGGCGTAGGTGCCCTGGGAGTCATAGAGCAGTCCTCCCAGGTAGGCGCCCAAGCCCGAGCCCAGGGGCATCACGGCGAACATGGTGCCGTAGATCGTCCCCAGTTGGGACAAACCAAAGCGGTCGGATGCGTAGGCGGCGGTGATCGAGGTAGTCGCGTTCCAAGAGAATCCTACCAACAGTATCCCCACCAGCAATACGGCGATTCCCAGGGATGGAATGTTGAATATTGGGATCCCCATGGACAGCAACACCAATACGAACCCCACGGCCCTCAAGTGGTAGGCAAGACTCAGCAATCTTCGGCGGCCGTGCCGGTCCGACAGGTGCCCCATCAGTAATGCGCCGATGATTGCTGCGGCCCCGATCAGGCTGAAGGCGCCGGCGGCAATCATCTTGTGGTAGCCCAAGTCCTGAACGTAGGTGACGAAGTGAGCGTTCACGAAGCTCATGGTGTAGCCTCAAACGAAGTACCCCATGGTGAGCTTGACGAATAATGGTGTGCGCAGGGCTTCCCGGAACGTCGCGTCCCGGCCCAGCAGTTTTTCTTCATCGGAACGGGCTGAAGCAGAGGCCCGGCCGCCGTCTGACGCACCGAACGGTTCCAGTCCCATATCCTGGGGCCGGTTCCTGATCAGCAGGAACCCGGCGGGCAGCACCAGCACCAGCAAGAGCAGGGCCAGGAACCAGTAGGCTTCTTTCCAGGCGAACACCACCAGGAACAGCGAGGCCGCTGGGACCAGGATCATCGCTCCGAACGAGCCGGCGCCGCTGACCAAGCCCAACGTCAGGCCCCTTCTGGTGTGGAACCAGCTACTGACGATCTTGGTCAAGATAGGGCCGGTGCCCAAGGTGATCCCGATGCTCATGATGGCGAACAGGGCGTAGAGTTGGGCCAGGTTGTTGATGAAAGGGATGAGCAGCAGTATCACGCCCATGACGGCCACCCCGGTGAGCACCGCCGTCTTGGCACTGTAGCGGTCGGCCAGATAGCCGGCCAACGGCCGCAGCAGCCCGGAGATCATGAAGGTCAGGGCGAATGCCAGAGACAGCGAGCCCCGGCTCCAACCAAACTCATCGGTCATCGGCTTCAGGAACACGCCGAAGGAGAACTGGCCGCCGGCAACCCCGAAAGACACCAACACGCAGCCCGCCACCACGAACCAGCCGAAGTAGGTGTTCTTCGTGAACGATCTCATACCGGCTGCCTAGACGGGCTCCGCCGCGTGAACGATCTCATACCGGCTGCCTAGACGGGCTCCGCCGCGCGAACGATCTCATAGCGACGGTCTAGACTGACGCCACGGTTGGACTGGCGAACGAGGCGGGAGATGGCTGAAAGAGCCAGACTTCAGTCTGGGAGGGGAGTGTCTCGGGCGAGAACTGGGCGCTGTGGCCTTCCAGCCGCTTGACCCCGGATTGGGTGGCCAGCCAGCCCTCCGGCGGTTCTAAGCCGGTGTCATCGGCCATCAGGCCAGGTATCTGGTAATGCATGGGAATGACAACTCTTGGTTCCAGACGCCGGACGAGGGAGTCGACTTCCTCGTAATCCAGAAGGTGGTTGGAGTCATCGACGGTCACCAGCAGCACGTCGACCTCGCCGATCGCGCGGGCCACATCGTCCGGCCAGTCGGCCCGGTTGTCGCCCATGTGCAGAAAGCTGACGCCGCCGGTCTCCAGGCGGAACATCACGTTGGGAAATCCGCGGAGCCGCGACGCCCCTGAGTGCAGGTCCAATACGCCCCGGATATTCATATCGGCGTTGGTGAACTCTCCCGACATACGGATCAACGAGGCGCCCTCCGGCAGGCGTTCGGCGGCGTCATGGTCGAAATGGGCGTGGGTGATCAGGCCCAAGTCACACTCGACGTCGGGAAACAGCCTCTTGAACCAATAACGCTCGGCGATGTTGCGGTAGGGGTCGGCCAAAACCCGCAGTCCTGCCTCCGTCTGCCATTGGAAAGCGCAGTGGCCGTAGTAGGACAGAGTCAAAGGGCCGCCGGCATCGGTGGGCATGCGGTCGCTCCTGTGGAATGATGTCCTGAACGACTGACATTCTAACTGAGGCGCTGACATCCCGCCATTGATTTCTTGAGACCTTTCTGGAATGGCTATTGTTAATTTTGGTTATATATGTATAACTGACACTTATATTTTTGGTAATATAATTGAAGGCGAAGGCGTGATGGCCATTTACCGGGTGGCTTCGATCTTGCCTCCATCCCGCCTGTCCCCGTGCCGGTCGATCTCGGAAAAAAAGGATAAGAGAACCCCGGAATCGCTGCTGGCCAAGCTTCGGAAAGAGCGGGCGGTACGGCAGACAGAGTTGCGTACGGAAGCCGGCCGGCGGGTTAGGGTAGTGTATCCCGGCCGGTCCGGGGTCACCGCCGGTCCAGACTTCCGGGACGCGCTGCTGGAGGTGGAGGGCGTCGGGCTGGTCCGGGGCGACGTGGAGCTCCACATAAAACAGTCGGACTGGAATACCCACGGCCACGGTCGAGACCTCAACTATAACGGCGTGGTGGTCCACGGGGCGCTGGAGGTCTCTTCTGCTGAGACCCGTTTGCAGAGCGGGTCCCTTGTCCCGGTGATGGACTTAAAGTCCCTGCTGACAGAGGTCTCACAAGAGGGGCCAAAGTTGGACCTATGGCAGGTGTTGTCCCGTAAGGGTTTTTCCCGGCCGGCGACCTTGGCAGACGCCGAGAAGACCCTCGAAATGGCCGGAGACCAACGGTTCTATTCCAAGGCCCGCTGGCTTGCGGCGTGTCTACGTTTGTATGGGCCGGACCAAGCGTTGTACCAGGCCTTGATGGAGGGGCTGGGCTACAGCAGCAACCGGCGCCCTTTCATGCGGTTGGCGGCTTTGGCGCCCTTACATGCGGTGACCGAGGCGGCCAAAGAACTTCCTCCAGGAGACCGAGTTGCGGCCATCGGAGGGTGGCTAACCGCTTGCTCTGGTTTGGACAGGCCGAGCGTTGTTAGACCTAAGGGGTTCGGACCGGCCATGGACCGCCGGGAGTGGCATCTGTTCCGGGTCCGGCCCACGAACCATCCGCGGCGCCGGATCTTGGGCGCGGCTGTGCTGCTGGCCCGGTTTCTGGAGCAGGGTCTGGCGGCGGGTCTGCGGGAAGAGGTCCTCCGGTCCAGACCGGCCGGGTTGACCGGAGCCCTCTGCGCTCAAAGCGGGACCGGCCCGGCGTATGTGGGCCGGGGCCGGGCCATCGATCTGGCCGTGAACGCGGTGTTGCCCTTCATGCACGCTTGGGAGGGGCTTGAGCCTCACGGCGGGGTTACAGGGGTCCCGGAAGCTCTTTATGCCAGATATCCGCTGCTTAGCGATAACGAGCTCACCCGGGAGATGGCGGCCCAACTGCTTCCGGCAGGTTGGCTTGGGGCGGTCAGCAATGCCAGATGGCAACAGGGGTTGCTCCACCTATCAGACCTTCTGAAGGAGGCGTACTAAAGGGGTCTAGCCGCTGGAGATTGCTAATGCTGGGAAGATGGTTCGACGGAGCTCACCACGAACGGACAGCCTGGCGGCGAAAACCCCAAGACCCGTTCGTCCTGAGCTCCGTTGAAGGGCGGGCAACAGTTGGGTTTTGCCCGGTGGTCCTTGGCTTACCCCTAGCGGTGGTTCGACGGGGCTCACCACGAACGGTTGGAGGCATCGACGCTCAGCGAAAAGTACAAGCAGCCCCAAGACCCGTTCGTCCTGAGCTCCGTCGAAGGGCGCGCAACAGTCAGGTTTTGCCCGGTGGTCCTTGGCTTACCCCTAGCGGGTGGTTCGACGGGGCTCACCACGAACGGATAGCTCGGCGTGAGAATAATATTCCATTTTTGCGCCTGGAATTACGCTGGACACCAACCCAAAGCCGAAGGCCCTAAACCGGTTGTACCGGCCGGCCTAGGACTAGCGGGTTTTTGACGCTAGAGGGACGGCCAGAGAGGCGCGAGGGGTGTCGCCCAGGCTGCGGGCGATGTGTCCGTGGCCTTCCAGGTCCTCGGCCACCAGGATGTCGCCCGGTTCCATCTGGCACTTGGTCCCATCGGCGCACTCGAACTCGGCCGTGCCTGACAGGTTGACCACGTACTGCAGCCGGGGGGCGTTGTGGTAGTCGGAGAATGACGGGGACGGGCGCAGGCCCAGGGTGATGTCGCCGGAACCCACCTTGTTGACTATGTTGGCCATCTCTTCCGCGGTGACATCCTCGAAATGGGACTCGCCGTCGTCTCCGGAAAATACTCGTATTATTTTCATATGAAACCTACTCTAAAAAAATTATTGAATGTTGTGCCTGGAACCGTGACTGATCGCCGCCAAACGCCGAAGGCCCTAGATCCGACTTAGTCGGCGGCGGCTAGGGGCACTGCTAGGATAAATCGCTGGCCTTCGCCCAGGCCCCGGGCGATATGGCCGTGGCCGGTCAGGTCCTCGGCCACCAGGATGTCTCCGGGACCCAGTTGGCGTTTCTCACCGTCGGCGGTCTCGTACTCTCCGGTGCCCAGCAGGTGCAGCACATACTGCCGGCGGGGCGCCGTGTGGTAATCGGAGAAAGACGGAGACTGGCGTTCGTTCAGTTGGATGTCTCCCTCGCCCAACCGTCCGGCGATCTTCACCATCTCCTCAGGGGTGACGTCCTCGAAGTGGGACTCGCCGTCGTCTCCTGAGAACACTCGAACTATCTTCATTTAGCAACCTTTTTTGAAATCTTATTCAGTTCCTGTGCGTGGAATCACGGTTGGTAACAACCAAACGCCGGAGGCCCTAGGTCCGACTTAGTCGGCGGCCAAAGGCACGGTGCAGGTGATGCCGGGGCCGTCGCCGATGGTCTTGGTGGTGTGGCCTTGGCCGGTGGTGTCCTCGACCAGGCGGGCGTCGCCGGGGCCAAAGGTGTGGGTTGAGCCGTCGCCCAGACCGATCTCGATCCCGCCGGATATGCAGATCACGTACTGGCGGCGGGGGGCCGGGTGCCAGTCGATGAACCGGCCGGCCTCATTCTCCCTAAAGGTTATCGACGTGGTCTTGACCGCTTCGGCCAACTCGGGGTGGTCGGCCAGGCTGGTCTCCTCGATGTGGGTCTGGCCGTCGTCCCCGGTGTACATTCGGTAGATTCCCATGGTTATTCTCCCTTGGTGGATATTGATCTTTATGCCAGGGGTATGACTGCGGTGATGCTGGGTTCGCCGCCGGGCACTAGAGTCGTGTGGCCCTTGCCGGTGGTGTCCTCCACCAGCCGGGCGTCGCCGGGCATGAACCGGTGGGTGGCGCCGTCTTCCAGACCGACGTCAACGATGCCGGAAAGTGAGATGATGTACTGCCTTCTGGGCGCGGGGTGCCAGTCGATGAAGTGACCGGGGGCCCATTCCCGAAAGAAGATGTTCTGGGTTTCAGTGGCGGCGGTCAGTTCGGGATGGGATGCGATGTCCAGTTCATCGATCTGACTCTTGCCGTCGCTGTTGGTGTACAACCTGAATATGCCCATGAAACATTCTCCTCCAGCGTCGCCGGGTTCTGTTGCCGCGGGGATGGCGCACCGCGTCACGCCTGGCTTCGGGCAACACTTTAATGCCTGGCGAGGGTTTGGGCAATATCTAAGCGGGAAATGAGACCGGCCGACTCAGGAACACGGGCGCATAGAGCCAGCCTTCCAGGCGGGCCGTGGCCAGTTCGTTCTCATCTGGGCTGGGGGTACCGCCGCGCTTGGTGGCATCGCCGGGCCCGTCTTGGGGCCGCCGGAACAGGGCCTGGTCTCTTGACCAGAGACAGGCGGCGACAGCGGCAACCACCGAGTCCAGGCAGTCGTCGTTGCCGATGCAGCAGTCGCTGAATCGGGTCAGGTTGGGAATCGTTACTCCGGAACGGCTTTCCAGGCCGTCCAGTATCTGCCGTCTCAATTCGAAGGGTTTTTGTCCCTTCTTGTATCCCTTGAATGGCAGGCCGAAGGCCCGGAGCGCCGCGCCCGGCATGGACTCAAGCAGCACCGGCCCGGTGCGCCCGTTTTCGGGAAGGGGCGGCACCCGGCAGCCCGCCCGCCATAGCCCGTCCAGCATCTGCATGCCCCGGAAGGTCATGGGCACCATGTTGGGGTTGGTCTTATGGAGGCACGAGTAGCATTCGGGGAAATAGAGGTCTCCCCGGCGCAGGGGCTCGCCGTGGTCGGCCACGAAACTGTCCCGCAGCGCCATGAAATCGGCAAACTCCATGGCTGCGGTCGCTTCCCAGAGTTCGGGCATGGTCTCGGAGCCAGGCAACCACCGGCCGGCGAATTCTCTCGGAACGGAGAAGGGGAAGTCCAGGGCGGCCACTGTCGTGCCGGGCGTAGACGCTAATTGCTTGGCCAATTGGGCGCGGGGCGTGGACTCGCAGGACATCAGTTCAAGTACGCCGCCGCTCAGAACGCCCCGGGTCACCCAGGTGTTCTTGTCGGCCTGGGCGCCGCTGTAGTCCACGCCTAGGATAATGGTCTTGCCGGCCATGGGCGCTCCCTCCCTGGGGCTCAGTGCACCGGGGGCTATGTTAGAATGGGCCGGAATTTCCGCCGCTCCAGGTCATGCCTGCCTGTGGGCAAGACGCGCTGACATTGGGCGACAACTCTGTAACTAGAAAGGGTGCATCATGGACTTTACCACGAGAAGAGAAAGATACCGGGGCATACTGGCCGGCGACAAATGCGTCTACCCCGGATCGGTGTTCGACCCCATCTCGGCGCGCATCGCCGAGGACCTGGGATTCGAGGTCGGCATGTTCGCCGGTTCCATCGCGTCGGGGACCGTGCTGGGAGCGCCGGACCTGATTGTTCTGACACTCACCGAATTCGCCCAGCAGATCCACCGCATCTGCCGCGCCGGCGACCTGAGCCTGATGGTGGACGCCGACCACGGCTATGGCAACGCCCTGAACGTCATGCGTACGGTGGAGGAGCTGGAGACCGCCGGAGTGGCGGCGCTGACCATCGAGGACACCGTTCTGCCCCGTAGCTTTGGCGGCGGCGCGGACGCGGTGCTGCCCATCGAAGAGGGTGTGGGCAAGATGAAGGCGGCTTTGGCGGCAAGACGGGACCCCAACATGGTGGTGGCCGGACGGACCAGTTCTCTGCGGATAACCGACCTGGCCGACACCATCAAGCGGGTCAAGGCCTACGAGAAGGCCGGCGTGGACGCGGTGTTCCTGGCCGGCGCAACCACCAAGGCTGAGGTGGAAGCCGTGAGCTCGGAGATGAATATCCCGCTGCTCCTGGGCGGCACCACCGGCGAGCTGGCCGACAAGGAATACCTGGGCTCGGTTGGAGTGAGGGTTGCGCTACAGGGGCACCTGCCCTTCGCGGCCGCCATCAAGGCGACCTACGACACCCTGAAGGCCCTGCGCGACGGCGTGGCCCCAGCGGACCTGACACCCCAATTGGCCACCACGGCGCAGATCGACCAGTTCACCCGCAAGGCCGACTACGCCAAGTGGACGACGGACTTTCTCAGCTAACGGCCACGGGCTGAATTTTAGCCTGCAATTTAAAAGGACCGGGTCAGCATCAAACTGACCCGGTCCTTTTTGCTGAGGCTATTCGGTCAGAGCGATCAGCCGCTCTGCGTTTTTATAAGCCAGGTCGGCCTGGATAGATGGGTCGAACCGGCCGATGAAGGCCCGTCCGAACTCGGCCAATATCTGGCCGATCTCTTCGTCGTAACCCCAGACGATATCCCCCCGGTCCGTGCCCCACATGAACCGGCCGGGGTGGGCCTCGATCATGGGCCGGTCCCATTCGGACCTCATCTCGGAGAGGAAAGCCGCCTTCTCGCCGAACCTGAATGTCTCCCCCACTTCGCCTGAGATGGCAAAGATGTCGTTGTAGGTGAAGTAAACGTTGGGATTGCGGTCCATCATGCCCTGGACGTAGGGACGAACGAAGTCTCCGTGGATTAAGAAAGTCACTTCAGGGAACCGCTGCAGGGCGATCTCCATGTTGTCCTGGTCGTCTGTCCCTGTGTGGAAATAGACCAATAGTTTTCCGTGATCCCTGATTACTTCGAAGTCCCCGGTGTAGACCACTCCGTCTGGTTTTGGATTTATCGACTCGGTAGGAGAGTCGCCGACCTCACCGAATCCCTTGAACAACCCAGGCCGAAGATCGAGCATCGCGTTCAGCAACTTCCCATCTAGGGTTGCGGACCCGTTGGCTGACGCTTGGATGAACGGAACGAAGAGGTCTGGGTATCGCTCCACGGCCCTGTAAGCAACTTCGATGGCGGGAGACACTATCTCCGGGAAAGCCGGAAAGAACGTGAAGGCCTTTATGCTGCCTTCGTTCTGCAAAGTGCAGGCGATCCGGTCGATGTTCATCGTCCGGCCGAGGAGTGGGCGTTGGTCTATTTCGATGGAGTCGTATTTGTCAGATTCAGCCCCCCTTGGCGCAACGTACCCGGTGTCGGTTTGTTCTCCGTATTGATCGTCGGGAAGTTGCGGTATGTGCAGGTGGAAGTCGATCAAAGGGCCCTGGTAATAAGAAGCCGGGAAGTTTGTCACCGGCGCTGTGCCGCATTCGGACGGCGTTAAAGCGGCGTCGATCCGTTTGGGCCATGCGGCGTTCCAAGCCGCTATCTCCCGCGTGTCGGAGAGACAAGCGTTTATCGACGACCGCTCTTGACTGGAAGGCGCTCGGCTGTCCAGGTCGATCAATAAACCCATCCCAACTCTGTCGGCCAGGCACCACATCAGTCCGGGAGATTCCAGAGCCTGGGTCAATATCGTCTTGGGCGTTGCCGCCGGAGCGGGTGCGGCGGTTGGGCTGGGAGTTCCGGCGGACGTCTGTTGCTGGCCGGAAAGACAAGGGATGAGCAGGTCCATCTCTTCGGCCGTCGGTGTGCGATCGGCCAATTCAAATAGGGCCTGCATGCCCATCTTGCTGGTCAAACATGAAAATACTTCTGGTGAACTCAGCGCTTGGGCCATCAGATCGCCGGCGTCAAAGGTCTGCCCACCGACGGTGATATCACCGGAGGGCGCAACGATTGCCTCCGCGGTCTTCGGCGCGCCGCCGGCGTCGGACTGGCTGGCGGAGACCGCCGGTTCCGCTGTGGCTCTGGCCTCGGCCACCGTTGGGACCGGCGCGGTAGTCGCGGCAGCCGTCGAGCCGGCCGGCGCGCCGACGCTGGCTGATTGTGGGTCTGAGGCAACCCCGCAGCCGGCAATCAAGAGCAGGGTCACCGCCAAGGCGATGAGAGGAAGTATTTTTCTAACCATGATTCGAGGTTAAATTAGGTTCCGGCTACGTTCAAGTGCAGGTTACCGTCCGGGATATATCAGGCGTGGCTACAAGGGTGTGGACCAATCCCCCAAGGGCAGTGTTGCCATTAAGGCTCGACCGGCAGAGGATGGAACAAGGGAGAGCGCCAAAGTGGCAAGAGTTTTCCCAGGTGAAAGTATTTGAAAAAACCACGGTTCCCGCTTATCGGCGCGGTGTCGGTGTTATTCCTCATCCTCATCGGCTGCACGCAGCCGGACTTCCGGACTTTCAGCAACCCGGTGATGACCACCGAAGCGATGGAGGCTGAGCTGATTCGGTTGCATGCGCTGAATCTGACCGTCCCCAACGGGGGCGTCGATATCAGCCGTTACCCGATGTTGATGGGGGTTGATTCGCGGAATGGGAAGATGCTGGTGGAGAAATTCATCTGCTGGGACTCGTGTCCCGATGTGGGCATGGTGTTCCTGATGTACCAGAATGTGGAGTCCGCGAAAGCCTGCGCTGAAGCAGTGGTGGGCACTCCGATGTTCTCTCCTGCGTCCATCGGCGAGGATTACTGGGGTTGCCGGCCGGTTGTGGACTGGCTGGACCGGCCGGACCGGTATCCGGGGTGACCCCTGTTGCCCCGGAACTTGGGGCAACTTCACCGGCGGCGCGTTGTGCGGTACACTGCGGTGGACTAGAGAAGACCGGCCTGCGTCGTGCCTGGCTATAACGTGAGGCGGATTTACGACCGGCTTTGTTAAACATCTATCGTTAGGAGTATCGCCGTGAAGATCGCCTTGAATCACCTTCATTTCCGCAGCGGAGACCCCGACGCAGCCGCCAAGTGGTATTGCGACAATTTCGGCGCCGCCATCACCTCGGAGCGCCCTCTGTCCACCACCAAGTCCATCCAGCTCGAGTTGAACGGCGAGCACATGATGACCATCTCCGGCCGCGCCGAGGGCGAGGACCCCATCGCCGGGACCACCGAGCCCCGTTACGGCCTGGACCACTTTGGGTTCGAGACCGACGACCTGATGCAATTGTCGGAACGGTTGAAGAAGAACAACGTGAAGTTCAACTGCGAGCCCTGGACCATGCCTTCGGGCACCATGGTGGCTTTCGTAGTCGCCCCCGACGAAGTATCGGTGGAACTGATCCAACGCCCCACGGAGTAGGTAGCCAGCCACACGTTCGTCCTGAGCCCGTCGAAGGGCCGCTGTCTGGGCGCAGGCGTGGTTCGACGGGGCTCACCACGAACGGGGCGGGTGTGATGGCTGTCTCCAAAACCAGGCCGCTAATCTGGGGAGATGCCCTCAAAGATGTCATCGGGGACCGTCTCTCCGGATCCGACGTCCGGCCGGGCCCGGATGTAGTACTCCCGGCCGATGACCCAGGCGGCAACTTCCCTCGGCAACCGGTGGTAGGGCCAGGACGGCGCCACCTGCGTCCGGTGACAGATGATACAGGCCATCTTGGTCTCGAGATGGTTCGACACGTCCAACGTCAGGTGGATGTCCTCGGGCGGATTGCCGTGGGTCAGCTGCTCCGCGGTGGGCAGGGGAAAATCCTCTCCGGCCGCCCGCAGCCGGTTGGCCCATTCCAGCCGAAACCCCTGGGGACGAGCGCTGTAGAAGAGCCGCTGGGGCGTGTATGGCTTCAATCCGGCCGTTAGTTGCTCTGGAAATGCGGCTGGGTCCGAGGCCAGGTCGAAGGCCTTGGTGGCGTGCTTGGACACTGCGATGTGGTCCGGGTGGCCATATAGCCCGCCCGGCTCAAAGGTCAGCACGACTTGAGGCTGGAACTCCCTGATCTCCCTGACGAACCGCTCGACTATCACGTCTTCCGGGGCGTTGATGTAGGCCCGCGGATGGTTGTTGGCTTCCCACCCGGCCATGCCCGAGTCCCGGTAATCCAGCAAGGCGTGGCTCTCCAGACCCAGGGCTCTCACAGCGCAGGCAAGTTCGATGCGCCGTATCTCCCCCAGTGTCTCTCTGGTGGCGGAGCCTTCCTGCCGTATCTCCCCCTCTTCGCCCAAGGTGGTGGTCACCAGGCGCACCCGCCGGCCCTCCGCCACGTTGCGGGCCAGCAGTCCCCCCACGGGGAAAGCCTCATCATCAGGGTGGGCAAAGCAAGCCAAAAGGCGAAGTCCAGACATATTTCTTCCTAGTATCTAATCGAGGTTTTGAATTTCGGAGTAGTCTGCCACAGTCCGGCCCAGTAAACCCGGCTGCGCCGGCAGTTGCACTGCCTAGAAGCCGGCGGCTAGGCCGTCTCCCCTGGGATCGGCTGCGCCCAGCAGGACCTGACGCTCTCGGTCGATCACGATCAACTGGACCTTGCCGTCATAGACACCGGCGTTGCGGCGCACGACCTTGTGGCCCAGTTTCTCAAGACCCTTCACGGTTGCTTCCGGCATCTCCGGCTCAACGCGGAGTTCCATCTCCGTGGCGATGGTGGCTGGGTCGGAGCCAGGGTAGCTCCACCAGCGGGGAGCGTCCACCGCTTCCTGGGGGCCC
>Ga0066369_10000564_pt1 | contig 15543 bp, 9 predicted proteins | sample Knorr_S7_td_Bott_FD_70972 | JGI IMG/M metagenome (GOLD analysis project Ga0066369, IMG submission 70972) | Marine microbial communities from Southern Atlantic Ocean transect - Knorr_S7_td_Bottom_ad_4513_LV_A | ecosystem: Environmental > Aquatic > Marine > Oceanic | place: Southern Atlantic ocean... | reverse complement strand
AGCGGCCTTATCACGATGTTGCGTTTATCGTCGCTGAGTAATTTTGGCGGCATCGCCTTCAGCTTGCCACCGTAAAACATGTTCAGAAACAGGGTCTCGATAATATCATCCCGATGGTGGCCCAGGGCGATTTTGCTGGCGCCAATAGAGTCGGCGTAGTTGTACAGAATGCCACGCCGCAGGCGCGAACAGAGCCCGCAATAGGTTTTCCCTGCCGGCACTTTCTCGGTAACAATACTGTAGGTGTCTTGCTCAAGAATCTTGTAGTCGATGCCGAGGTTTGAAAGATAGTCCGGCAGCACATGTTTGGGAAAATCCGGTTGTTTCTGGTCCAGGTTTACCACATGCAGGCTGAAGTCTATGGGTGCATGTCTTTGCAGGTTAAGAAGGATGTCCAGCATGGTATAGGAATCTTTCCCGCCGGACAGGCACACCATTATCAAATCGCCATCTTCGATCATATTGTAATCGGAGATGGCTCGACCCACGTCACGACGCAGGTTCTTACGACTGCGGTTTAGCTTGAAGCGATTCCTGTTAACTGAGCTCATCTGCGATAGCGACTCCATAAATGCTGGTCGGAAAAATCAGACCCGCTCAATGACGGTGGCGATTCCCTGACCCAGGCCGATGCACATCGTCGCCAAACCCAGGGTGGCATCCTTGTCTTCCATATTGTTCAGCAAGGTGGTGGTGATACGGGTCCCCGAACAACCCAGTGGATGCCCCAAGGCAATCGCGCCACCCTTTAGATTAACCTTGTCTTCCATCACATCCAGCAATCCCAGATCCTTGAGAACCGGCAGGGACTGGGCAGCGAATGCTTCGTTGAGTTCGACACAATCTATGTCGGCTATGCTCAGCCCCGCTTTTTTCAAAGCTTTCCCGGTCGCAGGTACGGGTCCATAACCCATGATAGATGGATCGACGCCGGCATAGGCCATGGACTTGATGCGGGCACGAATCTTTAAGCCCAAGGCCTGTGCCTTCTCGGCGGACATGATTAGCATCGCCGACGCACCATCTGACAACTGTGAAGAGGTGCCAGCAGTGACGGTTCCATTTACCGGATCAAACACGGGACGCAATTTCGACAGACTCTCCAGGTTGGTATCGGCGCGGATGGTCTCGTCATGTTCTATCAGTACTTTGAAACCATCGGCGTCGTGACCTTCTATGGCGACGATCTCATTGTCATAACCACCGCTCCTACGTGCGGCGTCTGCCAATTTATGTGAACGCAGCGCAAATTCATCTTGCTGCTGGCGACCGATGCCGTGCATCTTGGCGAGTACTTCGGCGGTGACGCCCATCATCCATGACGCCTTGGCGATATGCAGGGAGGCCCGGGGATTCAGATCCAGCCCATGGGTCATCCCCACGTGGCCCATGTGCTCGACACCGCCGACGATAAACACCTCACCATTGTCACTCTGAATCGCGGCGGCGGCGGTGTGTATTGCCGACATGGAAGAACCGCAGAGTCGATTGACGGTCTGGGCGCAGGTCGAATGTGGCAGCACCGACATCAAGGCCGCGTTTCGCGCCACATTCCAACCCTGCTCCAGGGTCTGATTAACACAGCCCCAAATCACATCCTCAACCGCTTCCGGTGGTAGCGACGGGTTTCTCTGGCACAGCGCGTCGATCAGGTGGGCAGAAAGAGCCTCGGCCCGAACCTGGCGAAAAGCGCCGGCTTTGGAGCGCGCCATGGGGGTGCGAATCCCGTCTATGATTACCGCATCTGTGGCACTTAAACTCATGTGAATCTCCTCGTTTTTAGGCGTAATAGGTCTCGCCAGCGGCGCCCTTTTCTCTCATCGCCGCGGTGGGCTTGTACAAATCACCGAGTTCAACATACTTGTCCGCGACCCGGCAGAACTCGGCCGCGCCCAGGCTGTCGATATAGCGCAATGCGCCACCGCGGAACGCCGGGTAGCCCAGCCCCAACACCAGGCCCATGTCCGCCTCGATCGCCGTCGCCACGATCTTATCTTCCAAGCACCTCACGGTTTCTAGACACAGGGCCACCATCATCCGCTCGACTATTTCCTGGTCATCGAAATCTTGCTTACTTGCCTGCACCGTCGCTACCAGCGCATCAATCTCCGGATTGGGTAATTTCTTCGGCCTGCCTCTGGCATCCATTTCATATAGGAAGAAACCTCTCCCACTCTTCTGTCCCAAATCCTTGCGTTCGTATAGCTTGTCGATGGCGCTGTCAAAATCAAGATTCATACGCTCGAATCCCGCCGCCATCACTGCCTGGGCATGGACGGCGGTATCCAGACCGACGACATCGAGCAAATACGCCGGGCCCATGGGCCAGCCGAAACGTTCCATGGCCTTGTCGATTTGCCTGAAGTCGGCGCCATCGTGAAGCAGGCGCGAAAACGCCCCGAAGTACGGGAACAGGATTCGATTCACCAGAAAGCCGGGACAGTTGTTCACCACGATCGGGGTTTTACCCATTTTTTTGGCATAGGCCACCGTGGTTGCCACCGTCTCATCGCTGCTGTGCTCACCACGAATCACCTCTACCAGAGGCATTACCGGCACCGGGTTAAAGAAATGCATGCCGCAGAAGTTCTGCGGCCGCTGCAGGGCGGACGCCAGATCATCGATGGAGATGGTGGAAGTGTTACTGGCGATGATCGTGTCTGTGCCGACGGCGGCTTCGAGTTCGGCCAGTACCACCTTCTTGATATCCGCATTCTCAATCACCGCCTCAACCACGATATCCACCTTGTCGAAGCCCGCATATTCCAGTGTCGGGGTGATGCTGGAAAGAATCTTCACCATCTTCTTACTATCGATGCGACCCTTTACTACCTGTCGGTCGAGCAATTTCCCCGCTTCCTGCATACCCAGCTCTATGCCCGCGGGGAGGATATCCTTCATTATTATCGCTGTGCCTTTCAGTGCCGACTGGTAGGCGATACCACCACCCATGATGCCAGCGCCCACTACCGCCGCGCTATTCACATCGGCCGCTTTTGCCAGTTGCTTCTTGGCCTTGGCAGCCAGGAATTGATCGTTCAGAAATATCTGTACCAGGTTCGCTGCGACCTCAGACCTTGCCAACTTAACGAAGCCCCGGTGCTCGACTTCGAGGGCCCCGGCCCGATCCAGTGTGGCCCCATCCTGCATCACCTGTACCGCCGTGAGCGGCGCTGGATAATTGGGGCCTGCCTTGGCCGCCACCAGGGCCTTGGCCGTATCGAACGCCACCATCAGTTCTATAGCCTGCAGGGACAAGGCCGAAGTCTTTTGCTGCCGCAGCTGCATATAATCGAGTTTGCCCGCAATACACTGTTCGATAATCTTCTCCGCAGCATCGATCAAACGGTCTGTTTCTACCACCGCATCCAACGCCCCTTCGGCGAGGGCCTGCGTCGCCCTGATTTGAGATCCGCTACTGATCCATTGGTTTGCATTGTCCGCACCCAGCAGTCGGGGCAGTCTTACGGTGCCGCCGAAGCCCGGCAAGATACCCAATTTAACTTCAGGAAAACCCAGTACCGTTTGCTCACATCCGACCCGATAGTCCGTTGCGAGCGCCAACTCCATGCCACCCCCGAGGGCCACCCCGTTAATAGCACTCACGGTTGGCACCGGGAGGTCTTCGATGTCACAAAAAATCTTGTTCGCTGCCACCACCCACTCCATTATTTGTTCCTTGTCCTGGCGAAACATGGCAGTGAATTCCGTAATATCGGCGCCAACAATGAAGGTCGATTTTGCGCTCGAGAAAATAACGCCGCGAACTTCGGCGTCTTGCAGGGCTGCTACGGCTTCCTGCAGTTCTCTTAATGTTTGTTGATTGAATTTATTGACCGAGGATCCCTCCAGGTCAAAGACCAGGTGGGCGGTGCCGGAAGGCAACACATGGACGCTGAGCGTCTTGCCTGTATAAATCATTGCTATCACTCCACTGTTTGAGCAGGCCCGTTGGGGGGCCGCATTATACCGCCAGCGGCAATAATTAAGAAATGCGAGTTAGCCCGGATCAGAGGATTTTTGGGGTACTATACCGGCTGGAGTTTCTACCGGAATCGGAACAGATGCGTTCTTTCCTAATATTGCTGGTGGTGTTGATGGCTGGCAGCACCGCCTCTCTCGCCGCCGACCACGGCGTGATTCTGGCATATCACCATGTCGCCGATGACACGCCCCCTTCCACCAGCATTTCTCCCGTTCAATTCAGGCGGCACCTGGAGTATTTGCGGGATAACGGTTTTACCGTGATCGGCCTCGACACCTTGATTTCCAGCTTGCGCGAGGGCCGGCAGCTTCCCGACCGCGCCGTGGTCATCAGCTTCGACGATGGCTACATATCCATCTACGAGCAGGCGTTTCCCATGCTGCAAGCCTTCGATTATCCATTCTCCTTATTCCTCAGCACCGAGCCTATTGACTCTGGACAAAGAAACTATATGTCCTGGCAGCAGATTCGCGAGATGTCGAATGCCGGCGTCGTTATCGGCAACCATATGATAGACCACCCCTATATGCTCGAAGGCAAGCAGGGGGAATCCAATCAGCAACGTCTGCAAAGACTACGGCAGGAATTATTACAGGCGGAACAGACTATCTTGAAGGAGACAGGCCAGTCCCATCGATATTTGGCCTACCCTTATGGTGAATATGATCGGCCGATAAAGGCGATGTTGTCAGAACTTGGTTTCGTCGGCCTGGCACAAAATTCAGGGGCCGTGAGCAGCCACTCCGATTTTCAGGCCTTACCCCGCTTTCCCCTCGGCAGTATCTACGCCAATCTCGATACTGCCAGGGTCAAATTCGAGGCCCTCGCCTTCGATGTCGAACAGGTGGAGCCACTGTCACCGGTGACAGGCGATAGGAGTCCCGATGTCACCCTGAAATTCGCCCCGGGAAACTATAATCGCGCCCAGCTCGGTTGCTTTGCCAATAGCAAACCCATACCGATGAATTGGTTGGACATGGATATGGGCCTCGTCGAATTGTTGCCCACGGAAGCATACCGGGGACGTCGATGGCGCTATATCTGCACGGCACCGGATCTGGATTCACGCCGCTTCTATTGGTACTCAGTGCAGTGGATCAATACCGGCGATTGAATTGGCCGCGCGATCCCGGTTGCGCAATTTGTTCTGAATAATAATATTCTGTATTTCGTCCACATAATGTTCGCCGCGCTCCGAATAGCTGCCGAGGCCATAGGCGAGCACCATGGAATCGAGAGTCTGTTGTTGATTGCGCATAAAGGCCCGCAATTCGCGAAGATAGGCGTACAAATGGTGGGTATTGATATTATTGAGATAGCCCTTGACCGACGGCGCAATGGAATCGAATCGTCTTACCTCGTGAGTCGCTCCGCTGGCGCGGCGCTGGGGTACCATTCCGCATCCTTCTTCGTAGCACCACTGGCCGAAGATATTATAGCCTTCCAGAACAAATCGGGACGTGCCCCAGGCAGATTCGTTGGCCGCTTGAGCCAGGGCCAGGGAAACCGGGATCACATCCACCCTCAGCATCAGCTCATTGGCGATTTCTCTATCACTGGACTGCGCCACATCGAGGCCATAGCTTTGTGCGAGTTCCAGCATCCATTCCCGTTCCCGCGAACTCAAGGCGATACCGTCGTTTACGATATCTGCACGTTTTAGCAGCTGCTCTCGTAGCCGGCGGATATGTGTATTTTCCGTGACTATATAGTCCTCGAGAAAATCGAAAAATTGTTGCTTCTTTACCAGTACATCCGGTATCCCTGCGAAATCCGGGAATACGATAATCGGAGGCATCGCCACCACCGTAGTTTCCTCCGTGCTGCCAGGTCCAGCCAGTCGTTGCACCAAAATCACCAGCACCAGCATCGCCACCGCAGTAGCTGCCGCGGCCAACAGTTCCAGCTGACGAGTCTTCATAGGCGCGCTACTCATATGCACTGCTTATCAAAATTACTGAATGTTAGGTTTACAAAAGCCCAGGTCGTTAACTTTCAAACTTGCTGCCACCGCGGCAATCCGGAGACGAGGGAGTAGTTTTATTTCTGTCCTGCCATTCTGAGGCGGTATACAAGTGTAGCGCCAGCGCGTGTACGCCGCCGGCAAGCTCGTCAGCCAAAAGTTTATAGGCATGCTGGTGTCGCTGCACCCGGGACATGGGTACGAAGCAATCCGAGACCACGGTAATTCGGTAGTGAGATTCGGTGGCGGGTCCGCCATGCATGTGGCTCTCATTTTCCACCAGCAACATCGAAGGATTAAGATCCGCGCCCAGCTTGAATTCGATTCCCGCCTGCACCGCCGATTCTGTCATTGCGTACCACCACCTCTGCTGTATGATTCGACAGGGCACCTCTGAACAATGCAGTGATGCCCTAACTGGAGTCTGAGTCTAAATATGCTCAAATTTCCGGCTGCGAATTATGACTTTCCTAACCGCAGTATAACGTAAAAGCGGCGAATAAATCAGAACACAGAGGCGCCTGGGCATGGGCTGCTGTGATCATGAGAGTAGTGGCATGGTAATTTCCTGGTACCCGGGACACATGAACAAGGCCAGGAAGGAACTGGTTAAATTATTGCGTGGTATCCACGTCGTCATCGAAGTATTGGATGCCCGGATTCCCATGGCCAGTGCCAATCCGCTACTGGCCGCGATGACGAAACAATTGCCGATCATCAAGATTCTGAACAAAGCCGATCTGGCGGACAAGCAAATTACCCGAGCCTGGTTGAACCATTTCAATACCCAATCCGCCGGCATTTGCCTGCTCAATGGTCGCGACCAGCCCCTGTCCTTCGAGTCACTACTCAGAAGTGCCTATCAACTATGTGGACCCCGGGGCAGCCAATCCCGAGCCAGGCAAATGGTAATTGTAGGCATCCCCAATGTGGGCAAGTCCTCTCTGCTCAACCAGCTAACGGACAGAAAACTGGCAAAGACTGGCAATGAACCTGCGGTGACCCGCCGCCAACAGCGGGTGCAATTGGATGAAGATTGGTATCTGGTCGACACCCCCGGACTTCTGTGGCCGCGACTCGAGGACCAGGGCGCCGCCTACAGGCTGGCCTGCACGGGCACCATCCGCAACACTGCGGTCGAGGCCGAAGACATCGCCTGGTTCACCGCCGAGATGCTGCTCAGTGAGCATCGTCATGCGCTCTCACGGCGCTACCATATCGCCGCGAGTATTACCGAGCCGGAGCAACTGCTGCGACACATAGCAGAAATCCGTGGCTCCCTGGGCAAAGGCGGCCATCCGGACTGGCACAAGACCTCAGAATTATTACTAAACGATTATCGCTCAGGTAAACTAGGCAGCCTCTCTCTGGAGACACCCCCAGAGTAATTCAACCAAGCCGATTCGGGGCAGGCCACGGCCCATCGCCCTGTACGGCAACAGACCCAGGTTCAAGATGACAGCAGCAAGCAGTTCACAAGCAGACAACAGTCCTGCTCCCCAGGATTTTCACCCCGCTTTCGAATGGAAACGCAGCCACAGAATTCCCTCGCTCCAGTTGGTTATGGAAGAGTACAGCCATCGGGTGACCGGTGCCGTGCATTACCATTTGAGCTGCGACCATCCCGAAAATGTGTTTCTCGTAGCCTTCCGTACGGTGCCCATGGATTCCACCGGCGTCGCCCACGTCCTGGAGCATACGGCCCTGTGTGGAAGTAAAAAGTACCCGGTGAGGGATCCGTTCTTCATGATGATCCGGCGCTCATTAAACACCTTCATGAATGCTCTCACGAGCAGTGACTGGACTGCGTACCCCTTCGCCAGCAAGAACAGAAAAGATTTCAATAATCTACTGAATGTTTATCTCGATGCCGCTTTTTTCTCCCGGCTGCACAAACTGGATTTTGCCCAAGAGGGCCATCGGCTGGAATTTTCGGAACCCGAAAATCCTGAGAGTGAGCTGCAGTATAAGGGTGTCGTATACAATGAGATGAAGGGCGCCATGAGCTCCACCAACACCGTGCTATGGCAGACCATGAGCAGGTATCTGTTCCCGACGTCTACATACCATTTCAATAGCGGTGGTGAGCCGGACACGATCCCGGATTTGACTTACCCCCAGCTCGTCGATTTCTACAAGACCCACTACCATCCAAGCAATTCGGTGTTTATGACTTTCGGGGACATCTCTGCCTGTGAGCATCATCAGGCCTTCGAAGAGCTCGCACTGTCCAGTTTCAAAAAACTCGATATCAATATAGAAGTGAGTAATGAAAAAAGATACCTGTCACCTGTCAAGGTAGAGGAGTTTTATGCTGCCGAAAACACCGCCAGTAGCAAGGCCCATATTGTCATGGGTTGGCTGCTTGGCCACAGCACCAGCCTCGGCGATCTTTTCAAGGCGCAGCTGCTGAGCAGCGTCCTGCTGGACAACAGCGCCAGCCCCCTGATGAGAGCATTGGAAACCTCCAGCCTGGGTACATCGCCCTCCCCCTTGTGTGGCCTCGAAGACTCCAACCGCGAGATGAGTTTCATGGCGGGTCTCGAAGGCTGTGAAGCGTCCTCGACCGCCGAAGTTGAAGGCCTGATTCGACACACCCTGCTGGAGATCTGCAAGACCGGCGTCGCCATGGACCAGGTGGAGGCCGCCCTGCATCAACTGGAACTCAATCAGCGGGAAATATCTGGCGACGGCTATCCATACGGCCTGCAACTTATCATGGCCGGGCTCTCCACCGCCACCCACCGCGGTGATCCAATTCAACTACTCGACATTGACCCGGTACTGGAAGAATTACGGGCACAGATAAAAGACCAGAACTTCATTCCGGGATTGATTCGGGAATTGTTATTGCACAACAGCCATCAGGTCACATTGACCCTGAAGCCGGATACCGAATTGGCAAACAGGAAAGTGCAGTGTGAACTGCAGCAACTGGCCGTGATCAAAGCCGGGTTATCGGAGCAGCAGCGCAACCGAATCCTCGCCGACTCCAAGGCGCTGGCGCAACGACAGGCACAGGAGGATGACCCCGGCATCTTGCCCAAGGTCGGCCTGGAAGACGTGCCGGAGAAACTGACCGAGCCCGAGCGGATCGAATTCAGACCCAATAAATTGCCGGTGAGCTATTATGCCCAGGGCACCAATGGCTTGAGTTATCAGCAGGTAGTGATGCAGCTCCCCGAGCTGGCACCGGATCTTCTCGACTTATTACCCCTGTACACCACCTGTCTCACGGAATTCGGTGTCGGGGACAAGGACTACGCCGAGGTGCAGACCTGGCAGGCGCAGATTAGCGGCGGTGTAAATTGCTTCAGCAGTATCCATAGCGACCTGCAAGACGTGCAAAAAACCCATGCCCTGCTGACGTTTTCGTCAAAATCTCTGGTCCGCAATCATGCCGCGGTAACAGAGCTGTTAAACGCCACCATAGCGCAAGTGCGCTTCGATGAAGATCAGCGCCTGCGGGAATTAATCGAACAGATCTGTGCTCGCAAGGAGAGCAGCATTACCGCCCAGGGGCATGGGCTAGCGATAAGCCTCGCATCCAGCAGGATGAGCCCTGCCGCCCATCTAAGCTATTGTGCCGGCGGGCTTGCAGGCATCCAGGGGCTCAAGGTCCTGCGTGACAAGATGGCCGATGCCGATGAACGCAGCAAGGTATTGGAGCGCTTTGCGCAATTACATCGGGCCATCGTGCAGGCCGACACCCAATTTCTCCTCATTGCCGAAAAACAGCATCAGGACCAGGTGCTGGCGGAGTTGGCCGGCGTGTGGGAAAGCCAGAGCAACGACAGCGGTGGCTCACATCTATCTCTGCCACCGATCCGGGAAGGCACTAGACAGGCCTGGACTACCTCTACCCAGGTTAATTTTTGCGCCAAGGCGTACGCCACGGTTGCCTCCGGTCATGAAGACAATGCCACCCTCCACGTACTCGCAGGATTCATGCGTAATGGCTTCCTGCACAGAGCGATTCGGGAACAGGGTGGCGCCTATGGCGGCGGCGCCGGGCAAGACGCCAACTCTGCCTCCTTCCGGTTTTTTTCCTATCGAGATCCCCGCCTCACAGAGACCCTGGACGACTTCGATCGCGCCGTGGACTGGGTAATATCGGGGAGCCATTCTCCGCGCCAGCTGGAAGAGGCCATACTGGGTGTTATCGCCGCCATGGACAAACCCTCATCGCCAGCCGGCGAGGCCAAACAGGCATTCTATAATCGCCTCTTCGGCAGAACACTCGCGCATCGGATGAATTTCCGGATGGCGGTTTTAGGCACCACCATCGCCGACCTCAAGACCACAGCAGCGCGATATTTTGACCCATCCACCGCGAGTATTGGCGTAATAAGCAACCGAGAGACCATCGATGCAGCCAAGCTGGATGGAATCGAAGTTATAAATCTTCAATAATTTCAATCTCTTATTTGTCTTATATTATCTAGTTTCGAATTTATAAAAAGAAGCCGAACTTTTTTCGATTTAGTGGGAACTTTGGTACTGCGCCACAGTCTGAGTATGTGTAGGTAGATGTTATTCAAAATTGTGGGTTTTGTTTCATTTATCTCTCCCTTGATAGTATATTCAGCCCAACAACCCCTGGTCGTTGGGCTTTTTTATGCCCGCTAGTCCTTCTGTAGTTTTGTAGCTGAACCCCCGTCTTCACCGCCTCTCCATGCCTTTACCCCATGCCAGGCAAGACCTCCCCAGAGTCACCCTGGTGGGTATGGCGGCGGGATTCGCTGGCGGCTGGCGATATCGAAAGGCTGAAACCGGCAATGCAGCCGTTTGACTGCATTGCCAAACTGCGGATTTATCGCAAGCACAGTTAATCCACGAAGGCCCGGTGCCTGTCATAAAGTAATTACAATCGCGGTCCTTTTGCCTATAATGTGGGGCTGTTGAAATGCACTCAGCGGCCGTTAAACTCACTACAGCCAGAATTATTTCGACTTACCCCAGTTAATGAAACCTACCGATATTAACGACCCCAGCTACTTTCACAAGGTAGTGGATTGTCAATGGGCATGTCCTGCCCATACGCCCGTGCCTGAATACATCAGGCTCATCGCCGAGAAGCGTTACACCGACGCCTACATGATCAATTGGTATTCCAATGTATTCCCAGGCATTCTCGGGCGCACCTGTGATCGCCCCTGTGAGCCAGCCTGCCGGCGTGGGCGCATCGACGAGCAACCGGTTGCCATCTGCCGGCTAAAGCGTGTCGCGGCAGACTATAAATCCGATATTTCGAAGCATCTGCCAATTATTCCTAAAAAGAAGAACGGAAAACACATCGCCCTGATTGGGGCCGGCCCGGCCGCGCTAACGGTGGCGGCGGACCTACTGCCGCTGGGTTACGAGATCACCCTGTTCGAAAAAGATGGGGTTGCCGGTGGTGCCATGCGCACTCAAATACCCCGGTTTCGCTTGCCCGTGGAAGTGCTTGAAGAAGAGCTTAGCTACGTCATCGATCTCGGTATTAATTGCCGCTTCGGTGAAGAAATTACCAGTATGAGGGATTTGCTGGCAGAGGGATTCGACGCAATCTTCGTAGGCACCGGTGCTCCCCTCGGCAAACACGTGGAACTACCCGGCTTCGAAGAAGCCCGGGATAATATTCACACCGGGATCGAATGGTTGGCCAATATCGCCTTCGAACATGTCAGTTCCATCGGCAAGAAAGTACTGGTCTTAGGCGGAGGCAATACCGCCATGGATTGTTGCCGCACGTCCAGGCGTATAGGTGGCGAGGAGGTAACGGTCGTGGTCCGCAGCGGCTTCGACGAAATGAAGGCCTCGGCCTGGGAAATAGAAGACGCCATGAACGAGGACATCCCTATCCTCAATTTTCACGTCCCCAAACGCTATATCTGTGAAGACGGCAAACTCGTCGCCATGGAATTCGAAAAAGTGCGCAAGGAATATGACAAGAATGGGAAACGTTTGTTAATCCCCACCGGTGAAGATCCCGTAATCCTGCCCTGTGATGATGTCTTGTGCGCTATCGGTCAGGAGAACAGTCTGCCCTGGGTCGAGCGTGACCTCGGCATCGAGTTCGATCAATGGGAGCTTCCTATCCTCAACAAGCTTACCTTTCAGACCACCCATGAAAGAGTCTTCTTCGGCGGCGACGCAGCCTTCGGTCCGGACAATATCATTTCCGCCGTGGCCCACGGACATGACGTCGCCGTGTCGATCCACCTGATATGCACTGAGCAAGACATAAACGACCGACCCGACCCCATCACCTCTCTCGCCAGTCAGAAAATGGGTATACATCAATGGTCATACGATAATGACATAAGCAACGATGTACGCTATATCGTACCCCACGCCGAGAAGGACAAGACCCTTCACGACGTCAACATGGAAGTTGAACTGGGCTTCGATGAAGCGCTGGCCCTCAAGGAAACCATGCGCTGCTTGAACTGCGATGTGCAGACCGTGTTCACCGATCAGCTCTGCATCGAATGCGATGCCTGCGTAGATGTTTGTCCAACCGATTGCATCACCTTCACCGCCAACGGCAAAGAAAGTGACTTGCGGTCCTCACTGATGGCGCCGGCGGAAAACCAGGACCAGGACATCTATGTGTCAGGCCCCCTGAACACCGGAAGAGTCATGGCCAAGAACGAAGATCTGTGCCTGCACTGCGGCCTCTGTGCGGAGCGCTGTCCGACCAATGCCTGGGATATGCGCAAGTATCTGTTTGATACTGCCAAGGCGAGTGCCTGATGCCTGAACTGATTAAATCCAGCAAGGTGAAAACCATCACCAGAGTCAACGATTTCATCATCAAGTTTGCCAATGTGAACGGCTCCGGTTCTGCCAGCGCCAACAAGTTGTTTGTCAAATCCGTGTTCCGTATGGGCATTCCGGTGAGCCCGAACAATATTTTTCCGTCGAATATTCAAGGTCTGCCCACCTGGTATGAAGTCCGCATTAGCGACGCCGGTTACCTGGGACGTCGTGAAGGCATTGACTTTATGGTGGCCATGAACGAGCAGACCGTCAACAAAGATATCGCGTCAGTGGTGCCCGGTGGCTATGTGCTATATGACTCATCCAAGGCCCTGAGCGCCGATCTGATTCGAGATGATGTGCAATACCTGGGCATCCCACTGAAGGATATTTGTCTGCGGGAGTTTGACAATCCTGCCCAGCGCCAGCTGTTCAAAAACATCGTCTATGTGGGCGCTATGTCTGCTTTTCTCAATATCGATTTCAGGATACTGACCTCGATGGTAGGCGAGCAATTTCGCGGCAAGGAAAAGCTCATTCTACCTAACATTCATGCTCTGGAACTCGGTCACCAATATGCGAAGGAGAATTTTTCCTGCCCCCTGGACTTGCGACTAAAAGCCGGCAACAAGACCAAGAATAAAATACTGATCGATGGCAATACGGCGATCGGATTAGGTTGCGTCTATGGCGGCGCCACCATCGCCGCCTGGTATCCAATTACACCTTCCACTTCGGCAGTAGATAGTTTTGGCAAATACTGTAAGCGCCTGAGAATCGACCCAGGCACGGGCAAGAAAAAATATGCCATCATTCAAGCCGAAGATGAACTGGCGGCGATCGGTATTGCCATCGGTGCCGGTTGGAATGGAGCCAGGGCGTTCACCGCCACCAGCGGACCCGGCATCTCCCTGATGCAGGAATTTTTGGGTCTGGCCTATTTCGCCGAGGTGCCGCTTGTCATATTTAACATTCAAAGAGTCGGGCCATCCACGGGCATGCCTACTCGCACGCAGCAGGGCGATCTGTTGGCCTGCGCTTATGCTTCCCACGGTGACACCAAGCATGTGCTCCTCTTCCCCTCGTCTCCAACCGAATGTTTCGAATTCGCAGCCCGGGCTTTTGATATCGCCGACCGCCTGCAATCGCCGGTGATAGTGATGAGCGATCTGGAACTGGGAATGAATGAACAAGTATGCGACCCGCTGAACTGGGATGACAAGCATGAGTACGACCGCGGCAAGGTACTGAACGCCTCGCAATTGGAAGAGATAGAAAAATTCGGTCGCTACCTGGATGTAGATGGCGACGGTATCACCTATCGCACCTATCCAGGAACACACCCGGACCTGGGCAGCTATTTTACTCGCGGTAGCTCACACAATCCCTACGCCGCTTACACCGAAGACGGCGATGTCTACGCCGACATGATGGATCGGCTGGCGCTAAAGTTACAAACCGCGCTCAAGTATATTCCGGAACCTGAAGTTTCCGGCGGCGGCAAAAACAAACTGGGACTGATGTATTTCGGCAGCACCAGCATGGCCATCCAGGAAGTCCGCGACAGCCTCAACAAGAAAGGCATCAAATTCGACACCCTGCGGGTGAGGGCATTTCCGTTTCATCCTGCTGTCGGTGAATTTGTAGAGCGTCACGAGCTGACCTATGTGATCGAGCAAAACCGGGATGCGCAACTAAAGAGTCTGTTGAAGATCGAATGCAATGCCAATCACGAGAAGATGCAATCCATTCTCAGCTACAATGGCGTGCTGGTGAGTGCACAACGTATCGAACAGGAAATACTGAACTCGATGCAGAGCCTGGAAAACTCCGGGGAGATCCCCGCCTGAACACCTGGCAGGGACAAGGGTAAACCAAACCATGAGCTATATCAGCAAACCGAAATTTCAACATCCGCAATTAGAGACCAACGAACTTGGCCTGACGCGCAGAGACTACGAGGGTTCCTTCACTACATTGTGTGCCGGCTGCGGTCATGATTCGATTAGCGCCGCGATCATCCAGGCCACCGCCGAGATGTCCCTGCAGCCTCATCGGGTGGCAAAGATTTCAGGCATAGGCTGTTCCTCAAAGATCCCCGCCTATTTCCTGAGCAAGTCCCACAGCTTCAACTCGGTTCATGGTCGCATGCCATCGGTGGCGACTGGCGCCAACCTGGCAAACAAGGAACTGCATTACCTCGGCATATCTGGCGACGGTGATAGCGCTTCTATCGGCCTCGGCCAGTTCTGTCATATCGTCAGGCGGCGCATCAACATGCTCTATATCATCGCTAACAATGGCACCTACGGTCTTACCAAGGGGCAGCTTTCCGCCACCGCCGATCTCGGCTCCAAAACCAAATTCGGTGAGGAAAGTCGATTCGATAATATCGACATGGCAACCCTGGCGATCGAGTTGGGCGCCAGCTTCGTCGCCCGCAGTTTTTCTGGTGATAAGAAGCAGTTGATTCCTCTGATCCAGGCCGGCCTGACCCATAAGGGCTTTGCCTTCATCGACATCGTTTCTCCCTGTGTAACATTCAACAACACCGATGCCTCCGCCCAGGGCTATAAAAACACCTGGGAAAACTATGTTTCCTTGAGCGAAATTGATTTCGTGCCCATGCGCGAAGAGATCACCACCAGTTATGACGCTGGCAAGGAAAAGGAAATTACCTTGCACGATGGTTCGGTGATTCGCCTGCACAAGACCGGCATGAATTACGATCCCTACGACAAGGAAAATGCGCTGCATCATATCAACCAGCACAAGAAGCATGGCAAGATCGCCACTGGGCTGTTGTATATCAACCAATCCACTTCCGATTATCATGAATTACAGGATACGG
>Ga0066369_10000560_pt1 | contig 15613 bp, 11 predicted proteins | sample Knorr_S7_td_Bott_FD_70972 | JGI IMG/M metagenome (GOLD analysis project Ga0066369, IMG submission 70972) | Marine microbial communities from Southern Atlantic Ocean transect - Knorr_S7_td_Bottom_ad_4513_LV_A | ecosystem: Environmental > Aquatic > Marine > Oceanic | place: Southern Atlantic... | reverse complement strand
TGGCATTATGAGGAGAGTGCAAAGTTCGCGTCCATGATAATGGCAGATGGCAATCAGGAGATTGTTGAACGTATGCTGAGTTGGGGCCCCCGAGCTTGTCGCGCTACCGGGACAGATTCGAAAGTTCAACAGAAGGCGGCAGAAGAAGAATATGTTCGAATACTCGAAGCTGCAGAAGCTCAACTGGGTGAAACAAAATACCTGCTGGGTGACAGACCGACTGCAGTGGACTGCATCATCCTTGGCGGTCTTCGGGCGCACACCTACAAGGACCCAGTGCCCAGGCGGGTAACAGAAAACTATCCGAGGGTGGTGGCATTTTCTGAGGGTGGCAGTGACAACTGGGATGGGTCAGGCACCCTTGCAGAATTTTCCGAATCAACACCGTTTGCCCGTTTCGTTCTTCAGGAAATGATTACCACCTATCAACCCTACGTGCTGGGCAACAAAGCAGCCCAGGAAGCGGGTGCAAAAGCTTTTCACGCAAATATTTATGGTGAAGAGGTCAGCTACCTGTCACGGCCCTATCCAGAACGTTCCCGGCACATGATCATCGACAAGATTGATAATACCCTCTCTGAAAACGAGACAGTAAAGGTGCGAGATTGGTTAGATAAGTCTGGGTTGGTTGCCTTTCAGTAGTTAGACGTTGACTAGATATCTTTTGACCTTAATCAGACGATCTCTATATTTGTGAATTGATCGGCAGCACAGTCGAGTTTTTGATTTCGGTGACGGCGATATGTGAATGCACCTCACGAATGTTCGCAAGTTTCGTGAGCTTCTCCCGGACAAATAATTCGTAGTGCCGAATGTCCTTGACGACTATCTTCAACATGTAATCCCAGGTTCCTGCCATCGTGTAGCACTCCATCACCTCCTCCAGAATTTCTACTTCACGTTCGAAATCCTCAAGGTTGTCACGACCCTGTGTCGTCAGGTTGATCGTGGCAAACACGACAACATCCATGCCGAGTTTTTCCCTGTTTAGAAGCGCAACCTTGTGTTCAATAAACCCTTGTTCCTCCAGTCTGTTGATCCGTCGCCAACAAGGGGATTGGGACATGTTGATCTTGTCAGCGATCTCCTGAGTCGTCAGTCCAGCGTCCTGTTGCAGTGCGTCCAGGATCTGGATATCGGTTCGGCTGAGTTCATTCATCTAAATGACTCCATGGATGAGTCTATATAATCCCGAAACGGTGAAATTAAGAGATTATATATTCTTAAATGTGTGACTGGTAGGACTAAATAGCATAAATAAACTGGCTATCCAGGTCTAAGATTGCCCTAAATCCGTGTCGGGACTGACCATGACTGCCATGCCTCTCAGGACTGTGTCGCTTGACGACAAATACGCGCTTGATATATCCCGAGCCTACATGACGGGCATAGAAGCGTTGGTACGTCTTCCTATCTTGCAGCATCAACGTGATCTTGAGCGAGGTCTTAACACTGCTGGATTTATCTCGGGTTATCGCGGTTCTCCATTGGGTGGTGTCGATCAGGCGATGTGGAAAGCTCAGTCCTTTCTTGATCAACACAACATCAAATTTCAGCCTGGTGTGAATGAAGATCTTGCGGCAACTGCGGTATGGGGAAGCCAGCAGGTAAACCTGTTCAAAGGTGCCAAATACGACGGTGTTTTCGGTATGTGGTACGGCAAGGGCCCGGGTGTCGATCGCAGTATGGATGTCATCAAGCACGCCAATGCTTTCGGTACTTCAAAATATGGTGGCGTTCTTGCTGTCGCTGGCGATGACCACGCCGCCAAGTCATCTACACTGCCCCATCAATCAGAACATATGTTTATCGGTGCCTCGATTCCGATACTCAACCCGGCCAACGTTCAGGAAGTTCTGGACCTGGGTATTTTCGGTTGGGAACTGTCACGTTATTGCGGCGCCTGGGTTGCTTTAAAAGCTATTACAGAGAACATGGATTCAGCCATCTCGGCTGAGATTGATCCAGGTCGCGTCAACATTGTCATTCCAGATCAGTTTGTCCTGCCAGAAGATGGCGTTCATGGGCGCTGGCCCGACACTGCGCTTGAGCAGGAACTGCGACTAAATAAATACAAAATATATGCGGCACGAGAGTTTGCCCGGGTTAATCGCCTCAACAGAATTGTTTGGAGCAGCGATAAGCCCAGGCTTGGCATTATTACCACCGGTAAGGCTTATCTTGATGTGATGCAGGCCCTGGAAGATCTTGGCATTGATGAGAGAAAGGCAGGCCAGATAGGACTGACGGTTTTTAAAGTGGGCATGAGTTGGCCGCTTGATCCCTTCTCGACTCACGAATTTGTCGAGGGCCTGGAAGAAATTCTGGTAGTCGAAGAGAAACGCTCAATTATTGAAGACCAGTTAACGGGTCAACTGTATAACTGGCCCGTCGAGAGAAGGCCAAAAGTATTCGGCGAGTTCGACGAAAAAGGCCGAGATCTTTTACCGAACCTGTCTGAACTGACACCAGCCATGGTCGCCCGGGCCATTTCAAGTCGCCTGTCTCGCTTTTATCAGGATGAGGCCATTGAACATCGCCTGAAGTTTTATGACAAAAAGGAAAAAGCGCTGGCAGCGCCGAGAGACACGGCTGTGCGCACTCCGCATTATTGTTCCGGTTGCCCGCACAGTACATCGACGCGGATTCCAGAAGGCAGTCGTGCCCTGGGGGGCATAGGTTGTCACTATATGGGCACCTGGGAAGTTGGCGATCGCCGCGCTGATACATTTACCCAGATGGGCGGGGAGGGTGTCACCTGGGTTGGCCAGGCACCTTTTACCGAAACCAAGCACGTCTTTCAAAATCTGGGCGATGGTACCTACTTTCATTCCGGGTTGTTGGCGATTCGCCAGGCGATCGCTTCCGGCGTCAATATTACCTACAAGATTCTGTATAACGATGCGGTGGCCATGACAGGTGGTCAACCGGTGGATGGCTCATTGTCTGTAGAGCAGATGATTCTTCAGCTCAAAGGCGAAGGTATTAGCCGAATCGCGCTTGTTTCGGACGATCCAGGTCGGCATGCGGATATTACGAAGGTCAAGGGACTGACCATTGATCACCGGGATGATCTGATAGGCATTGAAGAAGAACTGAGGGACATAGAAGGCACCACCGTGCTTGTTTATGAGCAGACCTGTGCGGCTGAACTAAGACGACGCAGGAAGAAAGGCCTGTTGGAAGATCCACCGACACGGGTTGTGATTAATCCTGCGGTATGTGAAGGCTGCGGAGATTGCGGCGTGGAATCCAATTGTTTGTCAGTCATTCCGCTTGAGACAGAACTTGGGCGAAAACGCAGCATCGATCAGAGCGCCTGCAACAAGGACTACAGCTGCCTCAAGGGTTTTTGCCCAAGTTTTGTGACCGTCACGGGCGGAAACCTCAGGAAATTACAGGCCGCCATGAACTCCGCGCAATGGCCAGAGCTGCCGGAACCGGTTGTTGCGTCGATTCAGGATCAACCGTGGAATATCGTGGTAACAGGGGTTGGTGGAACTGGCGTTTTAACTATTGCGGCAGTCATTGCCATGGCGGCTCATATCGAAGGCAAAGGCTGCGCCACCATGAATCAAACGGGTCTTGCCCAGAAATTCGGGGCGGTCGTGAGCCATGTTCGAGTCGGGTTGAGTCAGGCGGCTATTAATGCCGTCAGAATTCCTGCAGGAGATGCGGATCTATTGTTGGGTTGTGACCTGGTCGTTGCAGCGGGAAATGAAGCCATCGCGAAGGTAAATGTGGAGCGTACTTACGCGGTGGTCAATGATTTTTCGTCTGCAACGGCTGAGTTTATTAACGACCCCGATGCCGTTATTCCCAGCGATGCTATGAAGTCGCTAATCCAAATTGAAGTCGGGGCAGGGAAAGTTAGTTTTGTTGAAGCGACTGATCTGGCGACCAGGCTGCTCGGCGATTCAATTGCCAGCAATATGTTTTTACTCGGATATGCATTGCAATCCGGGTTGGTGCCGGTTACACGGGAAGCACTTTCGAGCGCCATTGAGATAAATGGCGTTGCCGTTGAGTTCAATACGCAGGCGCTTGAGTGGGGTCGCAGGGCTGCTGTAAATCTTGTGGATGTCGAAAAAGCAGCCGGTGTGCGTCACGAATTCCAGCCGTTGACCAACCTCGAAGACATCATTGCTGATCGAATGCAACGACTAGAGCAATACCAGTCTGCCAGCTACGCGCATGAATATGAAAATCTGATGAGCAATATCCAAACCCAGGAGCAAGCCAGGCTTCCCGGCAGTGAACTCGAGTTTACAAAGCGTGTTGCTCGATCATTGTACAAACTGATGGCTTATAAAGATGAATATGAGGTTGCTCGCCTATATTCCAACGGTGAATTCACAGGGTATGTTAACAGGCTGTTCGAAGGTGAAATCAAAATCGAATTTCATCTGGCGCCACCGTTATTGTCGAGAAAAGATCCTCGGACGGGCTTGCCGAGAAAGCGGAAATTCCCCGGATTTATGCTCCAGTTGTTTAAAATGCTTGCGCCATTCAAGTTTCTTCGCGGCAGTCGATTTGACCCGTTCGGTTACACCCTTGAGCGTCGTGAGGAGAGAGCAACGCTCGAATCCTACCAGGAGTTGTTCACTGACATCGTGGAACAGCTCGATCAACATAATTATCAGATTGCGCTGGAACTTGCTGAACTTCCCATGCTGATTCGTGGCTACGGACATGTGAAATCGAAGAACCTGATGCAAGTCACCATCAAGCGAGATTTGTTGTTGCGCCGGTTCAGAGGGGAGCTCATTCCGCTCGCCGCTGACGCCAGCGTTGCTGCATAGCCAATCTAGAAGGAGTAAGAAAGTGAACCAGATTGAAATTCAATCACACCCTGATTTTGATGACCACGAACTGGTCAGGTTTGAAAGCAATGATGCGATAACAGCCATTATCGCAGTACATAACTCGAACCTGGGTACAGCGATGGGGGGGTGCCGAATGTTCCCCTATGCTTGCCACAGAGATGCATTAACAGATGTACTTCGTTTATCTCGCGGCATGACGTATAAATCTGCGCTGGCCGGTCTGCCACTTGGCGGAGGCAAGTCAGTCATTATTGCTGACCCCGCCAAAAACAAGTCTCGTAAATTATTTCTTGCTATGGGCGATTTTATCGACTCGATGGGTGGCCGGTACATCACTGCAGAGGATTCCGGTACTGGTGTCGACGATATTACGATCGTCGGTGAACGTACGCGGTTCATTTCAGGCGTTAATCCCGAGGATCGGTTCGGTGGCGATCCGTCCCCGCTTACCGCCTATGGTGTATTTGTCGGGATTCGTGAAGCGGTTGCCTATCGATGCTGTTCAGATTTGAACAATATTCGGGTCGCGATCCAGGGCGTGGGTAATGTTGGCTATCACCTGGCCAAACTACTCGTAGAAGCTGGCGCCAGGGTGGTTGTTGCGGATATTAACCAGGCTAACCTGGCACGGGCATGTGCTCTGCCTGGCGTCATAGCGGTCTCAATCGATGAAATCATATCTGTAGAAGTCGATGTGCTGGCACCTTGTGCAATGGGCGGCGCCGTTAACGAAAACTCTGTCTCAAAAATTCGCGCCGGAATCGTTGCAGGTGCTGCCAACAATCAATTGTTATCGCCCGCCATGGGCAGTGCGTTACTGGACAGGGGCATACTGTATGCCCCGGACTACGTCATAAATGCCGGGGGCATTATTCATGTATTCCATCAGCAAGGTGCCGAGCGATCCTTAGCGAGGATCAATCACCATATAGAGAAGATTGGTCACTCCCTGCACGACATCTTCCGGGCTTCGGACCTTAGCAGGATACCTACCAATGAAGTGGCGGATGAAATGGCCGAAGCGATCTTCAGAAATGGCCTCGAAGAAGTTGCCTAGGGAAGTGGCGAACTCGCACGGAGATTTGGGTAGGGGTTCACCAGGCGAGCACTAGTGGATAATGATTTATCACCGGCCATGTCAACTTCAGCTCACATTCAGCCTAAACGAAATACCCCGGCCGAAGCCTGGATATTTTTAACTATGATTAACGCGGTCAGCTTCACTGCTGAGATCATAACTAGGATTTAGGCATTTCTATCTGCCCAGCGTTTTACCCCCTCAAACGCCTTATCTTCTTCGCCAGGAAATCCGAGTTTGCCTGCGTAAACGACGTCATAAAGTTCCGATAACAAAACCAGCCCTTCCAGCTTCTGAAATAGCAAAGGTAGATTATTGTGACCATAGGCCTGGGCACATCGGGAAACAAAGCCCTGACCCATTCGTTGGTACAGAAGGAGAAAATCTCTATCTGGATCACCGAACACAGCGTCTCCCCAGTCGATCAGGCCAATCTTTCTATCGTTGATTTGAATAATGTGCTCATCATGAAGATCACCGTGAATGAGGCAGGGCACAAATTCAAAAAAATCCCTGGTATCGAGGAATCGATTGCAGGCGAGGTCAATTTGTTGGCGAGTTGCCTTGCCATAGCGTTGTTGGATGCGATCCAATGCTTCAGCAAGAAACCTGTGGGGTTCGTTACGAAAGCTCGGATTCGTCAACTCGCCTAACCCTTCCTGAGGGAGTGAATGTAAAACTCGCAGAGTCGTCCCGACACGATCTGCCATCATGTCAAGGTTCGAGGGAGCCTTGCTGAGTGAGGTGCCGTCAATAAAGCCTTGAACGCTGTAGCCGTTTTCCCAGGCCTTAGATTCGGGGAAAACACAATGAATGGTGGGCGTGGTGGCGGGAAGGCGCGCTTCCAAAAATTCTAATAGTTTTGCTTCCTTAACAAGCTCGGCGCCTCCTTCAGCTTTCTTGGCAAGCTTAAAAACATATTGGCTATCGACCAGGTAAACCACACAGGACCAGCCTTCCCCAAGCCTTACTACATTGCTAGTAGCAATCTTGCATTCCGCACCTATGTTAGTCCAACCAGGAGGCGCCATACTTCTCAGGTGATGTCCATGAATTATCATGAGCATACACCAGGCTTTTATTACTGTAGTTGGTCACTCTCAATCTGACCATCCACCATTCGTATGACACGTTTTGCACGTTCCATCACACGCTGGTCATGAGTCGAGAAAATAAAAGTCGCGGCATGACTCTCGTTCAGCTCCTGCATCAGGTCCAGAAGATGCTTGGCCGTATCAGAGTCGACATTAGCCGTCGGCTCATCGGCCAGGATGACAGCAGGATCTGATGCCAGAGCACGAGCAATGGCAACACGCTGTTGCTGGCCACCGGAGAGTTCCGACGGACGCCGGTCTTCCATGCCGTCAAGGCCAACTGCGTGTAGCAGCGCCATCACTTTTTCGCGACGCTCGATGGCTCCAACACCCTGGACAGACAAGACCAGTTCCGCGTTTTCATAGGCTGTTAGCACAGGAATCAGATTGTACGACTGGAACACAAAACCAATGCGATCGCGGCGTAGGTGGCTGAGCTCGCGCCGGCTCATTGTGCCCAGGTCGTGACCTTCAAAGATAATGCGCCCGCTCGTTGGCACATCCAGGGCACCAATGAGGTTCAATGTCGTTGTTTTTCCAGACCCGGATGGCCCGGATAATGCCATGAATTCACCGCGATGGATCTGCAGTGACAGGCCGCGCAGGGCGTGTACATCAACTTTCCCCTGCTGATAGACACGGGTGAGATCTGTTAATTCAACGACAAGCATTCTTTACTCCAGTGCTGTTTGTCTAAACAAGTTTGATGGCTTCTACAGGTGCAACATTCCCCGCTCTCCACGCCGGATACAACCCGGCCAGTAGCGTTGCGACCACAGCGGCGATACAGATCATTAGAACGCTTTCCGGGAAGATACCGACTTTTAGCGTGGTGGACATTGCGACTCCGGCAATATCCAGGGTGCCCTGGGCATCCAGTATCTTCCCAATATCAATGCCAACGGAAGACAGATACAAATAGGGACCAATGGTCACAACGGCAGCGCCCACTAGCCCCAGCAGTGCAAGCCAGAAACTTTCCATCATCACCAGGCTGAAAAGCCGCAACGGCGTAAACCCAATGGCCATTAAAATACCAAACTCGCGTAATCGCTCCATCACACTGACAAACAGTGTGTTAAAAATTCCTGCCGCAACAAGCAATCCGATAAAAGCAGACATGAAACGTGTACCGCCAACTTTCAAAGCGATAAACGCTGCAAGTTCAGGTTGACTGCGGTACCAGGGCAGAACAGCGACTTCCATGTTGATCGCGTCATCCAATCGTTCAGCGACTTCACTGCTCTTTCGTTGATCTTCAATGAACACAGCCAGCTTGGTAATTTCACCCGGCGCGTAACCAACAAATTCCTGTATGGTCGCCAGCGGCAGCAAGCTGAGCCCGGCATCCAGGTTCGGTGCACCGGTCTTAATCGTGCCTGAAAGGCGCGCCAGACCACTAATGATTTCACCCTGTTTGTCGGTCATGGTGTAGACGATTTTATTCCCAAGCGAGACACCTAGATTTTCCGCCAATTTGTACCCGAGGATAATGCCTTTGTCATTGGCCGTAGTGAACATGGTGCCTTCCATCAACGCGTCAGGGTCAAGCAGTGACAAGGTGTGCTTGTCTTCTACGGTCGGATCCAGCGCGATGAAGGCTGCGCCATAACTTTCCCCTGCAGTATTCAGCATGACCGAGCCGCTGATTCGGCCTGTCACTTTTGTTACGTACTGCTGCTTTCTCGCAATCGCCGCCAGTACCGATGCGTCCTGAATTGTTTTTTTCAGACTTGGTATTTCGGAATAGTCGAGATGCGCAATGGAGACATGTCCGCCACCAAGTCTTGCGGCAAGATCAATCATGTCGGACCAGTTCCTGTCCTGCAATGCGGTAAACATAATCGCAAGGAACACGCCAAACACAATGGAAAACAGTGTCAGCAAAGTTCGACGGCGATTGCGCCAAAGGTTTCGCCAGGCGATGGCGGGAATGTTCGTTCCGTTCATATCTGCCTCCTATTGGTAGTGTATAGCTTCAAGGGGAGTGATCCGCGCTGCTTTAATTGCCGGGTACAAAATCCCCAGGGTGACAACAATCAGCATGGTCGTTAAAGGCATGTAAAAGGTCTTCGCGCTGATGACCCCATGCCAGATTGGGTCAAAGATCATCCCCATCACAGAGACACCTCCCAATTCCCCGAGGTTGATACCCACGTTCACCAGATACCAGAGTGCCGGGACACACAAAATGAACGCAACTACAATCGCCACCAACGTTTGGATCGAGCCCTCCATGACGATCAACATCATGACACTGCCGGGACTCACGCCAATCGCTTTGAGTATGCCGAATTCCCTAATCCGTTCGAACACAGCCATGAGCATGGCATTGAGTAACAGGATAACGACTGCAACATAAATAACGAGAAAACCCAGTTGCAGCATTTGTAGAGCTGAATCGATCATCGACGCGAGAATTGGCGACAGTTCGCGCCAGCTTTTAACTTCCAGCTGTTCCTGGTTGGTTGCAGCTTTCACCTGACTCAAGGCTTCTGGCAGTTCGACCCCCGCCGGCCGACGCACGACAAGTCTGTGCGCGCCACCTTCAAGAGCATAGAACTCGAGGAAGCTCTCCTTGAGCATGAAGATGCCGCTGCGATCGGTGATTTCACTGATCGTGCCGAGAACGCCGCGAACCGAATAAAGATCGTTCGCCATGCTACCGTCATAGGCCTGGCTGAGCAGGACGAGTTCGTCTCCCGTTGTAACATTCAACGTGCGTGCCAGCCGCCGCCCTATGACGACCCCTTTTGGATCGCTTGGATCAAGCCATTGTCCTTTGGCGACTCGTTCAAACACCAGGCTGACATCGGCATCATCCTCGATATTAATGCCGAACAGCGCAGCTCCAGACGATGTTTCATCTGAAGCTACCAGGCCGTGGCCGAGCAACCTCTCTGAAGTCTGGTAGTTTATTGCTTCGAGCGCTGCAGCAATCTCTGACGACCCAGTGATGTTGTTGTAGATAGAAGGCTTGTCACGGTATTCACTTGAGTGTATCTGGATGTCACCGATTTCAACTTCAATGATATTCGCCTCCATTTTAAGGAGGAACCCTTCATAAAATGAAGTGACACAAATCATCATGAGCAATGAGAAGGTCATGGCCGCGATAGTGACACCGCTTCTTCTGGGATTGCGCCAGACGTTACGCCAGGCGATCTTCGTGATCTGCATCGGTTTGAAATCCGCTAAATCGAAATGATGGGCTATCTATCAAGGCTTCACGCTTGAACGAGAGCATAACGCGTTATTCAAACAATGCACTGAAATATGAATGCTGCTAGGCCTCACTATCTTCGTAGGTCATATAACTCACCAGCAAGGTCACACTGAACCCGACAATCAGGCCAGGGATCAATTCATACAAATCATACATTGTGGCTTTGTACTCCAGGACCCAGATGATTGTAGTAGCAAAACCAAACACCATGCCCGCAGCCGCACCTTGCACTGTGGTCTTTTTGTAATAGAGCATGCAGATGACAGCCGGGCCAAATGCCGCGCCCAACCCTGACCAGGCGAACAGAATAAACCAAAACAGAATCTTGACCTCGCCCAGTGCAAACGCGATTCCAAGACCACCGATCACGACGGTGACCACTTTGCCAATCACAGCGAGCGTTTCATCACTCCTGGCGCTGTGGAAAATCTTATCCATGGTGTCGCGAACAACAGCAGAAGATGCCAACAACAACAACGAGTCCACAGTTGACATGATCGCCGACAGGACAACCACCATAAGGACACCGGTAATCAATGGTGGAAACAGTTCGCGAGCCAGCAACGGGAAAATGGTTTCTGCATCTGCGAGGTCTGGGAACAGGGCCCGACCCGCCATCCCGGCGGTAACCGCACCGATGTCGAACAACAAAATAATGGCAACCGACATCCAGCGTGCCTTAAGTAACTCCGAGTCATCTTTCGCCGCCATGAAACGCGTCATGAGTTGGGGTACACCAAGAAATGGTAATCCGATAGCGAGAAAGCTAATTAAGAGTACCCAACCGGGTAGACCCGTTTCTGTGATCGCCGTCATGCTAAGCAGCGCTGGATCCTCCCTGGCGAGAATGACCGTAACGGCCTGCCAGCCACCTGCTGCGTCGATCGCCACCACGGGTACCACGATCAGACCTGCAAGCATGAGCGTACCCTGAACGACGTCTGTGTAGGAAACCGCTTTGTAACCACCAACAATCGTGTAGGCGATCATGGTTACCCCGCCCAAGATAACCGCAGTCGTGTAGTCCATGTCGATGAATCCAACCAGCGCCTTACCCGACGCGGCCATCTGTGCAGTAACGTATGCACCAACCATAGAGAGGATCACAACAACAGATATCCAGCGGAGGATGTGCAGCCGATCATCGAATCTTGCTTCCAGAACATCCGGCAGGGTGATCGAATCGGTTTCATCGCTCAGCTTTTTGAGCTTTCGTGAAATCAGGATCCAAGACAACGCGATGCCGATGACTTCGCCAATCACAACCCAGAATGCCTGGGCGCCGACTGAATATCCCATGCCTGTCAATCCGAGCAGCAGCCAGCCGCTTTCGCCGGTTGCGTTTGTGCTGAAAGCAACAACCCAGAAGGGCAGCTTTTTACCCGCGAGGAAATAACCTTGCATAGACCGGGATTCGTTGCGGCTCCAAAGCGCCACCGCCGCTAGAATAATGAGGTAGCTGAAAAACACTATCAGCACTGTCAACATCTTCACCACCCTTTAGATCGCCAGTAATGTTGGACGGTTCATTAAATAAAAAATGAGCCCATGCGTGACCAGTCTAGTATTGATTCGATAGCGGCGCTATCACGAGTCTAAACTGCACTGTCGACTCTAAAGGCGCTTAACGGTAGCATGAACAATATCGGATAGCGGAGGGTGTTCACGTTGCGTATTGTTCTTCAAGTTATTGGCGTCATCATATTGATTCTAATAGTCACCATTGTGACACTCAAAGTTGATAACCTGGGCGCAGATGGCCCCTCTATTCTCTTCCCGGGTGGCGAGCTTGTATCTGGCGAGTTGCACGCTGGTTCCGATCCAGATTGGAGCTTTACTGATGACGTCTTCACGATCGAATTACAGTTGGTAAACCCCTTAAGCTCGCGAGTCATTTTCATTATGGAAAATAACGGCAAGGTTTACATCCCTTCTGGATATATGCGGTCATTTCTCGGGCGCATTTGGAAAGAGTGGGCATTTCAAGCTGACGAGGGTAATGGTTTGGCTGTGGCGCGCATTAACGGTACACGCTACGAGCGTCAACTGATCCGCGTTAAAGACGGTGATGTCATTGAAGGCATTGCCGCGAAGTTCGCCACGAAATATGCTGGAGGGAACCCGCCCGAGGCGGCAGCCGCGTTTTTTCAAAAATCGGTGACCGATGGCGATACCTGGATTTTTGAAATGGCCCCAAGAGATGGAGAGCGCATGTGAAAACCAAAAACTACTTGATTCTTTGTGCCTCAATCACTGTGGCGGTGGTCATAAGCCTGCTCTATCTTCCCGGCTTTTCAGATATCGTAGAGCGGTTGATGCTCGGCTTCTTATCTACTTTCTCGCGATAGCGACTAAGTTTTGGTCGCGTGGCCTTATGCGCACATTCCAACCTGTTTGACGAGCATTACGGAACCTTACCAAGCCTGCAAAGTAGTTCTCTGGTTTGTAACCTTTCTTCAGAGTTGGTTGCATAAACTGACGCGGCAAAATCAGTCACTCCCGCTTCAGCGAGTCTATTAATTTCGTCTTCTACTTCCGACGCGCTGCCAGCAATCGCCAGGTCTGCCGGTCCGCTCACACCTTCTCTTTTAAACATGGCTTTGTATGACGGCAGTTCGGCATACATTGTTAACGTTTCACCTATCCGGGTTCGAATGGCGGCGGCCTGGCCAGTTACCACCACAGGTAGGGTGGCGATTATTCGTGGGTCTTGCTTTCCGGCTTTGGCGGCTGCCTCGGTGAGTCTCGGTTTAATATGTTCGGCAATCGTCCTGGGGCCGACCCAGGCGAGTGTCGTGCCATCGGTGCGATGACCCGCGACTCTTAGTGCTTGCGGACCAAGTGCTGCAACCACGACGCAGGGTCTATTCTCAGCAGTTCTAAATACTTCTGCGTTACAGGATAAGGTTTCTCCCTCGAAAGAAACTTTTCCAACTTCAATTAAAGGCATCAGAATAGAGAGATATTCGCGCAGGTGTCGGATCGGTTTATCGAAATCAATTCCCAGTTGCGCCATCATGATTTCATGGGAGAGACCAATACCCAGGCACAACCGGCCGGACATGGCAGTTTGGGCCGTCAGGGCTTGCCCTGCCAGAACCATGGGGTGGCGGGGAAAAGTCGGCACGATTGCCGTGCCAAGCTCAATGCCCGGAACGTCAGCTGCGATAACCGACAGTACCGTTAGCGCATCAAATCCACCGGTTGGATGTTCGGCTAGCCAGTAGCTGGCAAACCCATCATTAGCTGCAGCGAGAGCATCTTCACGTATGGCATCAATGGATGCTTTCTGGACAAGTCCTGTGCCGTTGATTCCAATCTTCAATCTGGTTTCCTATGGATAGTACAATCTCAAAGTGTAACAGCTGCTACAAATCAGGATATTCTTGCGACTTTTACCAACCTGAACCTTGTGTTGAATCGTCGGCCAGGGTCCATAAATGAAAGAAGTGGCGCCGCATCTGGCTACACTGACGACGGAGATGGTGTTCGGTGATGTCTGGGAGCGCGAAGGGTTATCCAAACGCGATCGGAGCCTAATTACGGTTGCTGTATTAATCGCAGAATATCGCACCGAGCAGCTTCGCGGGCATATAGCCAGAGCACTAACCAATGACGTCACGCGGGATGAAATTGGAGAGGTCATTACACATATGGCGATTTACTCGGGCTGGCCCACTGCTGTAAATGCCGCGAGGGTTGCCAAGGAAGTATTTGACGAGGCGGGCTAGTTTGAAGCGGACAGCAATGTCAGTTGCCTGTAAAGGGACGGAAGTTCACACCTAGTTGCTCCAGAAAACCAAGTTCCCTTGATTCAAGTGCTGCGACGAAGTCGGGCCAGCGTTCCCTATTGGGTGACCTGTTCCAGGCCCGTTCAGCCACGGCAAGAAGGCGCGGGAAAACATAGTAATCCATCAGCTCTGGCGTGAAGACGGTCTCAGTCCATAGCTGGGCCTGAATCCCGAGAACCAGATGCTGTTGGTGATCTGGTATTTTCCAGGAGTCGGCAGGGTCGAAATGATAGATCGTTTCAGTGTTTATGTAGCCTGCCCAGGGCAATCCGGGCTCGTCGGCTGCCATCTCATAGGGCATATCCAGATAAAGATAGCTTGCGTTCGATATCACCAGTGGATGATTTCTTCGTAGCAAATCTTCGACAAGGTCAAGATTACCCTTCTCTGTTATCCATGCATTGTAGTAACTCTTGTCCGTGCCTGATGGGCTCATTTCGTGCCAGAAGCCAATTTGAATCTCTGGGGAAACTTCTTCTGCAATGGCAGTTATCCTGTTGTAGTGATATGACATCAATACCTGTGTTGCCGTTTCGGCATCTTCAGATTTTTCCACGTTCCAGTCCTGATTCCAGACAGAAAGTTGTCGGCAAGCGGGAGAATGCAGCCAGGCGCCATTCGGGACTTCATCTCCACCAAAGTGAATATGCGCAAGGCGAACACCGGCAGCATCATAGAAAGACTGGATATCTTGCAACACGGCTTTGACGAGTCGATAGGTATCTTCAAGGCCAACATTGACTACATTATGTGAATAACCCTGGGCCGATCGATGACTTGAAGTGTCGCTGGAATCAACCAGGTTCCATTCCGGGGACTCATCCAGAGAGCGAAGTAATGCGTTGGCATGCCCGGGCAGGTTGAACTCAGGAATAATCTCAACATGATAAAAATTTGCGAATTTTAACAGCGCAACATATTCGTTAGCATTGATATAGCCTTCGACATCCCGGTGATCGTCTCCCCATGCTGGATATAACGCGCGCGGGTTTCCCTGTTCATCGAAACGGTGGTAAGAACGACGGCTGCCGATCCGGGTAAGGTCCGGGACAGAGGGGATTTCGAGTCGCCAGCCTTCGTCGTTGCTAATGCCAAGTTGCAGTCGATTCATTTTGTAGGCAGCCATCGCCTGGATGACTTTCTTGATTTGTTCGACAGATTGAAAGTGCCTGGCGATATCCAGGAAAAAACCTCGGTGTTCGAAGTCTGGCGAATCGGTGATCTGTAACTTTGGCAGGATGCAGCTGGCGCCATCAACGCGCATGAGTTGACGTAGTGTTTGTATCCCATAAAAGATAGCCGCTTCATTGCCGCCAACAATGTGAATAACTCTCTCGTCTGTCAGCAGCCGGTAGCTGTATTGGTCCATTGAAGAATCTATGCTGAGATTGATCTCTGCACCCGTTTTTGTGTGGATTCCATATTGGTCAAGAAGGTCTTCGAGTATTTTCGTCTCACCCGGCAGCAGGTTGTCAGTGACGTATAAGCCGGGATAGAAAATATGATCACTACTGGTCTGACATTGTTTGACTGCCGGAATAATCTCGTTGGCATTGCCTGCTGGAACTCGCATTGGACCAGGAGGTCGAGCTGAAACC
>Ga0066369_10000537_pt1 | contig 15918 bp, 15 predicted proteins | sample Knorr_S7_td_Bott_FD_70972 | JGI IMG/M metagenome (GOLD analysis project Ga0066369, IMG submission 70972) | Marine microbial communities from Southern Atlantic Ocean transect - Knorr_S7_td_Bottom_ad_4513_LV_A | ecosystem: Environmental > Aquatic > Marine > Oceanic | place: Southern Atlantic... | reverse complement strand
GCCAAATTCTAAAGCTCCATCAATACTTTTAAATCCGTGCACGACCACAAAAATAATGTTTTTATTATACACGTCTTTTGATGTTTTTACATAATAGTAATTTAAATTTTCAACTGCTTCGTCCAGATTTTTAATAAACCCATCAACATCTTCTGCTTTGGAATCTTCAAACTGATAAATTGCTTTGAATTTTTTAGCCTCTAAATCATCTACAAATTCTTTTTTTGCAAGTAATGGCAATACTGTTTGCATCATGTCTTCGGCTTTTTTTCCTTCCGGACTGTTCGGATAATTTAGAGCTATAAAATTTATAGATTCTTTATAATTTTCATAACCATAAAGCCTCGCTTTAGATACGGCTTTTAAAAATTCGAATTTGGGTACAATGTCCTCGCCATCAAAAGAAGTAATGTAGGTGTCGCATTTCGAAATAACTTCTGAATATTTCTGATTTTCAAACTGTTTATACAGATTTGTATAAATATTTTCCGGGCTGCTTTCATCTTTTCCCAAAATCGTTTCCGGATTTAATAATATTGTAGCATATCTTGAATTCGGATGTGTGGAAATAATATCGTTTTTAGCAATTTCAGCTTCGCCTTGCAAACCTAAGAGCACATATATTTTATATAAATTGTATTTTGAAGGCAATATTAAACGTTCCTCCGGATTGCTTTTTAACAAGACTTGTAGTTTGTCTTTCGCTAAATGGTATTCCTTAAATTTGTCCTTATATATCAGTCCTAATTGGTAATAGGCAAAGTTTCTGTCTTTTGCCAGACTATCTATTTCTTTTTCTTCTGAAGGAATTCTTGCTATATAAAATTGCGGGTCGAATAGTTCTTCTTCAGTTGCATTTGCAAGTGCTTCGTCTATTACTTCTTCGCCAAAATTTGAAGTACTCTTGTTAGACCATCTCCAGTTATCTTCTAATTGTCGTTCTCCCCAGGTTTTGATAAACTCGTTCTTACCAAAAGCTACGGTTATAGGGTTGTAAAAATAAAATGATTCTGCACTATTTCTTTCTCCAAATCCTATTTTAGAACTACTTCTTTCGTTGGTTATTAATCCCGTAGAGCGTTTTGCTATTTCTTCTTTTTCTTTTAGCTCTTCTGCTTTTAGCTTTAAAGCGTTCGTGTAATCTGTAAATAATGCTAACCTTTCTTCTTCAGGCATGTTTACCAGCGTTAAAATACTATCGTTTCTTTGGGCAACATCTTCATAATAAATAACGTCGTCCAGATTATCTCTCTTTCTTTTAATTATTCTAAATATTTTGCTGTTCTGCCGCACATTAAGCATCGTGCTATCGTAATAAGCTCCAGCATTTCTGTATTCAGAATTATCAAAACTCATATTTCCGAGGGTTTGATAACTCAATGCATTAAGATATTTGTCTTGAGAACTTGACCGTAACGATTTGTTGTAGTATGCAATCGCTAAGGTATCGGAATTATTTTCTTTGTGATATTCGGCTATTTGATAATAAATTTTATCAAGATAAGGTCGATTTTCTCTGTCTTCTTCTAAATCGGTTAACAGTTCTAAAAACTCAAGCTTATTGCCTTCTTCAAAATTAAAGTTTTTTGCTTTCGCCACATGTGCGGCGATCAAATAGATTCTTGGTGTTTTTCTGTTAAGCTCAATCACTTTATTGAAGGCGATATTTGCGCTATCCTTGTCTCCTAATCGGTTATAAAACTGTCCTTGAATAAATCGATAACGTCCTCGTTCGTCATTGCTTTTTGTAGCATTTGATGCTATTTCCAATTGCGTGGTTGCACTATCAAGATACTTCTTATTAATATATGCTTGAGCTAACATTGAAGTTGCATCAGCCAAATCCTGTTGTTTAAGTTCTTCCTGATATAACAAGCGTTTTAAGTTTGAAATCGCCAATTCATCGTTTTCTAAACGAATGTTTACTTTTTCTCTCCAAATTCTGGCTTGATTTATCTTATCACTTGCAGGATATTTATAAAGAATAAAATTAAAAGCCTCCAAAGACGGAACAAATCGTTGGTCGAAATATCGTGCCTTTCCTAATAATAAATAGGCTTCGTCAATTTGAGGGTTTTTTTCTTTCCCATTAATATTCATTGAATGCATTTGAATTGCCTTAACGGCTTTTTCTTCGGCACGTTCAAAATTTTCATTTTTGGTTTGTCCTGGAAGTAAAACCTCATCAGATACTTGCATACGCTCTATTGGTAAAATTTCCCAATAATTATCTACATAATCACTATTAAGGTTTTCTCTACCTTGCTCTAAAGCATTATACCCATTATACAACACGTTAAATTCGGTAACTACAGCTTGAAGGTTTCGAGTTACAAAAGTGTCCTTTTTACGCGAACATCCTGCAATGAAAATAGTAGAAATAAGTAGAAATAATATAGCTTTAAAAGATGTTTTCAACGTTGGTGTTATTTAGTAAATGAATAACTAAAATCACTACATAAAAGTATGTAGAAACGTAAAAATAACCATCTTTTTTAATTTAACTACAAATTTGATCAACTTTTAGCTTAATACCGAACCTGTAAAGTAATCTTCAAGCTCTTTTAAAGTGGCATCACTTGTTGAAATATCTTTAATCACATCGCCTTTTTCGAGTACAACAATGCGCTCACAAACTTCGGTTATATGCTGTAAATCATGGCTCGAAATAAGTACAGTAACATCTTTGTTTTGTGTAAGTTCCTTAATAATTTGCTTTAATCTAATTTGTGTGGTTGGATCTAAATTCGCAAAAGGTTCATCAAGAATAATTACTTCAGGATTACCAATAAACGTTGCAACAATACCTGCTTTTTTTTGATTTCCTTTACTTAAATCTCGCAAATACTTATTCTGTCCAAGGATTTCTCCGTGAAAAAAATCTTCAAATTGAGAAATTAAAGTGTCTACATCTGCTTTGGTTTGACCGCGAAGTTCTCCAATAAAATAAAAATATTCTTCGGCAGTTAAGTAGCCTATTAAAAAACTTTCGTCAATAAATGATGATGTAAAAGTCTTCCACTCTTCACTTTCGTTTACTAAAATTTCTTTGTTTTTAATCTGTCCTGTCGTTGGTTGTATTAAATCTAAAATCAAGCTAAAAAATGTAGTTTTCCCTGCGCCATTATTTCCTACAAGACCAAAACTTTGTCCTTTTGGAATTTCCAGATTTTCTATATTTAATACTCGTATTCCTTTATAAGATTTTGATAAATTTTTAACTGATATCATAATTTATTATAGTTATTTTTTTTCGGCAAAAGCTGCAATTGTTTTATATTTCCCTTTTTGATAAATTCTTTCTATTTTATTTAAAAAGAAGGTTTTAAACACGATTCCTAAAACACCACTTAATGCTAACACGATAAGGCCTGCATCAAAACTAACCAACTTATATGGAACGTAAAAAAGAATCATTGGAAGCACTAATTTTGGTAAACCAATAAGCATTTGTGTGAGATTAAACCCGTTGGTGTTACTAAATGCCTTCGCTTTAGTATTTAACTCTATTGGCACTCTATTTAGTGCGCCTCCCAACAATGTTATAAACGTGTTTAAACCGATGTTAAATAATGCTCCTGCTGCTATCATTCCAAATATTTCCCAGCCAAAATATATGTATGGTGTACTTAATACAAACGAGATGGCTACTGCAACTACCATTAAATACCATTTAGATTCCAAATATTTTTTATATGAAATATTCTGACTCATAAATAGTTTATAATATTCGCTATCCCAAGATGGTACTAACTGCCCAAAGGTCATTAAAAACCCTCCAGTTATAAACATTGATGCAAAAGCTAATATTGAAGGCATCTCGTAATAAACATCAGAAGTAAAGAAAAATAAGCCATAAAATAAAAAGAAGAACGACATCATTACAACTTGTTTTGGTCTTGCATTTCGCGAAATTAATTTCACGTCGTTTTTTAAGAAAGGTGCAATACTTCCAAAACGATTCATCCAGGTTAAGTCAGTTGTATTTACTTTTTCTGCTTTTTTAGAAACTGCATCATCTAAATAAAATCCTTTTCTTACATAATTAAAATTTATTTTATATAAACCTGCCATTAACAACAAAGGGATTACAACCAAATATGGGTTAGTATATAACGTGTTAAATACTAATCCGATAGGTTCTGAAATTTTAAAAATATCGTAATACTCAAGCCCAATTAAAACAACTAATGTTGATGCAATAGCATAAAAAACAGTGTTGTTTTTATTAATTAAAAAATTAATAAAATTTAAAGCCATATTAATACACATAATGGATAAAAACCAAAATAACACATAAACAGGTGGATATCCTTTTACTAAAAGAACAACTGTGAATGGAAGAAAAATAAACAGCGATATGAAATTAAAAAAAGAAATTACTGTCTTTCCTAATAAATAATGAATTACAATATTCCGTTTTATAGGAATTATCATTAAGGGTTTAATGTTCATTACTGGTAATTGCTGCATGAAAAAGCGAATTGCTAAATTGGCCAAAACCCAATAAATCATAAAATTGTTTACCGTTTCTATTGGATCGGCTTCTGGCATTATCTTTTTTAAAATGAAAAACATAGCACCTCCCATAAAAATAGCCATCCCTCCGAAATATAAAACAGCAAAAAACATTAAAATTTTAATTGCTAAACCTTTTTGAAAATATGAAGCTCTGGTAAATTGCTTCCATTCGAGGCTTAAAAAACGTTTTATCATAGTTTTTGGATAATGTTCAGTTAATTAGTAAATCAAAAGTCGAAATTGTTACAAACAAATTTAAAATTTCAAACTCGACTTCACTACTTTTGTTGAAAATTATTTTAATGTCGCATTTTCACAAACTCACAATACAAGAAATAAATAAGGAAACTGATAAAGCTGTAACTATTAGTTTTAATGTTCCGCAAGACTTAAAAGAAACCTTTGTTTTTAAAGCCGGGCAATATATTACCTTAAAAACTTCAGTTAATGGAAATGAAGTGAGGCGCGATTACTCACTGTGTTCTTCGCCCAAAAGTGGTGAGCTTAAAGTGGCCGTAAAAGAAGTTAAAGATGGTACATTTTCGGCTTATGCAAATAATGAATTAAAAGTTGGAGATGTTTTAGAAGTTTCCACACCAAAAGGACATTTTGTTTTTGAACCTAATGATTCTAAAACCAAAAATATTGCTGCATTTGCCGCAGGTAGTGGTATTACACCTATATTGAGTATTATAAAATGCGCTCTGGAAGAAGAAATATACAGCAAAGTTATTCTTGTGTATGGTAATAAAACTACTAAAGATACCATGTTCTTAAATGAACTTTTAGAACTTCAGCATCAATACAGTGAGCGTTTTTCTATACAGTTTGTTTATAGCCAAGCAAAAGAAGATAATGCTGTTTTTGGGCGAATTGAAAAAAGCACTGTTAATCTTATTGTTAAAAATGAATATAAACATATTGTTATCGATGCATTTTATCTTTGTGGTCCAGAAGGCATGATCTATACTGTAAAAGACGTTTTAACCGATCATAATATTGATGAAGCGACTGTTTTTTATGAACTTTTTAAAGCTGCAAAACCTACTGAAATTAAAGAAGAAACTACTAAAAGTGGTAATATTAAAATTACCATTATTGTTGATGACGAAGAAACTACTTTTGAAATGTCTCAAAAACAAACCATTCTTGAAGCTGCTTTAGATGAAGATATTGATGCCCCTTATTCTTGCCAAGGAGGAATTTGTAGTAGTTGTATTGCACGACTGACGGAAGGTGAAGCAACCATGCGCCAAAATAATATTCTTACTGATAGCGAATTGGCCGAAGGTTTGATTTTAACCTGCCAAGCGCAACCAACAACTCCAATTATTATTGTGGATTATGATGATGTGTAAGCCCACTCTGTCCTTCGGACATCTCTCCCAAAGGGAGAGAAACTTAATATTACAAATGGATTCCTGCATTACTCATTAATTCGCATTTTATATAATTGTATTCGTGAATCTTCGATTTCGCAGGAATGACAAATCATTTTAAATTATTGACTCAATCTTATCGACAATTGTCTTTGAAGAAATACTTCTTGAAGCCTCTTTATAATTTTCAGGATATTTATTTCCATAAATTGAAGTTGGAATTTTCGTGTATTTAGTTCTATCAGTCAATAATGCGTAATCTTCTGGTTGATTGAGTGGCGCAAAGCCTGAAAAAGGATGTGTAACTCCCCAAATGGTAATTACTTTTTTACCTAACGTCGCAGCTAAATGTGCATTGGCTGAATCCATAGACAGCATTATATCGAGATTTGAAATAACATCCAGTTCCTCGCTTAAAGACAATTTCCCAGCGAGATTGATAACATTATCAAAGCTGTTCTGAAAATTATTTAAAATCTCAACCTCTTGTTGTCCGCCACCAAATAAAAGTATTTTATATGTTTTAGAAAGTGTCGAAATAACTTCTTTTATTAAATCTAAAGGATACATTTTACTTTCAAAGGCTGCAAAAGGTGCTATACCAATCCATTTTAGTGTATCGTTCCCAACAATGGTTAGAGTCTTATTATTCAATTTTGATTGTTCGGGAAATGATGGACTGCTCAATTCTAATTTAAATCCGAGTTTTTCAAAAACATCAGCATAGCGTTGCTGTGTAGTTTTTAGTTGTTTAAAAATCACTCCGGTAGTCAATGCTTTTTTTTCTGTTCTGCCTTTATCTATTTGAACACATTTTATGCCGAATAAAAAGAATTTTAAAATGTTACTTCGCAATACGTTGTGCAAATCGGCTACAGCATCTATACCTAATTTTTTTAATTCTTTTGAAAGTTTCCAAAGCCCAAAAACGCCTTTATGCTTTCCCTTAACATCAGCGTGAAAAACTGAAACATTTTCTAAATCTCTAAAAAGGGGTTTGAAAAATTCCCGAGTTAAACCCGTCAATTTTACATCTGGATATTGTTCTGTAAATGCCATTAAAACCGGAACTGTCATTGCCACATCTCCCATTGCAGAGAGGCGAATAACGAGGATATGTTTTGTTGGTTTTGGCATTTCACTATTAGGATGGGATTCCTGCCTTGTGCCTCCGCTAAAGTTTCACCGACACGAGGACGCAGGAATACGTTTTTTTTACTTTTGTCCTCTTAAAACAGGGTTTAACTCTTCGTCGTTATACATTTTCATTTGTTTATAGACTTTCATATACTTATCGCCAGTTGCAATATCCTGTAATAAAGTATCTATCGCTGTACTTAAATCAACACGTTGCTCTAATAAAACACCTAATTTTTTCTGGCAGGCATTTCTATGTTCTTCAGAAGCGTCTGTTCGTGTCGCTTCTTCATTCATATGATACACCTTTAAGGCTAAAATGGATAACCTGTCAACTCCCCAAGCCGGACTTTCGGTGTTAATAGTTGCATTGGTTTTTACTTCAACATCTTTGTGCTTATTTAGAAAATAGCTGTCAATATATTCAACCATATCAGTCCTGTCTTGATTAGATGCATCTATTTGTCGTTTCAACTTTAAAGCAGCAACCGGGTCAATTTGTGGATCGCGAATAATATCTTCGTAATGCCATTGTACAGTATCTATCCAACATTTTCTGTATAACAAATGTTCTAATACATTTATTTTCTCGCCGTAAGGATTGTTAAATGACTGATTAACCGTATTTATAATGTGATATCTATCTATAACTTCTTTAAAAATAGCATTCGCATCACCTGAAAACATATATTAAAAATTTAAAGCAAATATAGGTCTAAATTAATTAACTTTACCTTTCAAAATAGTAGTTTAGACCATTATGCAAATTCACAATCTATCAGATCAAAATTCAATTTTAAATACTTTTATTTCAGAAATTCGAGATGTAACGGTTCAAAAAGACAGTATGCGATTCAGACGAAATATTGAACGTATTGGTGAAATTTTAGGGTATGAAATGAGTAAGGAGCTTACATACAAACTTTCAACTACAGAAACTCCTTTAGGTAAATCTTCCATCAATTTATTTGAAAACGATATCGTGTTGTGTTCCATTTTAAGAGCTGGAGTGCCCTTGCATCAAGGACTACTTAATTATTTTGATGATGCCGAAAATGCTTTTATTTCGGCTTATAGATACCATCGGCATGACCCGGAAAATTTTGAAATTGTTGTTGAGTATTTGGTTTGCCCTAGCCTTGAAAATAAAACATTGATTTTAGCAGACCCAATGCTGGCAACAGGGCAATCTTTAGTTGCGACGTATGAAGCCTTAAAACCTTTTGGAATTCCAAAAGAAATTCATCTTGTCAATGTAATTGCCGCACAAGATGGTGTTGATTATATCAATAGTTATTTTCCTGAAAACACACATTTATGGATTGCAACAATAGATCAGGAGTTAAACAGCAAAGGCTATATTGTTCCTGGTCTGGGTGATGCTGGCGATTTAGCATTTGGCGAAAAACTACAACGTTAAATAAGAAATAGGGGTTAAGATTAATATCCAAACAAATACTTCGGCAAACCACTTTTCTTTTATAGATTCGATATAGTTTGCCATTATAATCGATAGTGGCGCAAACATAAAAATAAATTCGCTCCCATTTTTATCTGGTACAATTAAAATTATTACAACGCTTATTAAAATTGCTGTTATAATTAGTACGTGAGAAGGTCTTTGTCTTTTTATTTTACCTTTTAAGTTTCCTATAAAGGAAAATAAACTCCACAGTCCTAATGATACTAAAATTGTGATGCCAATAATTAAATTTAGAACATTATATGTAGTAAAATCAGAGCCTGTTGTTTCGATATAATTAAATATCTTACTAAAATTATTGCTTTCAATAATTGAATAACTGCTTATAATTATAACAACTGTAAGCAACCCAAAAAATGGTATGATCCAGTTTTTAAAATTAGTTATAGAATAAAAGAAGAGTGCTGCAATAATTAGAATGAAAAACAAAATAGCCCAAAAATAAAATAAGGATGCAATAGCTATCCAAAAAGCCGCATCGAACAACTTTTTTTTAACTCTTTTATTCGACCGTAAACTAATAATCCGTTGCAAGGCTAAAAGGACAAAAAGATTAGATATTAATATATTATCTATTTGAACCGTTATTGGTAAAATAGCTATAAACAAACTAAACAATAAGATTTTATAGCCATTTCTTTTTGTTAAGTTGTTCTTACTTACCAAAAAATCAAGGACGAAAATCGAGATTAACACAACAGTATAAAATCCCAACTGCTTTAAAATTAGCACAAAAGACAAACTGTCTTCAAGATTACTGATTCTAACAATCATAAAAACGGCAAAAGTGAATAGAATTACAATTACAAAGTGAATTGGTTTTGAAGTGCTAAAAAATCTTGTAATCATTTAAAGAGTTTGTATATTTGCACTGTAAATATAAGATTATTACCTATGAAAGATATCTTTTATGCAATTCAAGATTTGTTTGTTAACGTTTTATTCTGGCCTTTTGATAAGTTAAGAGAAGTTCAACTTGATAGTTGGTGGGTTGCTAACGCTGTGTCTTTAATTTTGATTGTTATTGGAATCGTTGCTTTTGTATATTGGATGATACAGCTAAAAAAAATTAACGATAATAACGAAGAAGACAAAAGTGTTACGGCACATTCTTACTTATAGAACTCATTTTAATTGTTTATGTTTAACCGAAAATAAGTTCATAAATCAAATCCAATATCTTTACGATAATACATCTTATCAAAATGTAGTTTTTCTATGCTTTGATAGGATTTTTTTATGGCTTCTTGATGTGTTTTTCCAAAAGATGTTATAGCCATTACGCGTCCTCCAGAAGTAACAACTTTACCATTTTCAAGTTTTGCTCCAGCATGAAATATTAAAGAGTCCTTAATGTTTTCAATTCCTAGTATTTCTTTTCCTTTTTTATAAGTTTCGGGATAACCACCAGACACTAACATAACTGTCGCAGCGGTTCGGTTATCTATTTCAATGTCAATGTCGTTTAATCGTTCTTCAGTAATTGCCTTAAATATTTCTACTAAATCGTTTTTTAAAAGTGGTAAAACAACTTCGGTTTCTGGGTCACCCATTCTAACGTTATATTCAATCACAAAAGGGTTGTTATTCACTATTATTAAACCAATAAAAACAAATCCTTTGTAAGGTAGATTGTCTTTTTGAAGTCCTTTAATAGTCGGTTTTACAACGCGATCTTCAATTTTTTTCATAAGAATTTCGTCTGCAAAAGGTACAGGAGAAATGGCTCCCATTCCGCCAGTATTTAATCCTGTATCGCCTTCGCCAATACGTTTATAGTCTTTTGCTGTAGGCAAAATTTTATAATGTTTCCCGTCTGTGAGTACGAAAACACTCAATTCTATGCCTTCCAAAAATTCTTCAATAACTACTTTGGTGCTTGCTTCTCCAAATTTAGCATCCACTAACATTAGTTTTAACTCTGTTTTGGCTTCATTTAAATCGTTCAGAATTAAAACCCCTTTCCCTGCTGCTAATCCATCTGCTTTAAGTACAAAAGGCGGTTTTAAAGTTTCTAAAAACAAAAAGCCTTCTTCTACATTGTCTTTTGTAAAACTTTTATAAGTTGCTGTTGGAATGCTATGACGAAGCATAAATATTTTAGCAAACTCTTTACTGCCTTCTAATTGCGAAGCTGCTTTTTGTGGTCCAATAACCGAAACATTTTTTAACTCTTCATCGTTCAAAAAGAAATCATGAATGCCTTGAACTAAAGGATCTTCAGGACCAACTACAAGCATGCCAATTTTTTTATCTAACACCAAATCTTTGATTGCAGTAAAATCGGTTACATTTATGTTTATGTTTTCAGCTATTTGCGAAGTGCCAGAATTACCAGGAGCAACATAAAGTTGCTTACATAAAGGGCTTCGAGCAATTTTCCAGGCAAAAGTATGCTCTCTTCCACCTGATCCCAAAATTAAAATCGTCATATTGTTAGTTGTTTAAGCAAAAATAATTGCTTTTATGCTTAAAAAATAATTATTTTACAAAAACATATTTACACCTTTTCTTTTGAATTTATTTGATTTCACTTTGCGTTTTAAAGGCTTTCCAATTCATAAAGCCAAATTGTTATTGCAAACTATTCAAATGAAAAGTGATGCTGAATTTAAGGGCTACGTCGAACAGAAGAAAAAGGATATTGTTTACTACCATTTAAAACACAATTCGTTTTATAAATCGTTTGCTTCAGAAGCTAATCCTTTACTTTGGAATAGCATTCCTATAATGACAAAACGTGATTTACAACAGCCTTTAGAGCATCGTCTTTCAGAAGGTTTTTCAACAAAAAACGTGTATGTTAACAAAACTTCCGGATCTTCAGGTAATCCTTTTATTTTTGCGAAAGATAAATTTTGTCATGCCATGACTTGGGCAATAATTCAAGATAGATTTGGATGGTACAATTTAGACTTTTACCGCTCTAAACAAGCACGATTTTATGGGATTCCGTTAGATACAAAGGGATATTATAAAGAGAGATTTAAAGATGTTTTAAGTAAGCGTTTTTGATTTTCTGTTTTTGATTTAAGTGATGCTGCATTTAAAGAATATCTTAAAACATTTCAATCTATAAAGTTTGAATATATAAACGGTTATACAAGTGCTATTGTGCAATTTGCCAAGTTTTTAAAGATAGTAAATGTCGTTCTAAAGTCTATTTGTCCAACATTAAAAGCTTGTGTAGTTACTTCCGAAATGCTCTTTGAAGATGATAAAAAACTTGTGGAAAGGCAGTTTGGTGTTCCTGTAATAAACGAGTATGGTGCGGCAGAATTAGACCTTATTGCTTTTGAAAATCCTAATGGTGAATGGCAAATAAATAGCGAAACTTTATTTGTTGAAATTCTTGACGATAAAAACAATCCTATCTCTTTAGGAAAAGAAGGTAGAATCGTTATTACCTCACTTTATAATAAAGCACATCCTTTTATTCGATACGATATTGGTGATATTGGAAGTCTTTCAGAAAACAGTACTATTAAAAACCCTATATTAAAAAAACTGATTGGGAGAACAAATGATATTGAAATTTTACCAAGTGGTAAAAAAGCAGCAGGCTTGACATTTTACTATATTACCAAAAGCATTATTGAAGATGATGGCAATGTAAAGGAATTTATAATTGAACAACTCGAAAAAGAAACTTTTAAAATTAGTTATGTGAGTGTTCAAGAACTTTCAGAAGACAAAATAAAAACGATTAAAACCGAAATGGAGAACTATCTCGAAAAAGGGCTTGACATTCAATTTGAAAGAAGTAAACAATTACAACGATCAAAAAGTGGTAAATTGAAACAGTTTTCATCCTTATTAAAACAAAACTCATGAACATAACTATTGTTGCTGGCACGCGACCAAATTTCATGAAAATAGCTCCAATAATTGAAGCTATTGCAATTAAAAAAAGGAAGGCTCTAATATTAATTTTAGATTGGTTCATACTGGGCAGCACTACGATAAAAGTTTAAGCGACACCTTTTTTAAAGAACTTAACATTCCCTTTCCTGATACAAATTTAGAAGTAAAAAGCGGAACACAAGCAGAGCAAACTGCTGCAATTATGATTGGTTTCGAAAAAGAGTTAGCTCAAAATCCCTGTGATTTGGTTATGGTTGTAGGCGATGTGACTTCAACTATGGCGTGTACAATAGTTGCAAAAAAAGCTGGAATTAAAGTTGCACATATTGAGGCTGGAATTCGTTCTGGCGACCTAAATATGCCCGAAGAAATTAACAGGATTGTTACCGATAGTTTAACCGATTATTTTTTTACAACTTCAACCTATGCAAACAACAACCTTGAGAGACTTGGTGTATCAAAAAGCAATATCTTTTTTGTTGGTAATGTTATGATTGATACACTTCTTAAAAACAAAAAGCGATTTATAAAACCGTCAATCTGGGATGAATTAGGATTAGAACAAAAAAATATAGTGTTAACGCTACACAGGCCAAGTAATGTAGATGAAGTACAACAATTAAAATCTTTGATTACACAAATTGTAACTCTTGGAAAAGCATATCCAATAATTTTTCTTGTACATTCACGGACAAAAAAAATTATTGAAGACTTAAATTTGGATTTTGAAAATTTGCATTATATAGAGCCTTTAGGTTATCTAGGATTTAACTATCTTGTTAAAAACGCTTTTTCAATTTTAACCGATTCAGGTGGAATTACCGAAGAAACTACAGTTATGAATGTGCCTTGTATAACACTTTGAGATTCTACCGAACGTCCATAAACCTGTGAAATAGGAACCAATGTTTTGGTTGGAACTAATCCTGATAAAATTGAAGATGCTTTTAAAATATTGCTTTCCAGTAAATGGAAACAAGGAACCAGTCCTGAACTTTGGGATGGTAAATCGGCTGAAAGAATTATAAATCATTTGGTTGAAATTCATCAATCATAATGAAAGAAGTTTTAATAATAACTAGTTACTTTCCGCCTGAAACCGGAGCGGCTTCCAATAGAATTTTTCATCTTGCTGAAGGCTTGCAAAAACGAAATTTTAAAGCTTCGGTTATTACGCCGTTACCTAACTATCCAACAGGTAAAATTTTTAAAGAATATAAAGGTAAATTTAATCTGACTTCTACTAAAAACGATATTAAAATTCATAGGTTATGGATTTATGCAAGCAATTCAAAACGTAAATTTTTGCGCTTATTTTCAATGTTGTCTTATTGTTTCGGTTTGATATGGTTTTTTACCTTTAATAAAATCCCAAAAACAGTTATTGTCCAGTCTCCACCTTTGTTAGTGGCTTTTACTTCAATGTTTTTTTAAAGAAAAAATCATGAAAACTTATTTTAAATGTAAGTGATTTGTGGCCACTTTCAGGTTTAGTGTTGGGAGCTTTTAAAAAGAATTTAACCTATAAATTATTAGAAAATATTGAACGTTTTAATTATAAGAGCGCATATTTAATTTTAGGACAAAGTGAAGAAATTTTAACTCATATCACTTCTATATTTCCGCAAAAAGATACTTTTTTGTATAGAAATTATCCAGATTTTAATACTCTAAAAAGTGAAAATAAAATATCATCCGATGGGAAATTAAAAATTGTTTATGCAGGACTACTAGGTGTTGCACAAGGAATCTTCAAACTATGTCAAAAACTCAATTATGAAAATATTGAATTACATATTTATGGTGCTGGATCTGAGCAAGGAAAAATAGAAGCTTTTATTAAGTCTAATCAACATTTACCAATTACCTATTATGGAGAACTAACTAGAAATAAACTACATAAAGAACTGCAACAATATGATGTTGCAATAATTCCGTTGTTAAAACGAATTTATGGCTCTGTGCCTTCAAAAATATTTGAATACTCTAAATTCGGCTTACCAATTTTATATTTTGGAGGAGGAGAAGGAGAGCAAATTATTGAAAAACACAATTTAGGATGGATTTCCGAAGCAGGAAATTATGATAGTTTAAATATACTGTTAGATAGAATTAAAAAAAATAAGTTCGCTTTAAGGCAAAGACAACGAATACAAGAAACGGCAACCGAAAAATTTACCAAAAAATTAAAAACTCTTGGCTAATACGCCTTTTTGTCTCCTATAAGCGTTTTTAAAAATGTTTGAGAGATAATTTTTAATTCTAATAAAAGCGACCAATTTTCAATATAAAAAATATCATATTTTACTCGTCCAATAATATCTTTATCAGTTTCAATTTCCCCTCGAAATCCACTTATTTGGGCTAATCCTGTAATTCCTGGTTTTACAAAATGTCGCACCATAAATTTGTCTATTCTTTTAGCGTACATATTAGTATGACTTACCATATGTGGTCGCGGACCAACAATAGACATATCGCCAAATAGTACGTTATAAAATTGTGGCAGTTCGTCTATACTTGTTTTACGAAGAAATTTTCCAACTTTAGTTATCCTCTTGTCGTCTTTAGTAGCCTGATACAAATGAGCGTCTTTATTAGGTTTCATTGACCGAAATTTATAACAATAGAATTCTTCATAATTAAACCCGTTTCTTTTTTGTTTAAAAAACACTGGTCCTTTAGAATCTAATTTAATTAGAATCGCAATAATAGGTGTTAGCCAAGACAATAAAAAAATGATTACAACAGAAGAAAATAAAATATCGATTGTTCTTTTTATGAATTGATTTACCGTATCACTAAGAGGAATATCTCTTAACGTTAATATGGGAATATATTCATAATATTCATATTTTATTTTTTTTGAATAAATCTCTTTATTATCAGGGATAAATTTTAACTTCCTTAAGTTATTATCTGAAAAATCAATCAATTCATTAATTTGCTTATTTGATAATTCAGCAACTGAAGCATATATCTCGTCAATACTATTATCTATAACAAAAGAAAAACATTTGTTTAAAGAAAAGTCCGCGCCAGTAGCGCAAAACTGTTTTTTAAACCTGTATCCAAAATCATGTCTTCTATTAAAAATATCTATTAATTGATCTGTTTTACTGTTTTTACCAATAACAACTACATTTCTTAAGTTTCCTCCTAAATATATTCTGTATCTTCTTAATAAGGAGTAAGTAAAAAATTTAAAAAAAGCAATCAAAATAAAAACGATAAATAAATAATTTCCTAATGCGAGTCTGCTTATATTAGGTTGTTTAAATACGCCAATAAACGCATATAAGATAAAAGCATATAAGATAATTTGTCTAAATAGTAAAGCTATTATTTGGACAATTCTTGTGTTTCTATGTACTTCGTAAAATTGATTTTTAAAAGAAATAATCAACCATAAAAAAGATATATAAGAAAGAAATATATAGATGTTTGTAATATTTGTATTAAATAAAAAAACAGTCCCACATATTATAATTAAGTCTGCTATTAAAAATAGCGGTTTGATTAAATTTGAATATC
>Ga0066369_10000529_pt1 | contig 16018 bp, 14 predicted proteins | sample Knorr_S7_td_Bott_FD_70972 | JGI IMG/M metagenome (GOLD analysis project Ga0066369, IMG submission 70972) | Marine microbial communities from Southern Atlantic Ocean transect - Knorr_S7_td_Bottom_ad_4513_LV_A | ecosystem: Environmental > Aquatic > Marine > Oceanic | place: Southern Atlantic... | reverse complement strand
CTCATACTGGAAATTAATTGCTTATGGGCCAAATTGCCTAAGGCCAGCACGAATTTCAGATTTTCCATCATTTCAATTTCTTGGATCAGGTATGGCCTACAGTTCAAGATCTCCTCCTGTAGAGGTTTGTTTTGTGGAGGAGCACATCGGACTGCATTGGCAATTCTTACACCATATAGTTCTAGTTCATCATCGATAGATACAGCTTCTTTCGAAGAGGAGAATCCAGATTCGTGAAGGGCCCTGTACAGGACTTCACCAGCATAGTCCCCCGTGAAAGGCCTTCCCGTCCTCCCAGCACCGTGCCTTCCTGGTGCTAATCCTATGATTAATACATGCGCCTCCAGATTTCCAAAGGATGGGACTGGCTTACACCAGTAATCATCAATTTCAAACCCATCTTTCCTTTTATTCAGTTTTGTTTCACTAGCATATTCAACGAGTCTAGGACATTTCTGACATCCAATTATAAGTTCATCAAATTTCTTTGAATTCAGGGCCATGGTTTATGTCGATAAATATAGCAAACCCCTTATTAAGGGGCCCAAGGCTGTATCGGGGGTGATTGTAATGGACGTTGATTACAAGAAAAAATTCTTTGCGAGTGCAGTAACAGTAGCTTTGGTATTTTCCAGTCTTATGCTTTTAACAGGAGTACAGGCCGGAGCTGAGGATGATTTAGGGGTTAGTAATCTCTATGAACTTCCAGGCAACCCTCCACCAAGGGCCAATATACCCTATGATTTTTTTGTAGGCTGGAAAAATACTGGAGATGATTCTTACGATGCAACCGTACGCCTCTTTTCTGATTGTGATCAGGATGATTTAGCAGACGCGTCTGACACTATTACCATGGGTGCTGGAGAGGACGGCAGCGTTACGTTATCAGTCACCTTTACAGAAGTGGGTGAGACTTGTTATTCTGCAACTATCCATTATGATTCAACTGATTACGGCGAATTCGAGAACTACATTAATGTCGAACCAGAGACCGGCGATGCTGATTTATGGATCGAATTCGATATGGAAAGTAACCAAGCATCACCAGGTGAAGAAGTAAATGTCATCTTTGAGTATGGTAATGAAGGAGATGTAAGCACTCTGAATCCAGTCACCTTTATGGCCTATTTTGACCCATTGGATGATGACGCTACCAACAACAGTTTTGACCCTTCTCCTATGACCTTTGATTTTCTTAGCCCACCTCATGCAGACGCACCTCCAGAGCCTGAGAGCATGCAATGGCAATATACTGTTCCGAGCGATACTGACGAGGGAAGATACAAGTTTACAGTAATCATTGATTCCGAGGAGAATAATACAGATGAAGATCCTGATTTAGATAATAACAGAGCAGAATTCGAGATGTGTATTGGTGACTGTAGCGAACCCGATCTTAGGGTCTGGGACAATAGTATAGATTCGATTCGTGCCGAACCACTTGACCCTATATCTGGCAATACTGTAACTTTTACATATTCGATTGAGAACGTAGGCGAAGGAGATGCTGAGCCGCCCGGTCCCTTTGATGAGGAAGAGGGCGAATTGGTCGTGCACCTTGAGGTCATGAAATGTCCAGATGAAGACTGTTCGGGACAAACATGGGTCTTTGTCAATCAAAGTAAATCCATTAGAACTCCTATAGGGGGTGGTGAGATTTTCACATCGGACGCTATTCTAGCTGTCAATTGGAGCACAACCTTTGACGATTCTGGATTTTGGAATGTTCGTATTGTCGTCGATGGAGAGGATGTAATTGATGAAACTGATGAGGATAACAACGATCTGGATTGGTTCAAGGTATATGATGAATATTTTGAATTGAGAGAACAGAGACCAGATCTGATTGTGAATGGTATTGATGAAGGTCAAGGTAAAGTCTACCAGAACGACCTTAGGACAATTCAGGTCGCGGTGACGCAGAGTATATTGGGCGACCGCATGGCCGATGATACTGATGTCTTTATCAAGATTAGAGACCCAGATATGAGTGTGATTGACTGGTTCAAGATAGATGATTCCAAGACCGTTGGTCTCCCACCTGAAACTACTATCTTCGAGTATACCTGGACTCCCACTAAATTAGGTGTCTATGAGTTTTATGCTTGGGTTGACAAGGATGACACTATACTTGAATGGGAAGAGACAAATAACGAATATGATAGTGACAAATACGTAGAAGTTTTTGAGAAATTACCTGATTTACAGGTGGTTAGCGTTTCTGTCGCTCCCCTCAATGATGACGGCTATGCTATTGTTGGAGTTTCCAGTAATCTTACGGCTACCATCGCGAATGTCGGTGTACGAGATATGACGGCGAGTGAGGGCAGCAAGCTAGAAGTTACATTCTATACAGCAGCTCCTATCTCAGCTCAATTAGCTATAATTAATGTGGATCAGGCCCTGGCGATGGGAGAATCCATTGATGTATCAATTCCTTTCATGTTCTCAGAGAATGCCCAGTACCGCCTCGTTGTGAAAGTCGACGAAGCTAAACTGATTGATGAGGAGGACACATGGAATAATGAGAATTTCAAGAATATTTATGCAGTTAGTTCAATGGATGCTTATGTTTCCAATTTGAGTGTTGCTGTCAATGATGGTCTCGCAGGCAAGGACCACCCGATTACCTTCAACCTTGGTATGTCCAACCTTCCTGAAGAAGGTACTTACAGACTTCATTTCAACGTTTCGATTGATGGAACTTTTGGATTTGGTGAAGTATTGGCAGTAGCAATGGAGAATATTACTGGCTTCTATCCTATAGGGATTGGCTATCAGGTTTCTGGACCTTATGGTTTTATTGATTTCAATTCAAGTTATAATCATCAGTCAGTTGTAATGCCCTGGATTCCCAGTGCAGAGAGAACAGATGACTATTTCGTATTTGTTGAGGTCAGTAGCGATATCAATGTTGTTTTTGATAATGACGCTGCTAATGTTTCCATAAGTATCGAGAAGTTGACCACTAATCTGTTAGTGGACTCTATCAAGGTCACAGAGGCCGATGGTTCGGCCACGATAAAGGTCACAGTAGGTTATCCACAAGGTGAACAATCTCAGTTGGATACTGATGTTGCTTTGAAGGTATACCGGGCCTCGGATTATGCAGAAGGAGGCGCACCCATTGATGAATTGACTACGAAGACAATAACCGGACTTCTAAAGGGTGATTCGCGACCAATTTCATTTACATGGGCAGTGAAAAATGGTGACTACATTTTTGTAGCGATTGTTGATCCAGACAATCAAGTAAAAGAAATCAATGAGATGGATAATGAATTCCCATCCTTAGAGGTAACTTTTGGAGGCCCAACTTCAACAGACCCTACTGATGAGGAAGACGAAGGACTCTTTGGATTGCCAGCTCCTTCTATAGTGGTAGCCATGGGAATGGTTGGCCTTGTAGCTTTAGCACGTAGAAGAAGTTAATGGAACATACAGCACTGCTATACTTTGTCGGCCCTGCAGGTGCAGGAAAATCGACTTTGGTGGCTACTTTACAGGAATGGATGCAACATCAACGCTACGATGGTGTAGCTGTCAATCTTGATCCAGGGGCTGAGGTGGTTCCCTATCAGGCTGCTATCGACGTACGTGAGAAATTCACGTTGAAGGAGATAATGAATGAGTATAGTTTGGGGCCAAATGGTGCACAGGTAGTTTGTGCGGATCTGCTAGCGGTTGAGCTGGACTGGATTCGGGGTCATTTAGAGGAGATAAACTGTGACTATTTTCTGGTTGATACCCCAGGACAAACCGAGCTTTTTCTTTATCGTGAGGCTTCTAAAGTCTTTGTTGAGAATCTATCCGATCGTTCAGCAATGATTTTACTTCTGGACCCTCTTCTTTCACGAACACCTGAAGGTTTTGTGACCCAATTGCTTCTAGCTTCCGCAGCCCATTTGAGGTTCCAGATACCTATTTTTCCAGTATTGACCAAGTGTGATCTTTTGGAGCCCGAAGAAGTTGATAACGTTCTCGAGTGGGCGGTAGACCTAGATAAACTGGCGATGTCAATGCCTCATTTGGAAGGAATGTCAGGAGTTCTTTCTTCGGAATTACTGCGTGTCTTGCAGGTTCTTGCCTTGGAATCGAAATTGATTGCAGTATCTTCCAAAGAAGGAGAGGGAATGGACGATTTGTACTCCATAATTCAGTCAACGTTTGCCGGGGGAGATGACTTAGAAGCACATGTTGATACCGATTAATTCCCGTTTTTAGTGGCTATTATTAATACAGCTATTATTAGGAGAATACATGCCTAATCAGGTACCTCTTATTGTTGAGCGACGAGGCAGTGTTTTGACCTTAAGTTTGAACAATCATAGTAAAAAAAATGCATTGAATTCTGAAATGATGGGAGCTATGACAGCAGCAATTGAGGGTTCTGGAAAATACAGCGAATTAAGGGCTGTCGTTATTCAGGGTTCAGGTTCAGTTTTCTGTTCCGGAGCTGAAGTGACTAGCTGGAAGGCAGAGGAATTACAATTATTGCTTAGGTCTTTAGTTGAATGTCCTTTACCAACAATATCCTATGTCCGTGGTATTTGTTTAGGAGGAGGAATGGGCCTGGCTGGTGCGTCGGATTTCATTTTGGCTGAAGAAGGGACCAAATTTGGTTTCCCCGAGGTCAAGATCGGTATGGTTCCAGCAGTTATATCTCCATATGTTGCCCGGAAATTAAGTCTAGGAAAGATGAGAGAATTATTCATAACTGGAGAGATATTTGGAACATCTCAGGCACTTTCTATAGGATTTCTATATGGTGTTGAAAAGAGGAATGAAAACGGCGCTCTTCAAACATTAATATCAGATATTGAGAAGGGAGGTCCCCAAGCCCAGACACACATCAAGAGATTATTGGACGGGGATATTTTATCTAGGAAAATTCAAGAAAGGGACTTGGCATTGGCAGATTTCATATCTCAGATAAGGGAAGGTTCTGAATCTAAGGAGGGTATCAGATCATTTTTAGAGAAGCGGAAGCCAGATTGGTGTCGTGATGATTAAAAAGATCTTGGTTGCTAACCGAGGAGAAATAGCTTGTCGAATTATCAAAGCTTGCAAAGAAATGCAAATCTCTACAGTTGCAGTATACTCGGATGTTGATTCAGAATCTCCCCACGTATTGATGGCAGATGAGGCGATTTTGATTGGCCCTGCCAATCCTTCTGAAAGTTATCTGGATTTCGATAAGATTATTGGTGCTGCAAAACAGACGAATTCTGATGCTATCCATCCGGGTTATGGTTTCCTCTCGGAGAATGGTGATTTTGCTAAATATGTCAATGATTCAGATCTAGTTTTCATAGGTCCGGATCCAGATACAATAAAATTGATGGGTGATAAGGCCGAATCCAAGAAAATGATGGCTGAGGCTGGAGTTCCTACTATTCCCGGTAATGATGGAGAATTAAGTGGTAATGTCGATGCGGTTGCTCGTGATATTGGTTATCCGTTGATGGTTAAGGCAGCTGCAGGCGGAGGAGGGAAAGGAATGCGTATCGTTGAATCTCCTGAGGAATTGGAATCTGCTATTGAAGCCGCTAGTAGTGAGGCCCGCAATTCATTTGGGAATGACACGCTCATTCTAGAAAAATATCTTGATCAACCTAGACATCTGGAAGTCCAGATTTTGGGGGACCAGCAAGGTAACATAATTCATTTCTATGAGCGTGAGTGTTCAATACAAAGGCGCCATCAGAAGATAATTGAAGAATCACCATCTCCTGCAATAAACAACAAGCTTAGGAAAATGTTGTGTGAGGCTGCGGTCAAAGCCGCTAAAGCGGTCAATTATAGTAATGCTGGAACTGTGGAATTCCTATTCCAGGACGGTAAATTCTACTTTCTGGAAATGAATACACGTATTCAGGTTGAGCATGGGGTCACTGAGATGGTTTGTGGGATTGATTTAGTCAAGTGGCAAATCAGAATAGCCAGAGGCGAATCCTTGGATATGGTACAGAAGGATGTCAAACAGCGGGGCCATTCCATAGAATGTAGAATTTATGCAGAAGACCCATCAAGGAATTTCCTGCCAACTCCAGGGATTGTACGAAAAATGGTTCTTCCCGAGGGTTCTGGGATTAGAAATGATGTTGGTGTGGAAGAAGGTCAGGAGGTAACCAGTGATTATGATCCGTTGCTCGCTAAACTAGTTGTTTGGGATTCTAACAGATCTGATGCTATTCATCGTATGGATAGTGCTCTTGGTCAATTTGTCATACTTGGATTGATTACCAATCAGCCCTTTCTGAGAGACATTATGAAAAGTGAAACCTACCGTAAGGCTTCATTCTCAACGAGATTTGTGGATGAACATTTCTCGGATTGGGAACTTGGGAGCCCATCTCCGGAAGTTATAGCTACAGCTTTGTTGGCTTCTAAATCCGCACCAGAAAAAGTTAGTCCAGTATCTTCTAGGGATCCCTATTCTCCTTGGAGTAGCAAAGGCACCTGGAGGTGGAACATATAATGGCTGAAACCGTTACTATTGGTTCTAAATCATATTCGGTCAATATTCGCCGTTCAGGTTCCAGATTCCGTCTTCAAATTGACGATAGGGATTATGATGGGGAGTTTTCGAGACTGAATAATGGCAGTCTGGAGATAATAATAGATGGTCGCCGATCCATCACATATTCTGAGAAGAAATCTAATGAGTCATATGTATTTGCAAATGGTATCAACTATGTTCTACGTCGGCAGTCCCATAAGGTAGGCGGTGTTGTTCAGGAGGAACCGAGAGAAGATTTGGTTGTGAGCCCCATCACAGGGAAACTGTTAGACCGGAAAGTTAAGAGAGGCTCCAGTGTAAGGGAGGGGGACGTGATCATTGTCTTGGAAGCAATGAAAATGGAACATCGGTTGAGATCATCCCGTGATGGAATTATTTCCCGAATCACATCTATTGAGATTGGTGGGCAAGTCAAAGAGGGTGAAATAATGTTTGAATTGGAGGACGAGTGAGCATTATTCAGAGCCGACACAATTCCAATGGTAAAGAGGCTAGTACTAATCGTGAACACAATGATTCTCTTTCCAGAGAACTCCGGAAGAGGATATTAGAAAATAGCAAGGGAGGAAGGCCTGAGATGGTCAAAAGGCATCAGGAAAGAGGCAAACTTCTGGTGAGGGACCGTATTGAAGAATTGATTGATTCTGATACACCTTTCCTCGAGTTTTCTCCTTTAGCGGCTTATGGTTTGTACAAAGATGAGGTTCCCTCTGCAGGCATAATTACTGGAATTGGTGTTGTCAATGGAAGAGAGGTGATGATAATTGCCAATGACGCAACTGTCAAAGGTGGAACTTATTATCCACTGACTGTTAAGAAGCATTTGAGGGCCCAGGAAGTCGCTCAGGACAATCTCCTACCTTGTATTTATCTCGTTGATTCTGGTGGGGCTTTCTTGCCTATGCAGGACGAAGTTTTTCCAGATAAAGAACATTTCGGCCGTATATTCTACAATCAGGCGCAAATGTCGGCTAAGGGGATACCTCAGATTGCAGTAGTTATGGGTTCATGCACGGCCGGAGGAGCTTATGTTCCAGCAATGTCGGATGAGACCATAATAGTGAAGGAACAGGGAACGATTTTCCTTGGGGGTCCTCCCCTGGTTAAGGCCGCAACTGGAGAAGAGGTGAATTCGGAAGAATTGGGCGGTGCTGAGGTGCACACACGAAAAAGCGGGGTTGCAGATCACTATGCTCTGAATGATTCACATGCAATAGAGATAACCAGGGACACAGTCTCTAATTTGAATCGACTACCTAAATCCAAATTGGATATTTCTGAACCCGAGGAACCATTGTATGATCCTAAGGACTTGTATGAGATTATACCTAGTAATCCTAAACAGTCATACGATGTTCGAGAAGTTATAGCCAGATTAGTGGATGCTTCTAAATTCCATGAATTCAAGTCTAATTATGGCAAAACCATAGTTTGTGGTTTTGCCAGAATTATGGGTTATCCAGTTGGTATTCTGGCAAATAATGGAGTCCTTTTCTCAGAATCTTCTCTGAAGGCAACTCATTTCATAGAGATGTGTTGCCAAAGGAAGATACCAATCGTCTTTCTTCAGAATATTATGGGTTTTATGGTTGGAAAGGATTACGAGGCGGGAGGAATAGCTAAGGATGGGGCCAAGATGGTAATGGCCGTAGCTAATGCCAAGGTCCCTAAATTTACTGTGATTATCGGAGGTTCATTTGGGGCCGGGAATTACGGTATGTGCGGGAGAGCCTATCAACCCCGTCAGCTCTGGATGTGGCCCAACGCCAGGATATCGGTAATGGGCGGTGAACAAGCAGCTGATGTGTTGTCCACGGTCAAACAGGAACAATTATTGAAGAAGGGCAAGAAGATGAAGAAATCAGAGATTGAAGATCTAAGGGAACCAATTCTGCAGAAATATGAGATTGAAGGTAGCCCCTACTATTCCACTGCCCGTTTGTGGGATGATGGGATCATAGATCCATTGGATACTCGCATGATCCTGGCTCTCGGAATATCGACCTCCCTTAATGGTCCTTTGGAGAGTTCTAAATTCGGTGTTTTCAGAATGTGAGCCATTTCTGCTGTAAGTGTTATATATGACCATGGTCCGGCCGCAATAGATGGAAGAGTCCATTTGTCGAATTGAATTGGAAATTGAAGACACAACTTACATTGCTAAGGTCCAGACTGATATGGGTGGCCCACGAGAGTATAGAAGTACACGTTTCCTCGGTCTGCTAAATCAACTCATGAGTGAGTTGCAGGCAGAGTTCGAACCAGACTTTGAATGAATCTTTTCCCAGCTCTTGGTGTAACCCTAGGTTTGATAATAGGATATTACTCAGTGAGGATAATTGCAGCACGTATGGGTAAACCATTACCTGGTCTGGGCGAGTTGATGTTTCCAATACACCATACGGATTCAAAGATAGATCAAGCGAATAAGAGGAGAGGCAAGCGTTAAATCCTATTGGAAAATGAGACCGTAGGTCCAAATATGAGATATCTACTGACTTTTGCATTTTTGCTTGCCCTTTCTTTATCACTTAATGAGAATACTTCAGCTGAACCTGAAGTCTTAATGGTAAGTATAGATCCTGTTAATGTGGACAACCAAGAAGATCAGACTGTGACTTTCGAAGGAGACTGTTCAATTTGCAATGAGGAGGAACTAGACCATTTTTATTGGCGATCCTCCATTGATGATGTTATCTCAGAGGGTTCTGATTTTATGGACATTAATTTTCAGATGTCCTCAATGGATTTCTCGGTAGGAGACCATGAGATCACACTGCAAGTTCGAGATACCAGTGGAAACATGAGTGAAATTAATGAGAATTCCACTGCTTATCTTGGAGTAACAGATGGCCATGGTGGAGGCGGTGGTTCAATAGATGTCAATTTTGATGTGACTCCCCCATCCCTACGTCTAGGTGAAACCGCACGCTTTGCCGCTTGCACTGAGATGCAACCCGAACCCCAACCTTGTGTTTCCGACCCAGATCCTGATCTCAGCTTTGATTGGACCATTCAATGGGAAGGCGAAGATGAATGGTCATACCTTGGCGATACAGAAGTATTTGACTACAATAATTTCGAGGAAGGAACCCACAATGTTAGTCTTATGATCACAGATAATTCTAACGATGAGGTAAGTGATCCAGGGTATCAGGAAATAATGGTTCTACCTCCGATTCCTATTGCTGTAATCGATGCGGCTGATCAAATTACAGTGAAAGAGGGACAAACATTGGAAATAAGTTCACATTGTGAGAACAATAATGCTGAGGTGATAGACTGTGAGCATTCATGGGAGATCTGGGAGTACAAAGACGGTGGAGACTTGCAATTCAGGTTAACGGGAAAGGATATTGTTCTGAATAATCTTACAAATGAGGATCCAAATGGGTATGAAGTTATGCTGCGTACAAGTGATGATCAAGGCACTCTCTCCGCTTGGGTCAATGTTATAGTTACTGTAAATCCTCCTAACGAGATTCCATCAGCCGTGATAACAATCTCTCCCCAATCCTTGGGCGGCCTGACCCCAGAGTATTATCAGTACACTGACCTTACCTTTAGCTCCTCCAGTTCGAATGATCCCGATGGTGAGATAGTAGCCTACAAGTGGTGGTTTAACAATGACCTTGTTTTCGAGAACGCCAATTGGATATCATCTTTCAATGAGACTGGTATTTATCAGATTAAACTGGAGGTTCAGGATGATGATTCTGTGTGGAGTACAAAGGTTTCCACCAATTTCAAAATAGTCAGCAATAGTCCTCCTTCCGTTGATTTTGTTATATCTTCCGAAGGCTTATTGTCCACATTTACCAGCATGGTCAGTGATGCAGAAGGCTCTGTCGTTGCATTCGAGTGGTTTATCGATGATGACCTGATTTCAACAGAGGAGAACACTACATGGATGGCCAACCAAAGCGGCAGTTATGCAGTCACACTTAGGGTCGTAGATGATGGAGGTTTATGGTCTGAAATCACTAAATCTTTCCAAGTAGAGATACTGCAGCAGAAAAATTATGTGGCTACCTTTTCTTCAAAGAACATTGATGTGGTTGATTCATTTACTATAGATTTTACGGGAACTATGGGTGCTGTAGATCATTATGAGATTATCGTGAATTATCCCAATGGGAGCAAGGATATCTATGAGACTACTGACAATCAATTCACTATAAAATTCAATCGTGAAGGCACTTATGCCCTGGACATTACGGTTTTCTGGGCAGATGGTATTCCTCAGGATGGACTTGCAGACTGGTATGGTCCGACCGTCTATGTTGGGCAGGAGGATGAACTTGTCGATAATACGCAGCCTCCAGAGGTCGTTGAACCAGATGATTCAAGTCCTTTGCCATCTATCTCCGTAGTTGTGTCCTTGGTAACGTTATCACTTTTAGCAGTTTTACGCCGTCAAAGATAGACTTTTTCTTTCCGGATCTGGTGTGTCCAGTAGCCAAGCATAGCGCTCATGATTAGTTCGGAGCCGGCTATCGCAAAGAATAGAGCCTCGTTATGGACGATATCTTCTTGATATTCCTCTTCATAATTAACGATAAGAATTAATTCCTTAACTATGTCTTCTTTCTCATCGTAGAAGGCAGTGAAAGTGACATTATACCTTCCTGAGGCATGAACTGTGTGTGTCACACTCGATAAATTTGAGTATCGTGTTCCATTTCCCCCAATATCTCTTCCAAAATCCCACTCAACAGATGTAGCATTGTCCAATCCAGTTGTGGAGAAGGTAACCTCATCGCCTGCGTCCACAAACACAAGGTCCGATTCCCCGTTTGCTTTTATTTCAACTTCACCAGTGGTGGTTGGCAATAGTAAAAGTATGATAATTATTATCAGACTAGACTTGAACTTTACCATACTTGCTGGAGATTTTCCGGGTTACCCTTCTTCTCAGTTCCTCGGACCATAATTCGCCGTCGACTAATTTGAGCACATCATGTGTAACTCCACATCTTGCAAACACAACTCCATCCTTATCAGATTTTGTCGTTAATTCTATCGCAGGGCTGGACTTTACGACAGTAGCCTGAATCAGGTCATTAATTTGGTATAATGTCTTGATATCTGAAACGTATTCACTTGACATCTTAGCTATGTGCAAGGTTCCTACAGTATAATTGCCAATAGACCTCTTTTCATCTTTGACCTTCAGGATCTCGACAGAGACCATGCTGTCCCGCAGAGATTGAATTCTTCCAAAGACCGTGTCACCTTCATTAATCTTCACAGGAGTTGACACTGCGGGTTCGATACTGACCATCATTTTCTGGTTGTCTTCCTTTAATTTCCCGCAAATACCAGCGAATAACTCTCCATTCTCCTCGTACACCCCATTTCCAGGCATATATTCCATCGCACTCCCTAGTTTATCACCTGGTAGTTTCATGAGTCTATCGCAGAGAAGCTATGTGATAAAGGATTGCTTTCTGATTAGCTATATTTCTGGTGTGGAAGGGCATACTTCTGGGAATAGTAAAGTCAAATTCATAACGACTTTCAATCTTGGCAGAACGGTTGCCGACAAATTTCTCAACAAAATTCCTGGTCTCAGCCATATGAATCGTCCATATATTGTCAGCTATTTCGACAGCTTTCTCAAGAAATATCCTGTCAGCTCCTGGTCTCTGTGCTCCAAAAGGGGGGTTCATTAGAACCGTATCAAATTCTTCATCTATACTCTCGATAGCTACATTGACCCATTTGATATCAAGATTATTTTCTCTGGAGTACTGAATTGCTATATCCAAAGCCTTTGCATCAATCTCAAATCCTGTAACATCAGCTCCTAGAATCGCAGCCCCAATAGCTAATCTTCCGGTTCCGCATCCCAGATCCGCAACTTTTCCAGATAGATGCCCTCTGGAGTTTGCTTTCTTGATTATTTCTAAAGTCGTATCTACAGGAGTAGCATATTGTTCGAGTTTAGGGTCAGGGTCTTTGAAATCTGGAGAATTAACTAATATCTTAAAATTCAACCTGGTCTCCATTTGTCGTACCCATCCTTCAGCAGACGTCCCTCATTACGAAGCTTCTCTAGATATTTCTCTACATCGTGTCTAGTGTACCCTTCGTCCACCATCTTATCGTATACATCTTGTTCCTCCATTCCATTAGGGCCTCCGTCGTTTATTATTCCTACTAAGAGAGTAGCTGGGTCTCTGTCCTTCTTTCTCTGCTCGGCATCCATGCCTGTGAATGCGTAGTCGATATCTCCTCTTAGAGTAACCGATAGGAAAAGATTCATCAGATCAATAGCATGGTCTGCATGTTTTACATCAACCGTTTCAGACAGGTACATTTTTGCATCGGCCTCAGCAAGTCTTATGATAGATTCCAATTGTCTGGGAGTTATAGGCATAGTTTTGTCCTGATCATCTATACTATGGTATCTTCTGCGAAGTCCTGTATAATATTCTTTTATCTTATGTTGTGCTTGTGTCGACATTACAGGTCGTATCTTCTTTGCATATGAGATATATAATTTCAATAATCTGGAATTTATCGGTCCTTCTAATGATCTTATGGCCAATTCATCCCCGGCGCCAACTTCACCTGGAGTTAATACTTCTCCAGCCCTGTGGCTTTCGATGATTTTATCAGCCAGTAAATTGTCTTTTTCAGGATCAGCTTTGTCTTCTATGATGAAAAATATGTCAAATCGACTAAGTAAGGAAACAGGCATGTTGACTTGAGGAGGTAAGGGCAGACTCATGTCAAATCGACTTCTTTTTGGATTTGCAGCAGCAAGAACAGAGCATTTTGATTTCAGCTGAGCGTTTATGCCAGCTTTTGCGATACTGATGGTTTGCTGTTCCATTGCCTCATGCATTGCACCCCTATCGTCAGGAGACATCTTGTCGATTTCATCAATACAGGCTATTCCTCCGGAAGCCAGTACCAAGGTACCAGCTTCTAAAGTCCATCGACCTTCTCCAAATTCATCCCTCACCGCAGCAGCAGTCAAACCTGCGGCCGAGGTTGACTTTCCAGAGGCCATAATGCCTCGGGGTGCAATTCTTGCAGCTGATCTCAATAACTGTGACTTGGCTAGACCTGGATCTCCCATCATCAACATGTGAATATCTCCACGAATACGTGTCCCATCCGGTAATTCTTTGTAGACGCCTCCGAATTGCTGAAGAGCTATGGCTCTTTTCTCCCACTCCATTCCATAAATTGTGGGGGAAATTGAATCACGTATTTTTTCAGCTATATCTTCTTGAGCTGCCAACTCATTGATTGTCATTAATTCATCGGCAGTGGGTTCTATTGCCTCATCCTCACCTATTCTCTCATCGATACTGTGTGTGTACAGATAAATATCAAATTCACTTTTCTGCCTTCTTCCCTGAAACTGGGATTTGGGTTTGATTATACCAACGATAGCTATTCTGTCACCTGGTTGAATTTTGTGGGCCAATGAACTTTCGAAATAAGCTGTCAGTCTCTCTGGCTGAGCCCCTGGTGGTAAATCCTCAGGAAATTCTTGTATTTCCACCTTCTGGGAATCAATGAACTGTGATTGATCCTCCCTCAATTTAAATTCTGTGCATTTGCAAGTTTCAGCAGTACAACGCGTTGGTTCCTTGAGCGTAAAAAAATCCTGGATGTATGAATTTCTATGCCTTTCCCAATCACATTCAAACAATCCGATTTCCATTCTGGGTCTTACAGGTGTCGTTTTTCTGACCAATCCCTTTAATTTTACGGTGCGATAAAGATGTTCTTTTCTCAGTCCACTGATATCAACTTCATATAATTCATCAGGTATCCCCATTGGAACAACATCGAGAGCGATTTTTTGCCGATGCTCTTTTCGTACTCTCTTTTTTGTTTCTTCCTCAATAAATTCTTGAACAACTTTTTTTGCAGCATTCAAGGTCGCATCAAGATTCCAGCGGAGGTTATTTGATAATCTTGCATTAAAATCGGAAACAGATTCCCAAATAACCCGGATGGCTCTTTCCCCACTAGGGAATTCTCTCGCTATTTTTTGTATTTCATCGCTATAAGTAGGTATATTATCCTTGTCAATTATCTCCCCTTTGCATCTTGGGCAAACCTTTGTGGCCTCTACAATTTCGACATCATCGGCAACCTCGATTCCGTCAAATGGAATTCTCCCTTTTCCATTGCAAGTACTGCATTTTGGAGCAGAAAAGTCCTTCCCAAATTTGTCTACAGGTCGATTTCGGGAGTCCTGAAAGAAGGAGCGCCAAAGCTCCATAAGTTCGTCTAATGCGATGTCATTTGCCAAGGAGCGACAACATACGGAAGCCCGTTAAATATCTATCCGAAGATTCTCTTGAAGAAACTAGGTCGATTTGCCTTTATTTCAGCCTCGAGATTTATACGCGAATCAACCGCAGCCATAAAATTGGGATTTATCTCCAAAGCCTTATCGAAGGCAGCCAAGGCCTCATCTCGCTTTTCCATTGCTTTCCAGAGTACAGTCCCCTTGTTGACCCAAGTGTCTACCACATGCGGGTTTAGGTCCAAGGCTGCTTCAAAGGCTTCCAGAGCCTTTTCAGGCTCATCCAGAGCGTACAAGATATTTCCTTTGTTCCGATGGAGAGTATCATCATTCTTATGTTTCTTAAGAGCATGTTCACATACTTTCAGAGCAGCTTTGTTGTCGCCCTTTTTTCTTAGAACCGTTACGAGGTCATTGTGCGCCTCTTTCATATCTTCCTTGAATTGTATCGCTTTTTTGAGACATGTCTCAGCATCATCATATTTCTGGATCAGCATCTTGGCATATCCCTTATTGTACCAAGCCTCCGCATCCTTGGAATTGAGTCTTAATATTGCATTCCAGCACTTATCGGCTTTACTGAATTGCTTTAGTTTGGTCAGTAGGACCCCCATCAATTTCCAGGCCTCAATGTCCGCTGGCATACTTTGAGTAGCCATCTGATAGGAACGGATGGACACTTCATAGTCACCCAGTAATTCGCAAACCTCGCCCCTACCTTTGAGGGCCTCTCCATTGTTCGGATTTCTTTTAAGCACAGTTTCAAAGCTATTTCGTGCATTGTCAGGATCCCCTAATTCATATTGTACTCTTCCGAATGCTATGCGGGCGTCGATGTCATTGGGATTGTCTCTTATAATTCCGTCCAGAAGGTTGTAAGCTCCATCAAGGTCTCCATTGTAAAGAAGATCATCCAATGTTTTCTGCCACTTTGCTGCCATATCTATTTCTTATCAAACCTGAAGAGTCTGGTCTCTTCACCTACCATTTCTTCCACCACACTATAAGGCTGTTGTAGGAGTCCTTCGAGTACTCCAGCCAGACACCCAGCAGTGAAATCACAATTATTATCCGCACCAATTATACCTATCTCAAGCAGATTCTCCAGTTTTATAACAAGATGGTCCCGATTGCTATCAATTACGAACAAGTGTCCCAACCCTGCTTCAGCCCAGGCTTGATTCAATATCATGTCCAGATTCTCGGTTCCCATACCT